>Ga0114969_10005052_pt1 | contig 10405 bp, 10 predicted proteins | sample M_130807_MF_Meta_FD_87316 | JGI IMG/M metagenome (GOLD analysis project Ga0114969, IMG submission 87316) | Freshwater microbial communities from Lake Montjoie, Canada to study carbon cycling - M_130807_MF_MetaG | ecosystem: Environmental > Aquatic > Freshwater > Lake | place: Lake Montjoie...
CTCGCGTTCGAGGATCTGGCGGCGGGCCTCGTCGCCGATGACGCGGTGGAAATTGCGGACCATGACCGGGTACGGATGCGCGCCGTAGGCGGTGCCGAGGATGTAATGGGTGGAGCGGACGTTGGTGACCCAGTCGCGCATGGCCTCGTTGACGGCCTCCTTGAGGGTCTTCTGGCCGGCATGGACGGGCACCACGTCGGCGCCGAGCATCTTCATGCGATAGACGTTGAGCGCCTGTCGTTCGCAATCGACGGCGCCCATGTAGATGACGCACTTCATCCCGAACATGGCGGCGACGGTGGCGGTGGCGACGCCGTGCTGGCCGGCGCCGGTCTCGGCGATGATGCGGGTCTTGCCCATGCGCCGAGCCAGGAGCACCTGCCCCATCGCGTTGTTGATCTTGTGGGCGCCGGTGTGGAGGAGGTCCTCCCGCTTGAGATAGATGCGGGCGCCGCCGAGTTCGCGGGTCAACCGTTCGGCGAGGTAGAGCGGCGTGGGGCGGCCGACGAACTCGCGGAGGTAATAGTCGAGTTCGCGTTGGAACTCGGGATCGTGCTGGGCGCGGAAATACTCCGCCTCGAGTTGCTGGAGGGGATGCACGAGCGTCTCGGGCACATAGCGCCCGCCGAACGGGCCGAAATGCCCCTCGGCATCGGGCATCGAGGGCGAGGCGAACTGAACCGCAGTGGCGTTCATGGTCCCGATGCTAGGCTCGAAGCGCCCGCGCGCCAAAGCGGGAATTGGGGGACCGCCCGTGGGGACATGGGGCTGCCGCGTGGCGACCGCCCTTGTCCGGTCCCCATCGCGTTGCCGTGCCGTCCCAACCCCGTCGCCGCATTCCGACGCCGCCGGTCCCCGCGGATGGGGCCGGGGAGGCAGCCAAGAACCAAGGATGCTCGTCCCGGCAACCACCCCGGCAAGTCCCCGGGCCCCGGCCGCGGAATTCCCGTGGCGCATCCCTTCCCTTCCCCGCCCTTCTCCGGTCCCGATTGCCGGGGACAACGACGCCAGGATGCCCGCGGGACCCGGTTTCCGGCGACGCGAGAATATCACGTGACGCGGCCGCCGGGATTTGCGTAGTTTTTTGCTTTCGGGCGGTCTTCGTTCCAACGAGGCCCGCCCGGCTCCGTTTGCCATGAAGCATTTGTTGAGTCTGGAGACCCTATCGCCGTCCGACCTGCGCGCGATCCTCGACCGGGTGCCCGCGTTCAAGCGCGGCCGCTCCACGCACCCGCGTCCCCTCGCGGGCCAGACGTGGGCGTTGATATTCTCCAAATCCTCGACGCGCACCCGGGTGAGTTTGGAGGTGGGGATCCGCGAACTCGGCGGCGACGTCCTGTTCCTCAACGCGAACGACATCCAACTCGGGCGCGGCGAACCCATCGAGGACACGGCGCGGGTGCTGGGCCGCATGCTGCACGGCGCGGTGATCCGCACCTACGCCCAGCGCGACGTGGAGGACTTCGCCCGCCATTCGGGCATCCCGACCATCAACGCGCTGACCGACGACGAGCATCCGTGCCAGATCCTCACCGACATTTTCACGTTCGAGGAAAAGCGGGGCACGCCGATCGCCGGCAAGGTGGTGACCTTCGTCGGGGACGCGGCCTGCAACGTCCCCGCCAGCTGGATTTTCGCAACGGCGAAGCTGGGATTCGAACTGCGGTTGGCGGCGCCGCGCGCCTATTGGCCGTCGCCCGGCCTGCTGCGCCGGGCGGGAGCCGGCGAGGCGGCGGACTGGACCCGACACGGGACGGGCTCGGTGACCGAACGGATGACGATCGGCAACGGCATGCTGGAATTGATCGAGGACGTGCGGCTCGCCGCCCGCAAAGCCGACCTGCTCTACACCGACGTGTGGGTCTCGATGGGCAAGGAAGCCGAGAAGGCGCAGCGTCTGGCGGATCTCGCCGGCTACCAGATCAATGCCGAACTCGTCGCGCTGGCCAAGCCCGACGCGCTGGTGATGCATTGTCTCCCGGCCTATCGCGGGCTGGAAATCGACGCGGCGACGCTCGAGGCGCATGCCGACACGATCTTCACCGAGGCCGAGAACCGGCTGCACACGCAGAAGGCGGTCATCGACTGGCTGTTGGCCTGAAAATGCAGGCGGCTGGACGCGGCGCCTTTTCCGCATAGACTGCCTCTTGCCATGGCCAACGCCACTCCCGCCGCCGCGCCCGTTCCGCAGCGGATCAATCTCCGTCGCCCCGACGTCATGCAGGCCGTCGCCGCGCAAGTCGTCGCCCACTACCGCAGCGAGTGGGTCGAGTACATCCGCGCCCAGGGCGGCATCCTCAACCACGGCGGGCTGACCATCAAACTCGCGAAGGAATTCGGCTTCTGCTACGGCGTCGAACGCGCCATCGACCTCGCCTATGCCGCGCGCCGGTGCTTCCCCGAGCCCGCCCGCATTTTCCTGCTCGGCGAGATCATCCACAACCCCGAGGTCAGCGACCAGATCCGGGCCATGGGCATCGTCAGCGTGTCGCCGAAACCCTCGGACGAGGAACTCGCCCAACTCCATCTGGGCGCCAACGACGTGGTCATCATCCCCGCGTTCGGCACCGAGGTGGTCACGCGCCGCAAGATCGAGGCGCTGGGGTGCCAGACGGTCGACACGACGTGCGGCGACGTCATGAGCGTGTGGAAGCGGGTGCGGGGTTACAGCCGGGACGGCGTCACCAGCATCATCCACGGCAAGGCCCGCCACGAGGAGACCAAGGCCACCACCTCGCAGGCCACCGCGAACGGCACCGGGCATTACCTCGTCGTCTTCGATCTCAACGAGACCGACTACGTCTGCAACTACATCCTCTCCGGCGGCAACCGCGACGAATTCCTCGAGAAGTTCAAGGGGGCGTATTCGCCCGGGTTCGATCCCGACCTGCACCTCGTTGCCGTCGGCGTGGCCAACCAGACCACGATGCTGCGCGGCGAGACCGAGGAAGTGCAGCGACGGATCCGCTCGGCGATGGAGAAACGCTACGGCAACGGCGAGGTCGACCGCCATTTCCGCGTGTTCGACACGATCTGCGGCGCCACCCAGGAACGGCAGGACGCCCTCGAGAAGTTGCTGCGGCAACCGATGGACCTCCTCATCGTCGTGGGCGGCTACAATTCCTCGAACACGTCGCACCTCGCGGAAATGGGCGAGAAGGTGTTGCCGACCTATTTCATCAAGAACGCCGCGATGATGGCGTCGCGGGGGTTGATCCGGCACTGGAACCAGCACACGGCGCAGGAAGTCGAGACCCACGATTGGCTGCCCTCGGGACGGCCCATCACCGTGGGCATCACGGCCGGCGCCTCCTGCCCCAACAACCTCATCGAGGACACGATCAAACGGTTATTCGAGCTCCAGGGCCTGAACCCGGCGGACATCGTCCGCGTCTGACCCGCCCCGTGAGCGAAGCGCCCAGCGCCCCGTCGGCCGCGGCCACCGCGCGGTGGCCCGGCCAAGCCGCGAGGGTCGTTCCCATCGCGGCCCTCGTCGGATCCGCGGGCGCGTTCTTCCTGTGGAGCCTCGATGCCGTCACCCGACTGCGCTGGGACCACCCGTGGCTGCCGTGGTTTCTCCCGGCCGCCGGCATCGCGATCGTCGCGGCCTATCGGTTCGTCGGGCAAGGTTGCGAACGCGGCACGAACCTCCTGCTCGAGGCCGTCCGCGATCCATCCAAGGAGGTCCCGCCCCGCCTTGCCCCGTTGATCCTGCTGGCGACGCTTGTCACCCATCTGTTCGGCGGATCCGCGGGCCGCGAGGGCACGGCGGTCCAGATGGGTGGCGGGATCACCGCCTGGTTGTCCGACCGACTGCGGACCGCCCGCGAGGACCGGTCCGTCCTCATGCAGGCGGGAATGGCCGCGGGTTTCGGCGCCGTCTTTGGCACGCCGATCGCCGCCGCCGTGTTCGCCCTCGAGGTCGATACCATGGGCCGGATTCGCTGGGCCGGGACCCTGCCCTGTCTTGCCGCCGCTTTTCTGGCCGATTTCGTCTGCCGACTCTGGGGCGCGCCCCATGTCCATTACGCGATCGGTTTGGCTGCCGACAGGTCGATCGCCCTCTCGCCCGCGTGGCTGTTCCAGGGTCTGCTCGTCGGCCTCGTTGCCGGACCCGTGGCGCGTGGTTTCGTGGAAACGACCCATGTTTTCTCCGCGGCATTCCGTCGCCTCCGTTCGCCCTGGATCGCGTCCGCGATCGGCGGCCTGATGGTCGTGGCGTTGTCCGGCGCGTTGGGCACCACGGCTTACCAGGGCATCGGGGTGACCCATCCCGATCCCGCGGCCCCGAGCCTGGCGGCGATGTTCCATGCGGGCGGGGTCACGGATTGGGGATGGATTTGGAAGCTCCTGTTCACGGCGATCACGCTGGCCAGCGGATTCAAGGGGGGCGAGGTCACGCCGTTGTTCTTCATCGGGGCCGCGCTGGGGCACGCCACGAGCCGACTCTGCGGTTTGCCGGTCGAACTCGGCGCGGGGCTTGGCTTCGTCGCGGTGTTCGCGGGCGCCAGCAACACGCCGATCGCATGCGCCCTGATGGGATGCGAACTCTTCGGTTGGAAATGGCTGCCCTGCCTCGCCCTGGCCTGCGGGACCGCCTATCTCGCGAGCGGGCACGCCGGCATTTATTCGTCCCAGCACGTGGCCCGTCCGAAATGGCCGTGGGCACGGTCGCGGGCGGGCCGGACCCTCGGGGAACTGCGGTGAAAGATCCCGCGGGCCGCTAGTGTGCCGGGCCGGATTGCCCGGTGCGGAGCGCCCGTTTCCAGATCGGCACCACGCGCTTCATCTCCTCGACGATCCAACCGCAGGCGGCCAGCGCCTCTCCCCGGTGCGGCGCGACGATCTCGATCCACAGCGAGGTCTCGCCCGCCGCCACGATTCCCAACCGGTGCACCAATCGCAGCGACACGATGGGCCATCGACGTTCGGCCTCGTCGAAGAGCAATCCGAACTGGTGCCGTGCCATGCGCTCGAACGCGGTGTACTCGAGAGCGCGGATGCCGCCGTCGGGCTCGTGGTCCCGGACCACGCCCGAAAACGTCACCACGGCCCCGTTGGATGCATCCCATGGCCGCCCCGCCACCCAGGTGGCCTCGTCGATCGGCGTCTCCGTCAAGGTGAGTTCGCGTCGCATGGCCAGTCCTCAACCGCCCTGCACCGGCGGAAACAACGAGACCTCGTCCTGTTCCTGGAGCAGGTACGCGGGCCCTTGGTACTCGACGTCCACCGCCACCAGCGTCGAGTTGCGCATGGCGGCGAGGCTTGGATGCCGGAGGTAGAGTTCGTCGAGCAATTGGCCGAGGGTCGACCCGGGCGGCATGGGCACCTCGACCTCGGCACACCCGGCGAGTTCCCGGAAATAGGACCAAAGATGGACTTTCACCGTCATGGCTTCGCGGCGGGTCGCAGGGTGCGCCCGGCAGGTTCGCGGGGAGGCCGCAACACGCCGATGAAGGGCAGATTGCGCCAGCGCTCCTCGAAGTCGAGCCCGTAGCCGACCACGAACCAATCCGGTATCCGAAACCCGACGTAGTCCGCCACGATGCCCGGCTCCCGGCGGACCTCCTTGTCGAGCAACACGCAGACGCGCACCCGGGCGGCACCCATGGATTCCAACCGGCTCCGGACCGCCTTCAGCGTCCGGCCGGTGTCGAGGATGTCGTCGACCAACAGCACCTCGCGTCCGCGCACGTCAATCCGCAGCTTCTTGGTGAATTCCAGGCGGCCCGAACGCATCCCTCCCCGGTAGCTGGACACGCCGACGAAATCGAGTTTCAGGGGGCCGGCCCAGTGTCGGATGAGGTCGGCGGCGAACAACACGGAGCCATTCAGCAGGGCCACGACCACCACCTCGGTGCCCCGATAATCCCGGGCGAGGCGGCGGCCCAACGCGCCGACCCGACTCGCGAGGCGCGCCCCGGAGACCGCCGTCCCCTCCAAAGCCGCGCGATTCGCGCGGCCCGACACCGGACCCAGCCGGGAGATCCGAGGCGGGGCGGCGGCGGTCACGGCAAGTCGCATCGACATTCCTTGCGCATGCGACGGGCGGCATCGGATTTGGGGTCGAGTTTGACTCCCTCGGCCCAGAGCGCTAACGCGGCCGCCGGATCGCCCATCTTCTTCTTGGCCAGACCGTGGAAGCAAAAGGTCCATTGGCAGAACTCGGTTCCCAGTTCCGCGCCATGTCGGCGCACCTGTTCGTCGAGCCACGCGAAATCGGCCTTCACCACGTCGGCGCGCTTGAAGAGCGCGGGTAGGTGCAGGTTGTTGCTGGCACGGGTGAAACGGACGTTGGGATCTTCCGGCGCGGCGCGCACCGCCGCATCCATCTCGGCGATGCCAGCCTTGGCGAGACGCAACCGGTTGGGCGGAAACGAGGCGTCCCGGGCCTGAAGCGTCATCGAACTGCCGATCAGCGCCCGGGCAAAGGCGTTGGTGGGTTGCAGCTTCAGGACCTCGCAGAGCCATTTCACGGCCGGATCGCCGACCTCCTTGCGCCCCAGACTGCCTTCCCAATGCAGCATCCGTCCGATTTCGAACCGGATCGACGCGTTCTTCGGCTCGGCTTTGGCGGTCGCCTCCATCCGGCCAAGGCGCGCCTCGAAATCCCCCGCGGCCACGGATGCCACGGCCATGGCAAACCACGCCCACCGTAAAACGAACCGAATCCACAGCCCTCGCATGCGACCTCCCGGGAAATCAGATGTGGTTGGAGTCGGTGGGATCCTTGGCAACGTAGCCGGAATCCTGGCGACGGAAATTCACCTCGTTCTTCTTGAGGTACGCCGCAAACACGTCGTCGGCGGACATCCCCAGCACCTGCGCCATGCTGATGAGGAAATGGAGCAGGTCGACCACCTCGACCCGCGCGTTCTGGTCGTCGAATTTCTGGTACTTCGCCCACCACTTCCAGGGCACGGAGTCGGTGAGCTCCGCGAGCTCCTGCCCCATGGCGCGGCAATAGTTGAGGATCCACTTGGTTTTTTCCGCCTCGTCCATCCGCGAGGTGTCGACGCCGATCCGAAGATTGAGCGCCTGCTGCATGCGAAAGAGTTCCCTCAGCTGATCCGGCTGTTCCATTCCCGGAGTCTGGCCCTGCAATGCCGGCAGTTCAAACGGCAAGTCGCGGGAATCCCATGGCCGCCCCCGATTCGGCACGGACACGATTTCCGAGCCCACCGCATCCCAAGCTTGGCTTCCGGCGCCCGCACGCGAAGGCTAGCCGCATGCCGGACGAATGGGTCCAAAGCCAATGCGCCGTATGCGCCGCGACCGAGGGAACCTCGGTCCTAGGGGTTCCACACCCGGACGCCCCGGGGGGCGTCTCCCATGTCCGACGTTGCTCCGTCTGCGGCCTGCGTCGGCTGGACCCGCGGCCGGGCCCGTCGGACCTTGGCCGCTACTATGCCGCGGCGTCTGGGTACAACGCCTTTGTCGGGCGTCGTCGCGGTCCGCGTGCCCAGCGCGTTTGGAATTTCCTGCGCGACGGCGCGGCCCATCCCGCCGGGGCTTCCCTGGCCGCGCGCTGGATGGCGCCGTTCACCGGGCCGCTGGCGCGCTGGCTGTTCGACATCAACGTCGACCTCCGGCGCGCGACCGGCATCCGGGTGCTCGAGGTGGGCTCGGGCTTCGGCGACATCCTCATCTACCTGAAATCGCGCGGGTGCGACGTGCTGGGCACCGACCTGAGCGCCGAGGGGGCCGCCAAAGGCCGCGAATACGGCGTCGACATCCGCCTGGGAAATCTCGCGGAACTCCGCTTGCCCGAAAGCTCGAGGGACGTCGCCATCATGTGCCACAGCCTCGAGCACGTGCCGGATCCGAACGTCGAACTGCGCGAACTGCATCGCATCCTGCGGCCGGGCGGACGCCTCCATATCGCGGTACCCAACGGGAACGCGGTGCGACTGGCGCTGGATGGCACCCAATGGATGCACCTTTCGCATCCCCTTCACTTCTGGTTCTTCGACGCCGCGACCCTGGAGCGGTTGGTGCGAAAACATGGATTCGAACCCGTGGGCGCGGCGGCCACGACGACGCGGCACCACGCCTTGGGCGCTTGGCGGCAGTCGGTGGCCCGTGACGGGTTGTGGACGGCGACCCGCCGGTTGTTCCGATTCTTGCGCGACTCGATGGCAACCCGGGATGGCGGCGACGTGTTGCGACTGGTCTGCGAACGTCGCTGACGGGGATCGGAGCTTCCCCGGGGGCATTGGGCATCGGTGCCCCTCGGGTACCGGTTTCCCCAATGCGTTTGGGCCGGGTTCGGGGATTGCGGGCCTGCAGTTCCACCGCCATCTGGGCGTCCCCCGCCCACGCCGACAACCGTGTCGGGACGCGCCTGCCGCCGAAGGTCGGCCATGGGCGCGCTTGCCTTCGGGGTTGGCACCGTGCAAGAAACGGGCGTTCCCATGCCTGCACACAACCGTGTTCCGCTGCGTCTTTCCCGCCGTGCCGCGCTCGGTGCCCTCGCGCTTCCCTGGATGGGATGCAGCCTGCGGCGAGCCATCGGAAACGACGGCGCGGGCGCATCCACGGTGAACGGAAAACACATGACCGCCGACCAAGTCTCCTTCGGAACGTTGCCGGATGGCCGCGACGCCCGCCTTTTCACGTTGCGCAACGCGAGCGGCACGACGCTCAAGTTCACGAACTATGGCCTGATCGTCACCGAATTGCATGCGCCCGACCGGCAGGGGCGCACCGGGAACATCGTCCTGGGATTCGACAACCTTCCCCGGTACCTGCAGGGGCATCCGTTCTTCGGCGCCATCGCCGGCCGCTACGCGAACCGCATCGCCAAAGGCCGGTTCAGTCTGGACGGACGCACCTTCGAGTTGGCGACGAACAACGGGAAGAACCACCTGCACGGCGGTCTCAAGGGATTCGACAAGCAACTGTGGAAACCGGGGGAGGCCCACATCACGGCCGATGCCATCTGGATCGAGTTGACCCATCGCAGCCCGGACGGCGACGAGGGCTATCCGGGCAATCTGGACGTGACGGTCCGCTACACGCTGACCCGCGACGATGTTTTCCGGATCGACTACACGGCGGTCACGGACCAGGCGACGGTGTTGAACCTGACGAACCACAGCTATTTCAACCTCGCCGGTGGCGGCGACGTGCTCGGGCACGAGTTGCTGCTCAATTGCGACCGCTACACGCCGGTCGACGACGGCCTGATTCCGGTCGGCGAACTGGCGTCGGTAAAAGGCACGCCCCTGGACTTCACGCAGCGCACCCCGATCGGGGCGCGGCAGATGCAGGTGGGCCTCGCGGTGCCGGGCTACGACCACAATTTCGTGATCAACCGCTCGCCCCACGGCGGCTTGGCACTCGCCGCCCGCGTCGTCGAACCGAATTCGGGACGGGTTCTCGAATGCCACACCACCGAACCCGCGGTGCAGTTGTACACCTTCAATTTCGCCCCGGCCGAGGGGATCGTCTGCAATGGCGGCGTGAAGTTCGGCCGGCACGGGGGATTCTGCCTAGAGACCCAGCACTTTCCCGACAGTCCGAACCATCCGCATTTCCCGTCGGTGGTGCTGCGACCCGGGCAGACATTCCGGTCGACGACGGAATACCGGATGCGCGCGGCCTGATCTTCGTTTCAAGAACCGCCGGGTGGGGCACTCCGGCCGGCAACCCGCCGTGTTGCCGGACCCCGGGGCCGCGGGACCGCAAGCCATCGGTGCGGCATCCGGCCGGCTTGGAGGAACGGAGTCCCTAGGGGTTCGACCAGCGTCCGAGGTCGCAGGCCCACGGCTGTACCAATGCGATCTCGCGGGCCGCATTCCCGGCGCTGTCGCTCGCATGCCCCGCGTTCTCGAGGAGCGTCCGGCCGAATTCGCGGCGAACCGTTCCCGGAGGGGCTTTCGAGGGATCGGTCGGTCCCAGTACCGCGCGCATCCGGGACACCGCGTCGGGGCCCTCGAAAACCAACGCCAACGTCGTCTCGGTCCCCGGTTCATCGGGCACCGGGTCGCCGACCGCGCCCGGTTCCCGGCCCGCCATGAATTTGACGAGGTTGCGGAAGCGCTGTTCGCCATAGACCGGACCGAGCACGCGGCCGAGTTCCCGGGTCAACTCGGGGTCGAACCCGATGCCGAGCTCGCCGCCCGCGAGTTCGCGCGCCGCGAGTCCGCCCGCCACGCCATCCAGACGCGTGCGAAGGGCTTCCCGCACGGGTCCATAGAAACCCAACGCCTGCCGAACCGAGAACCGCACCAGTCTGGCCCCGACCAACGCGAGACCGGACCGGCAAAAAAGATCCGCCACGTGACCCGGCCGACCGCCCCCGTGACGGAAGTTGTCGGGCTTCACCAAGACCAAGGTGCGCTCGGCACCCTTCCCCGTCGTTTCCGGCCGACGCGCCGCGGACGACATCCCGTCGGCGAAC
>Ga0114969_10005055_pt1 | contig 10403 bp, 8 predicted proteins | sample M_130807_MF_Meta_FD_87316 | JGI IMG/M metagenome (GOLD analysis project Ga0114969, IMG submission 87316) | Freshwater microbial communities from Lake Montjoie, Canada to study carbon cycling - M_130807_MF_MetaG | ecosystem: Environmental > Aquatic > Freshwater > Lake | place: Lake Montjoie...
AAGGAGCCGGCAACCCGACTCACGTTCCCGGAGGGAACGTCAAACCTGAACAGCTTTGTCGAGCGGATGATGTATCTGGACACGGTGACGTATCTGCCCGATGACATCCTGGTCAAGACGGATCGCGCCAGCATGGCGTACTCACTGGAAACCCGCGCCCCGCTGCTCGATTACCGCCTGCTGGAATTCGCCGCAACGCTTCCGCTTGAATACAAGATCGAGCAAGGCCGCGGGAAGCGCATATTGCGCGATGTCCTGTATCGATACGTGCCGCGCGAGCTCATTGACCGACCCAAGGTAGGCTTCGCAATTCCACTGGACAGCTGGCTACGCGGCCCCTTGCGCGACTGGGCCGAATCCCTGCTCTCGGTGAAATCACTCAACGATGCTGGCGTATTTCATGCAGGGCCCGTGCGGCTCGTATGGCAGGAACACCTGTCGGGTCGCCGCCAGTACCAGCATCTATTATGGGACGTCTTGATGTATCAGGCGTGGCACCAGCAATGGATTTCGTCAGCTACAGCCTGAACCTGACTACACGGTCCGAAAGGACTGACGGCTAACAGCGGCATGCCCCCCCGGGTCAGCGATTCTCCGCGAGTATTGCCCGCCACCAGGTTTCGTTTCGCAGATACCACTCGACCGTGTCAGCCAATCCGGACGCAATATCGACCTGAGGACTGAAACCAAGCTCTCTCTCGATCTTGCTGCAGTCAATGGCATAGCGCCGATCATGGCCGGGCCGGTCCTTGACGAAGCTGATGAGACTGTCACTGGGCAGGCCACGCGCAGCAGGGGATGCAGGATATTGCTTCGCAAGCGAGGGATCCGAAGCAAAAGCCCGATCAACCAGTGAACAGAGGCTTCGAACGAGGTCGATATTCTCCCGTTCCGATTTGCCGCCGATATTGTAGACCTCGCCGGAAACACCTCGCATCAGGATGCGCTCTATTCCGCGGCAATGATCCTTCACATGAAGCCAATCGCGCACGTTCCGCCCGTCACCGTATATCGGCAGAGGAAGACCCTGCAGGATGTTTACGATGGTGAGCGGTATCAGCTTTTCGGGCAGATGATTCGGGCCGTAATTGTTCGAGCAGTTGCTGATCGTGACGTTCAGTCCGTAGGTGTGATGGTAAGCACGGACGAGGTGGTCCGAAGCCGCCTTGCTGGCCGAATAAGGAGAATTCGGCGCATACGGCGTAGTTTCCGTGAAGGCCGGATCCGTCGGGCTCAGCGACCCGAAGACCTCATCGGTCGAAACATGATGGAATCGATGCCAGGCAACCGGCTGGCCCTGCAGCCACAGGGCGCGCGCCGCCTTAAGAAGCGAATGGGTTCCTACGATGTTCGTGTCGATGAATGCATCGGGCCCGGTAATCGAACGGTCGACATGCGACTCGGCAGCAAAATGCACGATGGTCTCGATCTTTTCCGCACGCAGCAGCGACTCGACCAAGGCGGTGTCACGAATGTCCCCCTGCTCAAACCTGAGTTGCGCACTGCCTCGAAGGGCCTCGACATTGCTCAGCCTGCCCGCGTAGGTCAACGCATCCAGTACGACCACCCTGTCCTCCGGGTGGTGACGCAGCCAGTGCGCGACAAAGTTGGAGCCAATGAAGCCGGCACCGCCAGTAATGAGCAATCTACGCATTTTTTATCTCGTCTAAAACCTGTCTCAACCTGGTACGCCAGTGCACCTGAGGCAACCCCAACGCCGCCGCCGTAGCACGACTGTCCAGAAGGCTGAAACGTGGCCGCTTGGCTGCGGTGGGATATTCATCCGTGGAGATTGGGCGCACTGCCACCCCGTCCGGCAACAGCCCTCGCGCCAGCGATTCCTCGGCGATGGCTACGGCGAAGTCATACCAGCTGGCAACCCCGGACTCGGCCCAGTGATGGACCCCTGAGAGCTGCGACTTCCCTGCAAAGGCCCAAATGGCACCGGCAATGGAGATGGCAGCCGTGGGACAGCCGATCTGGTCCGCAACCACGCTGACGCTGCGCCGCTCCCGCATGAGACGCAGCATCGTCAGCAGGAAGTTGGCGCCTCGGGGACTATAGACCCAGGCGACACGAAGAACGACTGCGCGGGCACCAAGTTCGCCCAGGACATTCTTCTCGCCATGCAGCTTCGTCGCGCCGTATACGCTGGCGGGCCCGGTCTCGTCAGACGCCAGATAGGCGCGGGACAAATCCCCCGAGAACACATAGTCGGTGGATACATGAAGCAGCCGGCAACCTGCAATCGCCTTCGCTGATCGGGCGAGATTGGCAGGCCCTGCCGCGTTGACACGTGCTGCCTGTTCGACGTTGGTCTCCGCCTTGTCCACGGCGGTATAGGCTGCGGCATTGACGATAAGCGAGGGCTGGAATTCCGTCACCACCCGCGAAACGGCGGCAGCATCGCAGATGTCCAGCCCGGCGCGTGACAACGCGGATATCGTGTATCCAGGCGGCAAGGTTTGAACCAGCGTGCCACCCAGCTGCCCATCAGCTCCGGTAACCAGCACTCTCAAGGATAGGACTCCGCATCGGCCAACCACGGCGCCACCTGGTCCTTGCCGGACAGCAAGGGCAGCACGCCTTCAGGCAGAGGCCAGACAACACCGATGGTGGAATCGTTCCAACGCACCGCTCGCTCGTGCTCCGGGGCGTAGTAGTCCGTGCATTTGTACAGGAAATCAACCGTTTCACTCAGCGCAAGATAGCCATGGGCAAAACCCGGCGGCACCCACAACATGTGGCCGTTCTCGGCAGTGAGGAGCGCACCGACCCAGCGCCCAAAATTCGGCGAACTGCGCCTCATGTCCACGGCCACATCGAAGACCGCACCATAGGCCACCCGGACAAGCTTGCCCTGGGCCTGTCGAATCTGAAAGTGCAGCCCGCGCAGCGTGTGCTTAAGAGAGTGGCTGTGGTTGTCTTGGACAAACTTCGCAGGAATACCCGCTTCTGCGAACCGCCGCTCCTGCCACGTCTCGAGAAAGAACCCGCGCGCATCACCAAAAACGCGAGGCTTGACCAGGATCACTTCGGGCAATGCAGTAGGGACAAATTCCATGTCAGTCCAGATCCTGGAGAAGGTTCAAAAGATAGGTGCCATAGCCGGTCTTGGCGAGGGGCCGAGCCAGCGATTCCAGCCGGGCAGCATCGATATAGCCCGCACGAAACGCAATTTCCTCAGGGCAAGATACCTTGAGACCCTGCCGCCCCTCAATCGCCTGGATCAGATTCCCGGCCTGCATCAGCGAATCGTGGGTGCCGGTGTCCAGCCAGGCGATGCCCCGCCCCAACCGCTCGACCCTCAGGTCTCCACGGCTTAGGTACGTCCGATTAACGTCAGTGATCTCCAGCTCACCGCGGGCGGATGGCCGAAGACTGGCTGCAATATCCAGCACGTCGTTGTCATAGAAGTACAAACCCGTCACGGCGTAATGGGACTTGGGTTGGACTGGCTTCTCTTCAATTCCGAGCGCGCGACCTTCCGCATCGAAATGGACGACTCCATAACGCTCCGGATCGTTCACGCGATATGCGAAGACCGTTGCCCCTTCAGAGCGCAGCGACGCTGAGCGAAGGCGCTCCGACAGATCGTGCCCGTAAAATATGTTGTCCCCAAGAACCAAAGCAGACGGACTCGATCCGACGAAGCTGCGGCCTATGACAAAGGCCTGGGCAAGCCCATCCGGGCTGGGCTGTGCAGCATAGGAAATCGACAATCCCCACTGGGAACCATCGAGCAGCACGCGCTGGAAGGCAGGAAGATCGACCGGTGTGGAAATGACCAGAATGTCCCTGATCCCCGCCAGCATGAGCGTGGACAGCGGGTAATAAATCATCGGCTTGTCGTAGATCGGGAGGAGCTGCTTGCTCACTCCCAGCGTGACTGGGTGCAGACGCGTACCGGAGCCCCCCGCCAGTATGATTCCCTTACGTGCACTGGTCATTCATCGCTCCAATGGTTTTCAGGTGTCGAGATCATCACGCGCCTGCAGGAGACGCAGCCGCACCGATGCCGCTCCAGCGATCACCGCCGGTAGGTGTTGCGGGTCTCCAGAAAAAGCGTGATCGATGATATGCGTTTGCAGAGCCACAGCCAGAAGGCGTCACCGAAGGCGCTGGGCGTATCGGATACAGGTAACGGGGCGCAAGACCAAACAGCCCTCTGAGCCGCGCGAAGTAGAAGTTTTTCGTGAACTTGAAGCCCGAGCGAAACCCCTGACGCTTGCAAAGCCTCAGCAACTCGCTCTTCGACAGATAGTTCGTCATCCTCACCATGTAGTCGGCATGGGATTCCGAGAACTGGGCGATGCTGACGCCGTAGTCCCGGCGGTGTTCCTTGTAGATGCCGATATGCAGGCGACTCATCAGCGCAATCCACCATCGCAACAATTCGAAACTCTGGAAACGATGCACCAGGGGCATGCGCAGGTGGCCTTCCCAGAAATAGTGCTTGAGCGGGAATAGATGGAATGAAACGCCCTCCGGCTTGAGCACCCGGCTCAATTCGGAGAAAAAGGCATCATGGTCCCGGACATGCTCCGGTACCTGGTTGGAAATCGCAAAATCAATCGATTTATCTGCGAATGGCCAGGCAGCGGTACTGGATATCAGCAATAGCTTCTCAGCCCAGTTGATCCCCGGTGCGACGCTACCGAGATTTTCCAGGGTGCGTTGAAAAAACCTTCGGCCTGAACCCCAGAGTCGTCGACATCGAGCCCCAGGAATTCAAATTGCAGATCAGGCCGCAGTACCGGCAGGCACTGGGCCAGGTACGCCAGGAACCGACCATCACCGCACCCGATGTCACAGATGGTAACCGGGCCAGACTCTGGCTGACGGCCAAGCAGCTGTGTATTCAATACCGCCAGCAAGTGCTGATGAGTGATATTGGAAGCCTTCGGCAAGCTCTGCGCAGCGACTTTCCCGGTCAAACTAACCTCACTTGTCTGTCAGCCCTGTACCTATGCGACCAGGCCGCCCCCTATGGTCACCCTCGAGCACGAATGCGAGAGGCAACGACACGCACACTGGACACTTGACGCTCAGGCTACTGGCCATCCGTCAGAAGGTACGAATGGCAGCAACCGAAATGGCGATATTGGAGAGAATCTGCGTGATTGACTGGAACAATGGCAGATTGGGTATTCGCGTCGTGTCCAGCGGCACCACGATGGTATCGCCAGGCTTTATGGAGGCCGTTCCAGCGCGAAACAGGAAGCCGGATCCATTGGCAATCATGCTGCCATTGGCACGCACGACATAGATCTTGTTGCGATCTGCCTGCCGAGTGGTTCCGCCGCTCAGGGCAATGTAGTCATCGCGAGTGCGTCCCGAATGATAGAGGTGTGACGTGACGGCCTGAACCTCACCCATGACAGTCACTTCCTGACGCAACTTCGGCACGATGAGCTCATCACCGTTACGCAACGCAACATCCTGAACGGAGCCGACAGGCGCACTCACGATTGCCGGAAGGTCAATGACAAGCCGCCCAACAGCCCTGGCAGCCTTGATCTGCGTCAGGAGAGACTGGCCGACAGTGAAAGACTGCGTCACATTGCTCTGATTCGTGCGTGCAGCCATCAGCGACATGGCAGCCAGATCTGTCTGCAGGCGCTCGGAAAGACGATCCAGCTGCTCTTGTTCGTGATTCTTCAATGCCAGCCGCGTAAACACACTGCCCTGCGCAAATGCCAATTCGGTCAGCCCGCCGGCACGGTCAATGACCTCGCGCAGAGTCTCACCACGCCGGATCGGATACTCACCGGGGAATAGCACCTCACCCTTGAGTACCACCTGCTCCTGCTCGGACCAGCCGGAGATCTCTTTGACGTAGAGGACGTCATAAGGCTGCAATGTAACGTTGGCGGAGTCGACACCCTTCAGGACAGAAGCAAGGTCAATATCAATCACCTGCGTCTTGCGGGCTTGTCCATTCTCGACGACATAGCGAGACAGCTCGGCCTTGCCGCCGTAGGCTGCATCCTCAAGATTCGCGGCCGCACGAATCAAATCGCCGACTCGCATGCCCGATTCCAGCGGGTAGTCACCTGCAGACCTGACGCGCCCACTGACTCTGACCAGCTGCACAGGCTCAGAAAGCTTCGCCTGAAGGCGCAACTCATCGACAAGGGGCTTGATGGTCCTTTCACGCCCAGCACCCAGATCGAAGACCATGATGCGGTCATTGGGTTCGAGCGCGATATTGGCCGGAGACCGTGGATCCGCAAGCGCAGCGGCGAGATCAGCCGAGAGCACGGCAATCCGGCGATCCGGCGGAACTTCCCGACGGACCAGAACGTAGTGCTGATCGGCGCCAGGCTTCAGTTCCTTGACCGAACTGATGACGTCCGCAAGACGCAAACCGGCCCGCCAGGCGAAGTTGCCAAGCCGGAAGACTTCACCCTCTATGGTGATTCCGGAGTCGAGGGTCGGGCGCAGGGCGGCAATGTGCAACTGATCGCCATTCTGCGGCTGCAGGCGCATACCAGATGCCAGTTGCAACACCACTCGCTGCTGTCGATCGTCGACCCGAGTCAACGAGGACTTCGCTACATCGGCATTGGGCGTATAGCCACCCGCAAGGGCGATGAGATCCGCGAGGCTGCCCTCATTGCGCAACTCGTAAATGCCGGGACGCTGGACCTCACCGTCGATGGAGACGATATGGCCGGCCGGGGGTACGAAAATCACATCACCGGCCAGCAGGCCGGCGTCGTTGGAGGTGTCCCCGCGCATGAGCAGGTCGTACAGATCCAGGCGACGGACAAGCTTGCCCTGACGCTTGAGTTGCACATCACGCAGCGAGGCAATTGCCTGCACGCCACCGGAGGCGAACAAGCCACTGGTCATGGTGGCCATGCCGCTGACCGTGTACGACCCAGGAGACTTGACCTCGCCAAGCACGAATACCCGGATCGAACGCATCTGCCCCATGACGACGTTGGCATGCACGCCGATCAACTGACGGGATATGCGACTGGAAACCTCTTCGCGGACCACGCTGAACGACTTGCCACCGACCTCTATGGGGCCGAGCTCAGGAAAGCTGATGGTTCCGTCCCGACTCACGGTCAGGCGGGTGGTCCGGTTCTGGCTGCCGTACAACTGCACAGACAGCTCGTCGCCAGGACCAACCACGTAGTCAGCCGGCACGGGCAAGTCCGTTTGCGGAGCAAAGCTGGACTGGGCATTTTCAAACAAGTCGTAGCCAAACGGCTTCAGGGCTGCCAGCCCCGACTTGGACAATGGCAAATGCGTCAGCTTGACGTCCAGATGCACCAGCCCGCCGTCCGCCGAAACACGCTTGGTGGCGAGCTCCTGAGTCAGCCCGGCAACCGCGATGCCATCGAATCCAGGAAGGTTCAGCTTGCCATTGCGGTCGATCAGGTACGGATTGCGCTCCCGGATCAACTTGACGAGCTGCTCAAGCTTGAGCTTTTCTGCCGCAGCGAGATCCGCAGACGAGATGCCGGAATTGCGTACATAGGAAGTCTTGGATTCGCCAAGCTGATCCGGCTGTGACTCCTGAACAGTAGCCTGCCCGGAAGCGGAGACCTGGGCAGGACTCTGCTGCTGCAAAGTCACGAGGTGTTCGCGAGCAATCTCGACGTCGACGAGGACCGTATCGCCAGCACGCAAGGGCTGCGAAGCCGGCGGCAACAGGTCTCTCTGCGCCTCGGGACTCAATGCCACCCGCTGACGCTGCGCCTGCGCCTGCGCCCCAGCACCAGCACCAGCACCAGTGCTATTGCTGACCTGCTGCAACAAGGCAGCTTGCTGGTCGCTTGTTAACCCGTTGAAAATGCTTGAAAGCTGACTGGCGTCCGTGGCCTGAGCACACGCCAACGACGATGCCATCAACGCTATCGAGGCGACGATACCGCCGTGGCACCGCTTCACGGGAGCCCACGCTGCCAGAAACTCAGCCAGCCATGTCACCATTTCGCTCCAGCAAGAATTGGTTTGATTTTAAAGAGGATTGTACAGAATCCGCAACAGACAGCCAGCCTTTCATCGCAGCAGTCGCGCGATCGATTGCAACGTAGCGTGCAGTGACTTGCTTGATTCAGGCTGATGCAAACGCGAGGCTTGATCGGCACCCGACGCAGACGCAACGCCGCGAACGTGGGACAGGATCCCCTCGCATAATTTTTTTCCCAGCTCGACACCCCATTGATCGAAGGCGTTGATCCCCCAAACCACGCTTTGCACAAACACCTTGTGCTCATAGAGCGCGATCAATGCCCCCAAAGTCCGCGGATCCAGCCGGCGAAACAGGATCAGGCTGCTGGGACGGTTGCCCGGATGGACCTTGTGTGGCGCCAGCTGCGCAATGCGTGTCTCGTCGGCACCCGCGGCGCGCAGCTCGGCGGTGACGAGCTCCGGACTCTGGCCATAGGCAAAGGCCTCGGCCTGCGCAAGGCAGTTGGCGATAGCCAGCAACTGCTGTTCCTGCAGTCCGCAGGAGGAGTGCGCTGGCAGCAGGAAGTCGAGCGCCGCAAGCGGCGCACCCTGATGCAGCAGCTGGAAGAAGGAATGCTGGGCCATGCTGCCCGGCTCACCCCATACCACCGGGCATGTCGGCAACGCCACGGGCCGCCCGTCAAACTGCACCGACTTGCCATTGCTCTCCATCTCCAGCTGTTGCAGGTAGGCCGGGAAACGCGCCAGTCGCTGGTCATAGGGCAAAACTGCAAGTGAAGGCAGCTGCAGGAAATTGCGGTTCCAGACTCCCAGCATCCCGGCGAGGACGGGCAGATTCCGTCGCCAGGGCGCCGTCTGGAAGTGCTGATCAATTTCGCGTGCCCCGGCGAGAAACTCATTGAACGCGCTGGAACCGATGGCAATCGCCAGAGACAGCCCGATGGATGACCAGACCGAGTAGCGGCCACCCACCCAGTCCCACATTGCAAAGCGATGCTCCGGATGTATGCCGAATTCATCCATGGCACGCGCATTGACGGAGACGGCCGCGAAATGAGCAGGCACGGCTGCAGTCCCCAACCGTTCGCCAAGCCAGGATCGTGCCGCGATTGCGTTGGCGCGAGTCTCCTGCGTTGCAAAGGTCTTGGAGCAGACAATGAACAGCGTGCGAGCAGGATCCGCATCGGCCAGCGCGTCCACCAGCTGAGAGCCATCCACATTGGCGACAAAGGCCATGCGCGGCGCGCCCGCGGTGAAGGCCCGCAGCGCTTCGACGGCCATTGCGGGGCCGAGGTCAGAGCCACCGATGCCGATATTGACGACCCGATTGAATGGCTGCCCAGAGGAACCCCGGACCGCCCCGCTGCGCACACGCTCGGAAAAATCCAGCACCCTGGCCCGCTCGCTGAGCACCTGGGGCATGACATCGTGACCATTGACGCGGACCGCCGTGGCGTCGGCCTCCGTGCGGCGCAGCGCGGTGTGCAGCACCGCGCGACCCTCGGTGGTGTTGATTACCTCACCGTTGAACATCGCGGCGATACGCACGCGCAACTGCAGTTGATCGGCAAGCTCGTCGAACAGCCGCAGTACGCCAGCATCAACCCGCTGCCGTGAATAGTCGTAGTGAAGCCCTGCCCCGTCAGCCACGCAATTAGCCGAGCGGTCCAAGTCCGCATCAAACAGGCTCTGGAGGCCGGCTTGGCGCAGCGGCACAGCGGCTTTCTCGAGCGCTGCCCATGCCGGGCACTCTGTTGCCGTAATCAGGGTCGCAGTTCGGGTGCTCATACCCGAACTATAGCGGACAAGCTGTTACAGCTTGTAATACTCCCGGAACCAGTCGACGAAGTTGCGCACACCCACCTCGATGGGGGTATCCGGCTTGTAACCCACGTCGGCGATCAGGTCGTCGACGTCGGCATAGGTGTCGGGGACGTCGCCCAGCTGAAGCGGCAGCATCTTCTTCTCGGCCTTGCGACCAAGGCATTCCTCGAGCACTTCGATGTAACGCAGCAAATCAACCGGCCGGTTGCTGCCGATGTTGTAAAGGCGGTACGGGAAGCGTGCGGTGGCCGGATCGGGATGGGCACTGTCCCAGCCCGCCGAGGCGGTCGCAACGCGGTCCGTCGCGCGCACCACGCCCTCGACGATGTCCTCGACGTACGTGAAGTCGCGCTTGTGGTGCCCGTTGTTGAACACCTCGATCGGCTTGCCGTCGATGATCGCGCGCGCGAACAGGAACAATGCCATGTCCGGTCTGCCCCAGGGGCCGTAGACCGTGAAGAATCGAAGGCCGGTGGTCGGCAGGCCGAAAAGCGCCGAATAGTTGTGAGCCATCAGCTCCGTGGCCCGCTTGCTCGCCGCGTACAACGACAACGGGTGCGAAGCCGGTTCATGGGTCGAGAACGGCATGGCCGTGCTGACGCCGTACACCGAGCTGGTGGATGCGTAGACCAGGTGGCCGACGCTGT
>Ga0114969_10005057_pt1 | contig 10399 bp, 8 predicted proteins | sample M_130807_MF_Meta_FD_87316 | JGI IMG/M metagenome (GOLD analysis project Ga0114969, IMG submission 87316) | Freshwater microbial communities from Lake Montjoie, Canada to study carbon cycling - M_130807_MF_MetaG | ecosystem: Environmental > Aquatic > Freshwater > Lake | place: Lake Montjoie...
ATCCTGTCGCAATACAACGTGGGTGCGCAGACGCGCCGCACGGCGAACGTTGCGTGGCACAGCGAAGATCGCATCGAGATCCACCCGCACGACGCCGAGGAGCGCGGCATTCGCGACGGCGACTGGGTGGGCGTGGTGAGCCGCGCCGGCGAGACCGTGATGCACGCGCTGATCACCGACCGCGTGCAGCCGGGCGTGGTGTACACCACGTTCCACTTCCCTGAATCCGGCGCCAACGTCATCACCACCGAGAACTCCGACTGGGCCACCAACTGTCCGGAATACAAGGTCACCGCGGTGCAGCTGATGCGCGTCTCGCAGCCCTCGGAGTGGCAGCGCAACTTCCGGCGTTTCGCCGAGCAGCAGGCTGCATTGCTGCGCCCGCGACAGCAGCGGCCGGATCGCTGACGATGGACGAACAGCCTGTCGCAGTGACGGTGATCGGGCAGCGCTGGGAAGCGGGCCGGGTGGTTGACTCGCCAGAGTCCGTCGCCGCCGAGACGGCACTGGCACTGCACTACAACCACCGACCGCATGTGGTGATGATGCTGACGCCGCAGGACATCGAAGACTTCGTGCTGGGGTTCTCGCTCAGCGAAGGCATCCTGCGCTCGCCCTCGGAATTGGGCGCGGTGCAGGTGCGTGCGCTGACCGATGGCCTGGAATGCGATGCAGCGATCGCGCTGGAGCGCTATGCGGAGCTGGATGCGCGGCAGCGCAACCTCGCTGGTCGCACCGGCTGCGGACTGTGCGGCGCCGAGACGCTGCGTCAGGCCGTGCGTGAATTGCCGCCGGTGCCGGATACAGCGCGCATGACGCATCTGGCGCTGCAGGCAGCGATGGCAGAGCTGGCGCAACGCCAGCCACTCAATGCCGCGACCGGCGCGGTACATGCCGCAGCCTGGGCCGATGCCACAGGTACGATCCGCATGGTGCGCGAGGACGTGGGCCGGCATAACGCGCTGGACAAGTTGATCGGTGCGCTGTGTCGCGCCGGCATCAGCACCGATGGCGGCGCGCTGCTCCTCACCAGCCGCGCCAGCCACGAGATGGTGCAGAAAGCGGCCGCACTCGGCATGCAGATTGTCTGCGCCATCTCCGCGCCCACTGCGCTGGCCATACGACAGGCGCAGAAAACCCGAATCACGCTGGCGGGCTTTGCGCGCGCCGATCGCCATACCGTCTATTCGCATCCGGAACGGCTGTCATGAACACAGAACATCTCGTGACCATGGCCAACCAGATCGAAGCGTTCTTTCGTGCCGAGCCTGATCGCAGCCTTGCGATCGACAACATTGCCACGCACCTGAAACGATTCTGGGACCCGCGCATGCGCAAGGCCATTGTCGCGCATGTGGCCAACGGTGGCGCCGGGCTGGGTGAGCTGGCGAAGGCCGCAGTGCTGAAGCTCGGCGCCTGAGCGAGCCGAGCGCGGTGCCTTCAGCCCCGCGACGTGGGCGAGGGCAGGTCCAGCAATCCTGCCCAGCGCTCGACCAGGCTCTGGTCCGCGGTGCTGAAGCGGTCCAGATCAGGGCTGTCCAGATCGAACACGCCCACCAGTTCGCCAGCGCGCCACACGGGTACTACCAGTTCGGAGCGCGAGGCGGCATCGCAGGCGATATGCCCCGGGAATTCATGGACGTCGGGTACCCGTATCGATGCGCGGCGTGCGACGGCGCTGCCGCACACGCCCTTGCCGACGGGAATGCGCACGCAGGCCGGACGACCCTGGAACGGACCGAGCACCAGTACTTCGCCCTGCAGGAAGTAGAACCCCGCCCAGTTCAGCCGCGGCAGCGACTGGAACACGAACGCGGCAAAGTTGGCGGTGTTGGCGATCCAGTCGTGCTCCCCTTCGAGCAGCGCGCGCAGTGCGGCCGTCTGATGGTCAGGGTCACCGGAGCCGGTTGCGGCCTGGGGGGCTGAATCGCGCATAATGATCCTATTCTAGTGTTTTCGGAGCCTCGCATGCTGCGGCTGATTCTGGGTTTGGTTCTGATCATTGCGATGCAGCCCGTACATGCCTGGGGCGACGATGGGCATCGCCTGATCGGTCGTGTGGCTTCGCAGCTGGTGACGCCGGATGTGCTGCGCAAGGCTCAGGCCATTCTCGACACGGACACCAGCGGATTTGCCAAGGACACGAGTCTTCTGGAGCAGACCACCTGGGCCGACAAGTACCGTGACTCCGACCGCAACACGACCAAGGAGCGTTACAACGCCACGGGTTCGTGGCATTTCGTCGACGTCGAGATCGATGCGCCGGACCTCCAGGCGGCCTGCTTTGGCTTCCCGCAGCTGCCGCGCAATGCTTTGGCATCGCAAGGCGTGGCCCAGGACTGCGTCACCAACAAGGTCGCGCAATTCACCGAAGAGCTGCGCGCGCCTGGCACCGCCCCCGCGGAGCGGCTACGCGCCTTGCAGTTTTTGCTCCACTTCATCGGCGACATGCACCAGCCGCTGCATGCCGGTGAAGATCACGACCGCGGCGGCAACAGCAAGTGGATCATCAGTCCCGCGCCGCGCCGTTCCGACCTGCATTACTACTGGGACACCTGGCTGGTACGCCAGCTTGCGCCCGATGCGGATGCCAGCGTGGCGCAGGTTCTCGCGCTGGCCACCGGGCCGCAACGACGCGAGTGGGAGCAGGGCGGTCCGCGCGACTGGACCCTGGAGAGCTTCAGGGTCAGCCGTGATGATGTCTATGCGCCGCTGCCGCGAGCCGGGGACGATGGCAACTACCGGCTCGACGAGGCGTACATCGCGCGCGCCACCGGCGCCGTGCGCACACAGCTGGCGCGCGCTGCGGTGCGCCTGGCGCTGGTCCTGCAGCAGTCCCTGGGAGACCCGAAGTCTGCCCGCAGCCGTTGAACCCTTGAACCGCGCTCAGTCCCCCTGAGGACGGCGCGGTGCCTTGGCCAGATGGGTCTGCACGAAGACGAAGAACAGCGGCACGAAGAAGATCGAGAGTACCGTGGCGGACAGCATGCCGCCAAACACACCGGTGCCAATCGCATTGCGGCCGGCGGCGCCCGCGCCCGCGCCGGTGCCCACCACCAGCGGCACCACGCCCAGCATGAAGGCCAGTGACGTCATCAGGATCGGGCGCAGGCGGATGCGCACTGCCTGCAGCACTGCATCGACGACGCCGGTGCCTTCAAGATAGAGCTTCTTGGCGAACTCCACGATCAGGATGGCATTCTTCGCCGACAGTCCGATGGTGGTGACCAGAGAGATCTGGAAATACACGTCGTTGGACAGGCCGCGCAGCGACGTGGCAGCCAGTGCGCCGATCACGCCCAGCGGCACGCCCAGCATGACCGTGAATGGCAGCGACCAGCTCTCGTACAGCGCGGCAAGGCACAGGAACACGAACAGGATCGAGATCGCATACAGCGCGGGTGCCTGCGCGCCGGCCTTGCGCTCTTCAAAGGAAGCGCCCGACCATTCAAAGCCGATGCCGGGCGGGAGCTGACGCAGGATGCGCTTCATGCTCGCCATGGCCTGACCCGATGAGTAGCCGCTGCCGGGCTGGCCGCTGACGCCGAAGGCAGCGGTGCCGTTGTAGCGTTCCAGGCGCGGCGGCCCGACCTGCCAGTTGGTCCTGGAGATCGAGGCGAGCGACACCATCTGGCCGGCGCTGTTGCGCACGTACCAGTTGCCGATGTCGTTGGGCTGCATGCGGTAATTGGCATCGGACTGCACGTAGACTTTCTTCACGCGGTTCTTGTTGATGAAGTCGTTCACGTAACTGCCGCCCAGTGCCGTCGAGAGCGTGTCGTTGACGTCGGCAATCGAGAGTCCCAGTGCCGCTGCCTTCCGCTGGTCGATATCGACGTGGTACTCGGGAGTATCCGCCAGACCGTCGGCGCGCACCTGCGACAGCGAAGGCTCGGCAGCAGCCAGGGACAGCAGCTGGTCGCGAGCGCGCGCCAGGGCATCGTGTCCCAGTCCGGCGAGATCCTCGAGCTGCAGCGAGAAGCCGGTGCTGTTGCCCAGACCGCGCACGGTGGAGGGCTGTATCACGAAGATGTTGGCATCGCGGATGCGGGCGGCGGCACGTGACATGCGCTCAGCCACCGCTGCGGCGGAATCGTTGCTGCCGCGCTCGCCCCAGTCGGCCATGTGCATGAAGTTCATGCCGGAGCTCTGGCCGGATCCGCCATAGCTGAACCCGGTGACAGCCATGAAATTGCTGACGGACGGCTCGCTGCGCACGATGGCTGCGAACTGCTCCTGTGCCGCCAGCGTGCGCTGCTGCGTGGCGCCAGCAGGCAGCTGCACCTGGGCCATGAGGCTGCCCTGGTCTTCCTGCGGCAGGAAGCCGCCAGGCATTTTCCACCAGAGTACGGCCAAGCCCAGGACCAGCAATCCATAGACTGAAAAGCCGAGGCCAGGGGCGCGCAGCACCCGCTCGACCAGACTCTGGTAGCGCAGGGTGAAGCCGCGCAACCAGCGGTTGAAGCCGCCGACAGGGCCACCGCGCTCCAGTCCCTGCACGTTCTCGATACGCAGGAAGCCGGCGCAGATCGCGGGCGTCAGCGTCAGTGCCACCACCACCGACAGCGTCATCGCCGCAACGATGGTGATCGAGAACTGGCGATAGATGACGCCGGTGGCGCCGCTGAAGAAGGCCATGGGCACGAACACCGCAGCGAGCACCAGGGCAATGCCGAGCAGCGCGCCGGTGATCTGCTCCATCGAACGGATGGTGGCGATGCGCGCGTCGAGGTGCTCCTCGTGCATGATGCGCTCGACGTTTTCGACCACGACGATGGCATCGTCAACCAGCAGGCCGATCGCCAGCACCATGGCAAACAGCGTCAGCGTGTTGATTGAATAGCCGAAGGCAGCAAGCACGCCGAAGGTGCCCAGCAGGACCACGGGCACGGCGATCGATGGAATCAGCGTCGCGCGCCAGTTGCCGAGGAACAGGTACATGATCATGACCACCAGCGCGGTGGCGATCGCCAGCGAAATCAGCACCTCGCCGATCGACAGGCGCACGAACTTGGAGTTGTCGACGACAACGTCGTATTTCAGGCCCTTGGGGAAAAACCGCGAGAGTTCCTGCAGTCGCTCCAGGACCAGGTCAGAGGTCTGCAGCGCATTGGCACCTGGCGCCAGGACGGTGCCCAGGCCGCCGCCCTCCTTGCCGTCGATGCTCATCAGGAAGTCGTAGGAGTCACTGCCCAGCTCGACGCGGGCCACGTCGCCCAGCTTGATGGCCGAGCCGTCTGCATTGACGCGCAGCACGATGTCGCGGAACTGCTGCGGCGTCTGCAGGCGGCCCTGCGAAGTGATGTTGGCGTTTATCTCCTGGCCGCGCAGCGATGGCAGTCCACCGAGCTGACCGGCGGACAGCTGCGTGTTCTGCGCCAGCAGCGCCGCACGTACGTCGCCGGGCATGAGCCTGAACTGTTGCAGCTTGAAGGGGTCGAGCCAGATCCGCATCGCTAGCTGCGCGGCGAAGGTGCGCACGCTGCCCACACCGTTGACGCGTGCCAGCGCGTCGCTGAGCGTGGTCGACAGATAGTCGTTCAGTTCGGCCGGCGTCAGCGACGGATCGTCCGAATGGAACGCGATCATGTTCAGGAAGCCGGTGGTCTGCTTGGTGACGTTGACGCCCTGCTGCTGCACCACCTGCGGCAGCTGACGCAGCACCTGCTGCAGCTTGTTCTGCACCTGCACCTGGGCGATGTTCGGGTCCGTGCCCGACTCGAACGTCAGTGTCACGCTGCCGGTGTTCTGCGAACTTCCGCCCGACATGTAGACGACATTGTCGATGCCCTTCATCGCCTGCTCGATCACCTGCGTGACCGATTCCTCCACCGTGGCGGCGGAGGCGCCCGGATAGCTGGCGCTGACCGAGACCGATGGCGGGGCGATGTCCGGATACTGTTCGATGGGCAGCGCGCGGATCGCCAGCGCGCCCGCCAGCATGATGATGATCGCGAGGACCCAGGCGAAGATCGGCCGGTCGATGAAAAAGCGTGCCACGTTCGCTGCCGCTACTTTGCGCCGGCCGGAGCGCCGCCGCTGGTGGCGACCTTCACGGTGTCGCCTTCCTTGATCTTCTGCATGCCCTCGACCACCAGCCGGTCACCTGCCGCGAGGCCGGCGGTCACCAGCCAGTTGTCGCCGACGGTGCCGCCAATCTTCAGCTGCCGCTGCTGGACCTTGCCGGCAGCATCGACGACGAAGGCCACGGCATCGCCGCTCGGGTTGCGCTGCACGCTGCGCTGGGGCGCCAGTATCGCGGCCTGGCTGATGCCCTGCTCGAGCGTCGCACGCACGTACATGCCTGGCAGCAGCAGCCGTTCCGGGTTGGGCACGCTGGCACGCAGCGTGATGGCGCCGGTGCCGCTGCTGACGCTGACACCCGTGAACTCCAGCACTCCGGCGCGCGGATAGAGGCTGCCGTCACCCAGGATCACGTGCACCTTTGCGCGGTTGTTGCCGAGCCGCTGCAGCGAGCCGCTGGTGAACTGCTGTCTGAGTCGCAGCAATTCGTCGGCGGACTGCGTGAAGTCGACAAAGATCGGATCAAGCTGCTGCACTGTCGTCAGCTCGGCCGTCTGGTTGGCCGTCACGAGCGCACCCTCGGTGACGTTCGATACCTCGATGCGTCCCGAGATCGGCGCAACGATGTGCGTGTAGGCCAGATTCACCTCGGCCGAACGCAATGCCGCCTTGGCCGTGCCAACGTCTGCCTGGGCCTGGGCGAGGCTGGCGACAACGTCATCGCGTTCCTGCTGGGAAATGATGCCGGCAGCGGCCAGCTGCTTGTAGCGTTCGGCGCGCAGCTGCACCGTATGCAGCTGCGCCTCTGTCTTGCCCACCGTGGCGGCGGCACTCTCGCGCGCGGCGAGGTAGGTGCCCGGATCCAGTTCGTAGAGCGGCTGTCCCGCCTTGACCTCCGAGCCTTCGGTGAACAGCCTTTTCTGGACGATGCCGCTGACCTGCGGACGCACCTGCGCCACGCGGACCGCCACCGTGCGGCCGGGCAACTCGGCCGTGATGGCTGCGCGTTGCGTTGCCAGCACCACGACGCCCACTTCGACCGGCCCGCGGCTGCCGCGGCCGCCGCTGCGACCCGTGTTGGCGGTACTGCCGGCAGCACCCGTTCCACCGCTGCATGCAGAAAGTGCAAGCAGGACACAGACACCGATCAGCGATAGCGAACGCACGCGGACTCCATTAACCACAGGCTGAGGATTGGCACTCTGGCGCGGGCAGCGCGCCACGGCCGGCAAGGATAGTACAAGTGTCAGGGCAGTGCGGGCAGGACGCGCAGTCCACCCTCCAGATGCCCAAGTTGTGTCAAACCGGCGGCCGCTGCCAGGACCGCGGCGCGCTGGCTGCGGATGCCGGATGCGCAGAGGAAAGTGACCTCGCTGCGCCCAAGCAGTTCCGCGAGGCGCGCTGGCAAGTCAGCAAGGGGGATGTTCAGCGAGCCAGGGAGGTGTCCGGTGGCGTATTCGTGTGCATCGCGCACGTCGACCAGCGTCAGCGTGGCCGGCGCATTCGCGAGCCGTTGCAGCAGTTCCTGCGCACTGTAGCGTCGCAGCTCCAGCGCCTGGCCGGCAGCGCACTCCTCGGTGCCGTCACGCAGCGCGGTGATCGACGGCTGCACACCGCACGCGGCGCAGTCTTCGCGGCGGCTGAAGCGGAACTCGGCAAAGCGCATGGCCAGCGCGTCGTAGGTCAGCAGCCGACCGAGCAGCGGCTCGCCGGTGCCGGTCAGCAGCTTGATCGCCTCCGTAGCCTGCAACGCGCCCATCAGTCCCGGCAGCACGCCAAGCACGCCGGCTTCGGCGCAGTTGGGAACCACGCCTTCTGCGGCATCGCTGAACAGGCAGCGATAGCAGGGGCTGCGGCCGGGCACGTAGCTCATGGCCTGGCCTTCGAAACGATGGATCGCAGCCGACACCAGCGACTTGCCGAACAGCACGCAGGCATCGTTGACCAGATAGCGTGTGCTCAGCCGGTCGCTTCCGTCGAGTACCAGGTCATAGTCGGCGAGGATCTGCTCCGCATTGCCGGCGCGCAGCTCGAGTGCGTGCGCCCTGACATCGATCAGCGGATTGAGCGCCCGCAGCCGTGACGCCGCGCGCTCGGCCTTTGGCAGGCCGACATCCGATGTGTCGAACAGCACCTGACGCTGGAGGTTGGAGACATCGACACGATCCCCGTCGATGATCCCCAGCCGGCCGACCCCGGCCGCCGCCAGATACAGTGCTGCCGGCGAACCCAGTCCGCCGGCGCCGACGATCAGCACGCGCGCGTCCTTCAGCTTCTGCTGTCCGTCCACGCCGATCTCGCCGAGCAGCAGGTGCCGGCTGTAGCGCGCGCGTTCCTGTGCGTCCAGACTCATGCCTTTCCTGTCGCCGGCATCAGGGCGGCCGCAACCTGTGCACCCGGATCGTTGAACTGCAGCGCGGCGAGCCGCGCATAGAGACCGCCACGTTGCACCAGCGAGGCGTGGTCGCCTTCGGCGACGATCCGGCCCTGGTCCAGCACCACGATGCGCCGCAGCTTCTGGATTGTCGCCAGCCGATGTGCGATGACCAGCGTGGTGCGGCCCTGACTGGCGCTGCCGGCCATGAGGTTGGCAAGACCCTGCTGCACCAGCTGCTCATTCTCGGCGTCCAGTGCGCTGGTGGCTTCGTCGAGCAGCAGCAGCGGCGCGTCGCGCAGCATCGCGCGTGCGATCGCGATGCGTTGTCGCTGGCCACCGGAAAGAGTGATGCCGCGTTCGCCCAGCAGTGTGTCGTAGCGCAGTGGCAGTCGTTCAATGAACTCTTCGGCCGCCGCCGCGACCGCCGCCGCCCGCACCTCGTTGTCGCTGGCGCCTGGCCGGCCATAGCGGATGTTGTCGGCGATGGTGCCGGCGAAGATCACCGGATCCTGGCTCACAAGAGCGATCTGCGATCGCAGCACACGTGGATCGAATTCGCGCACATCAACGCCATCGAAGCGCACAGTGCCTTCGCTCACGTCATAGAAACGCAGCAACAGCTGGAACAGCGTCGACTTGCCTGCACCGGACGGTCCGACCAGTGCCACCGCCTCGCCGGGCGTGATCTGCAGCGTCAGTGCGTCCAGGGCCGCCACGTCGGGCCGCGTCGGATAACGGAAAGTCACTGCGTCGAACTGCAGCGCCGCCCGCACCGGTTGCGGCAGCGGGCGCGGTTGCGGCGGGGCGCTGATCGCAGGCGTGGTAGCCAGTATTTCCATCAGCCGCTCGGTGGCACCCGCAGCACGTTGCACCTCGCCCCACAGTTCACTGAGCGCACCCACCGAACTGGCCAGCAGCACGGCGTAGATCACGAACTGGCTGAGTCGGCCAGCCGTCATGCGTCCGGCCTGGACGTCCATCGCGCCGATCCACAGCACGCAGACGATGCTGGCGCCGACCAGGATGAACGCACCGGCGATCATCCATGCACGCATGCGCGTGCGCGTAAGGCTGGTCAGAAAGCTGTTCTCGGTGGCTGCGCCATAACTGGCGCGGTCGGCTTCCTCGTGCGTGTAGGCCTGCACGGTACTCATCGCGCCGATGGTTTCTCCGGCCAGTGCCGAGGCCTCGGCAATGCGGTCCTGCGAAGCGCGCGACAGCCCGCGCACGCGACGGCCCATCATGATGATGGGCACCAGCGTCAGCGGTACGCCGATGAAGGCCAGTGCCGTCAGCTTCAGGCTGGTCACCGCCATCATGATCAGCGCACCCAGCCCCATCACGATGCTGCGCAGCGCGAACGATGCCGACGAGCCGACGATGCCCTGTACCAGCGTGGTGTCGGCAGTCAGTCGCGACAGCACTTCGCCGACGCGCGTGTGCTCGAAGAAAGCAGGCGAGAGGGACAGGATGTGCTGGTGCACACTGCGGCGCACGTCGGCCACGACCCGTTCGCCCAGCCAGGAGACGATGTAGAAGCGCGTGGCCGAAGCGGCGCCCATGAACACCACCACGACCAGCAGTCCGACAAAGTAACGACCGATGTGCTCGGGGGTGGTTGCCGCGAAGCCCCGGTCAATGACCAGCCGGATCGCGTACGGCAGCACCAGCGTCGCGCCGGCGGCCGCTGCAAGCGCAACCAGCGCCGCGGCAATGCGTAGCCGGTAGGGTCGCAGAAATCCCGCCAGCGCGAACAGCGGCTTGAGGCCTTGGCTCGAGGGCGGCAGTCGTGCCTGGGCGCCGGCCGGCGAGGGTGGGCGGATCGGTGTATTCAACGGCGCTCCGGGGCAACTCCAGTTCGGCTATCTTACCCGCCCTGACGCAGGTCCCGCTCTGCGCCCCATCTGAAGGAGTTGCACCATGGCTATTTCGATGTTCCAGGCCTCGGTCCCGGTTTTCCAGAAGATGCTCGGCAACCTCGACCACCTCATCGACAAG
>Ga0114969_10005062_pt1 | contig 10396 bp, 8 predicted proteins | sample M_130807_MF_Meta_FD_87316 | JGI IMG/M metagenome (GOLD analysis project Ga0114969, IMG submission 87316) | Freshwater microbial communities from Lake Montjoie, Canada to study carbon cycling - M_130807_MF_MetaG | ecosystem: Environmental > Aquatic > Freshwater > Lake | place: Lake Montjoie...
CTTCGTCGGCGTGGTGGCGGTAGGCTTCCTGCATCGCGAGCGAGTTGTTCAGCAGATTGTTCGACTTGATCAGCGGATTGAGCGCGTGCGGGTGGTTGCGACGGATGCTGACGAGCGAGAGACGAATGCCGGCCGTGTAGTTGGTTGCGGCAAACGGCATGAGCGGCTTGATGATCACGACGAGTGACGGGGTCGGCGTGGCACCGAGGTTGTAGCTGAGATCGCCGACGCCGCGCGTCAACAGGATCCGGAGGTAGAGCTCGTCCCCCTCGCACTGGTCAGCGGTCTTCTGGATCTCTGCCGCCAGTTCATCGTCGGTGAACGGCACAGGCAGCGCGATCATCGAGGCCGAGCGTCTGAGCCGCGCCATGTGGGCGGCGAAGAGGAAGGGGATGCGGCGATAGGTCCTGAGGGTCTCGTAGACGCCCTCGCCGTAGAGAAATCCGTGATCGAAGACGGGAATCGTGGCGTCAGCCGCGCCCGAAATTCGACCATTCACATACACGACACCGTTCATCGAATGTTGCGCGAGTCTAGCACACGCGATACGCTCCGACTCGCGATGCGAGTGCTCAATACCGCGCAGATGCGCGAGGCTGATCGTCGGACGATTGAAGACATCGGAATTCCGGCGGTCGTGCTCATGGAAAATGCAGGGCGCCAGATCGTGGCGGCCATGGAATCGTCCTTCGGAGACCTGCCGACGTCACGCGTGGCGATTCTCTGCGGCCGCGGCAACAACGGCGGTGACGGCCTTGTGATGGCGCGAGCGTTACGCGAACGTCACGTGGACGTGGGCGTCTATCTGCTCGGCCCCGCCAACGGCATGAAGGGTGCTGCCGCCTCGAATCTTTCGGCCGCGCGCCATCTCGGCATCGACGTTGTCGAAATCGCCGACGCACAAGCCTGGGAACTCCATTCCACCGACGTCGTCGGCAGCGACATCATCGTCGAGGCCATGTTCGGCACCGGATTCAGAGGCCCGATTGACGGTCTCTGTGAAACGGTGTTTGCCGATGTGAATGGCGCACTGAAGCCCGTCATTGCCGTCGATCTTCCGAGCGGCCTGTCTGCCGACACGCACCTGGTGGCCGGCCCGGCGATTCGCGCGACGATCACGGTGACGCTGGGCGCGCCGAAGATTCCGCTGGTGCTGCCGCCCGCGGAGAATTTCGCCGGCAATCTCATCATCGCGGAGATCGGCATTCCGCAGTCGGTGATCAACGATGTCGGCGGCCCGTGGCTCGAACTGCTGACCAAGGAATCGATGCGGGCGCTGGTTGAGCCGCGCGCGTCGGATTCGCATAAAGGCGACTACGGTCGCGTGCTGATCGTCGCGGGTTCGCGTGGCAAGACGGGCGCGGCGAGTCTCTCGGCAGAGTCGGCGCTGCGATCGGGCGCCGGGCTTGTGACGGTCGCCACACCGGGGTCCATGCAGAACGTGGTCGCGTCGCTCGGGTCGGAGTACATGACCGAGTGGTGCGAAGAGACGTCAGACGCGACGCTCGCCTTTGAAGCGCTCGAGCGCATTCTCGATTTCGATGCGGATGTCATCGCGATCGGTCCAGGCATCGGCCGTCATCCGTCAACCGCAGCGCTCGTTCAGGGGTTGGTCGAACGGAGTGGCGTGCCGCTCGTGCTCGACGCCGACGCGCTCAATGCCTTTGTCGGGGAACCCGAACGGCTGGCCGGCCGCGATGGCGTCGACATCATCATCACGCCGCATCCGGGCGAGATGGCGCGGCTCACCGGGCTCACCATCGAACAGGTGCAAGCAGAACGACTCGAGGTCGCGCGCAACTTCGCGGCGACGCATCACGTGCACGTCGTGCTGAAGGGCCATCGCACGATCATCGCGACGCCTGAAGGGCACGCATTCGTGAACCTCACGGGCAATCCCGGCATGGCCACGGGCGGCACCGGTGATGTGCTGACGGGAATGATCGCCGCCTGGTTCGGGCAGTTGCTGGATGCGGAAGCGGCCTGCAAACTCGCGGTGTACCTGCACGGCCTCGCGGGCGATCTGGCCGAAGCCGACGAGGGCGAGGTGGCCATGACGGCGACCGACATCATCGCGAGGCTGGGCGACGCGGTCATCGAACTCGTCGCGCGCAAGAAGCGCCCGACCGTGTAATGGCCGATCACGTGTCACGGTCGGAAGCGGAGACCGAGGCCATCGGCGAGGCGTTCGCGGCGTCACTGGCGCCCGGCGCCGTCGTGCTGCTCGATGGGCCATTGGGAGCAGGGAAGACCGCTTTCGTTCGCGGAATGGCCCGGGGCCTGAACGCACATCCCGGCGACGTCTCGAGCCCCACATTCACACTGCTTCAGGAATATGCCGGCACGCTCACGCTGTACCACGCGGACCTTTACCGACTCATGCCCCGCGAAGTCGATGAGCTCGGCCTGTTGGATGTCTCTGCTGAGGGAATTCTTGCGGTCGAATGGCCCGAACGCTGGGCGTCGGCGCCGAGGGACGCGATCCGGGTCAGAATCGCGAAGATCGACGACGAAACACGACATATAGACGTACGTAGGCCGGAGCTTTAGCTCCGGCGTGAAGCGACGGTGAAACCGGAGCTGAAGCTCCGGCCTACGTACGTCAGTTCACGGTTCCTTACTCCACGCGGTAGTTCGGCGCTTCCTTCGTGATGATCACGTCGTGGACGTGGCCTTCGCGCACACCGGCCTGCGTGACGCGGATGAGCTGGGCGTTCGCCTGCAGGGTGGGGATGTCTTTGCAGCCCGTGTAGCCCATGCCGGCGCGCAGGCCGCCCATGAGCTGATGGATCATGCCGGCGACGCTGCCCTTGTGGGCGACGCGGCCTTCGATGCCTTCGGGCACGAGCTTGTCGGAGTTGTCGCGCGGCACTGACTTCGCGCCTTCGAGATCGTACTCGTCCTGGAAGTAGCGATCGCGGCTGCCGCGGCGCATCGCGCCGAGCGAGCCCATGCCGCGGTATTCCTTAAAGCTGCGGCCCTGATACAGGATGATCTCGCCCGGGCTCTCGTCCGTGCCGGCAAAGAGACTGCCGATCATCGTGGCGTTCGCGCCGACCGCGAGGGCTTTGACGATGTCGCCAGAGTAGCGGATGCCGCCGTCGGCGATGATCGGCACGTCGTGCTCGGCGGCCGCCTGTGCGCAGGCCGCGATGGCGCCGACCATCGGCATGCCGATGCCGGCGACCACGCGCGTCGTGCAGATGGAGCCGGCGCCGATGCCGACCTTGACCGCGTTCACGCCGCGCTTGATCAGATCGAGTGTCGCACCGGCCGTCGCCACGTTACCGGCAATGATGTCGACGTCTGTGAACTTCTCGCGAATTGCCGCGACGATGTCGAGCACGCCCTGTGAGTGCCCGTGCGCCGTGTCGATGACGAGTACGTCGACGTGCGCAGCCACCAGCGCGGCCGCGCGATCGAACGTGTCTTTCGCGATGCCGATCGCCGCACCGACGCGCAGACGACCCAGATCGTCCTTGCACGCCATCGGATATTTGACCAGCTTTTGAATGTCTTTGACGGTGATCAGCCCGCGCAGCCGGAAGTCCTTGTCGACGACGAGGAGTTTTTCAACCTTGTGCTGATGGAAGATCTCGCGCGCGCCTTCGAGCGTTGTGCCCACCGGCACCGTGACGAGGTTCTCCTTCGTCATGATGTCGCTGATGGGGCGGTCGGGTCTGTTTTCGAACCGCAGATCGCGGTTGGTCAGGATGCCGACGAGCGTGCCGTCCTTGCTGCCGTCGTCGGTGATCGGCACGCCGCTGATGCGAAACTGCTTCATCAGTTCGAGAGCTTCCGAGATGCGGTTGGTGGGCGACAACGTGATCGGGTTCACGATCATGCCGCTCTCGGACCGCTTGACCTTGTCGATTTCGCCGGCCTGATCCTCGATGCTGAGGTTCTTGTGGACGATGCCGATGCCGCCCTGTTGCGCCATGGCGATCGCCAGGCCGCTTTCGGTGACCGTGTCCATCGCCGCCGACATGATCGGCACGTTGAGCCGGATCTTGCGGGTCAGCTGCGAGCTGAAGTCGACCTGGCTCGGAAGAATCTGCGAGTGCTGTGGCACCAGCAAGACGTCATCAAACGTGAGTACTTCCGGAAGTCCCGCGGACACTTGCTGTGCTGCACTCAGCCGAGTGGTCATTTATGCCCCATGACACTTCTTGTATTTTTTGCCGGACCCGCAGTGGCACGGATCGTTTCTGCCGATTTTCGGTTCGTCGTTCCGCACGGTCTTGATCGGTGCGTCGTCTCCACCCGTGCGCGCCGGTTGCGGCGGAGCATTGGGCGGTGTCGCGCCGCGGGGCATGCCCGACGGGGCGGACGAACTGGAGCCGCCGCTGAACGTCATCTGCGCCGGTTTGGGCTGCGGTTGGCGCACGGGCGCCACGATCACCGGCGCCGCTTCGCCTTCGGCCTCACTTGCCGGCATCGGTCGCAACCGCCACAGATACCGGACCATCTCTTCGTCGATGCGGTCCTTCATGGCCTGGAACAGATTGAAGCTTTCTTTCTTGTACTCCACGAGCGGATCGCGCTGGCCGTACCCGCGCAGGCCGATGCCTTCCTTCAGATGGTCGAGGCTGTAGAGGTGGTCCTTCCACTGCGCGTCGACAATCTGCAACATGATGTCGCGCTCCACGCGGCGAAGGATCTCAGGCGCGATGACCTGTTCCTTCGACTCGTACTCGCCGATCCCGAGCTCGATGAGCTGGTCGCTCATCTCTTTCGGGCTGAGCGATCCGAGGTTGAGCGCATCCACTGCGGCGGGGTCCACGCCGAACGCTTCGCCAAACGCTGACGCGAGCGCCGTCATATCCCACTCGTTGGGATCCATGTCTTTGCCCGCGTGCGTCTCCACGAGGTTATCGACGAGGTCCTCGGCGAGCGTCATTAAATACTGGCGCGTGTCGACCGTGTCACCTTCGTCGATCCGAATCGTGCCCTCAAGCAGCTCACGACGCAGCGCGTAGACGTTCTCGCGCTGTTTATTCATCACGTCGTCATACTCGAGCAGGTGCTTACGGGTGGCGAAGTTCTGCGCTTCGACCTGCTTCTGCGCGCGTTCGATGGCGCGGCTGACCATGCCGTGTTCGATCGGAACGCCTTCTTCCATGCCGAGCGACGTCATCATGCCGGCAATGCGATCCGACCCGAAGATGCGCATCAGGTCGTCTTCGAGCGAGAGGTAGAAGTGTGACGAACCCGGGTCGCCCTGTCGGCCGGCGCGGCCGCGCAGCTGGTTGTCGATGCGGCGCGACTCGTGGCGTTCCGTGCCGATGATGTGCAAGCCGCCGTTCTTCACGACCTGCTCGTGCTCGGCCCTGGTCTGCTGCGAGAACGCCTCGGAGATCCGTTCGTAGTCCTTCCGCGGCACGCGGTAGAAGCTCTCGAGGTGGAAGAAGTAGATGAACTCCTCGTCGTCGACGAAGCGTTCCTCGCCCTTGGGCAGGCGCTCGGCGATTTGTTCGGCGAGGCACTGCTGGCGCGTCATGAACTCGGCGTTGCCGCCGAGCAGAATGTCGGTGCCTCGGCCGGCCATGTTCGTGGCAATCGTGACGGTGCCGAGACGACCGGCCTGCGCGACGATTTCGGCTTCCTGCGCGTGGAACTTCGCGTTCAAGACAACGTGCTTGATGCCGTGGCGCTTGAGGAGGCCGGAGAGTCTCTCTGATTTCTCGATCGAGACCGTGCCGACGAGCGTCGGTCGCCCGGCGGCCTGCTTCGCCTGGATGTCTTTGGCGATCGCTTCGCTCTTCTCGCGCTCGGTGCGATAGACGCTGTCGGGCTCCTCAATGCGGAGCATCTGGCGGTTCGGCGGTGCGACGATGACGTCGAGGTTGTAGATCTTCGAGAATTCTTCAGCTTCGGTGTCGGCTGTGCCGGTCATGCCGGAGAGCTTCTTGTACTTGCGGAAGTAGTTCTGGAAGGTGATGGTCGCGAGCGTCTGGTTCTCGCGCTCGATCTTGACCTTTTCCTTCGCTTCCACGGCCTGATGCAGACCATCGCTCCAGCGGCGGCCCGGCATCAATCGGCCGGTGAACTCGTCAACGATCACGACCTGGCCTTCGTTGATCATGTAATCAACGTCGAGCCGGAAGAGCGTGTGGGCGCGCAGGCCCTGCTGCACGTGGTGGAGCAGCGGCATGTTCGCCGGGTCGTAGAGCCCGCTCGAGCCCGGGGCCACGCGATGCGCGAGCATCTGTTCGGCCTTGGCCATGCCGCTCTCGGTGAGCTGGACGGTCTTGTGCTTTTCGTCGACGAGGTAATCGCCGGTGGTTTCGAGCGCTTCGCGATCTTCCGCTTTGACGTTGCCCTGCGTGACCGCGCCGGCCTTGAGCTTCGGGATGATGCGATCGACTTCGTAGTAGAGGTCGGTCGATTCTTCCGCCGGACCCGAGATGATGAGCGGCGTGCGGGCTTCGTCAATCAGGATCGAGTCGACTTCGTCGACGATCGCAAAGTGGTGACCGCGCTGCACGTACTGCGACAGGTCGAACTTCATGTTGTCGCGCAGGTAGTCGAAGCCGAATTCGTTGTTCGTGCCGTACGTGATGTCGGCGCGGTAGGCGACCTGACGTTCCGCGTCGTTGAGGTCGTGCTGAATCACACCGACCGACATACCGAGGAAGCGGTACACGCGGCCCATCCATTCCGAGTCGCGGCGCGCGAGGTAGTCGTTGACGGTGACGACGTGGACGCCTTTGCCGGCGAGGGCGTTGAGATACGCCGGCAACGTGGCGACGAGCGTCTTGCCTTCACCCGTCTTCATTTCGGCGATGCGGCCGTTGTTGAGGACCATGCCGCCGATCAGCTGCACGTCGAAGTGCCGCATGTTCATCACACGCTTGGCGGCCTCGCGCACCACGGCGAAGGCTTCGGGGAGGAGGTCTTCGATCGACTCGCCGTTGGCCACCCGATCGCGGAACACGACCGTCTTCGCCTTGAGGTCCGCGTCCGAGAGCTACGTGACGCTGGATTCCAGCTCGTTGATTCGAGCCACAACCGGCCACAACCGCTTGAGTTCGCGGTCGTTTTGGGTGCCGATGATCTTCGCCAGAAACTTGTTAATCATTTATGTCGGAACGCATAGGTAGAGATCGGCCCCGCGCTCAAGAGGGGATTCCAACAATAGTAGGGGAGCGTTACAGGAGCGTCAACCTGATGCGGCTGATGTAGGGCTAGCGGGCGCAACGAACCTGACGGTTCGGGACTCAGCGGTGTGTGCCGAGCAGGTTCAACGGGTTGATGCGTGCGCCGTTGAGCAGGATCTCGTAGTGCAGGTGCGAGCCGGTCGTGCGGCCCGTGGCGCCGACGTAGCCGATCACCTGGCCGCGCTTGACGGTCTGGCCGGGCGAGACAGCCAGGCGCGACATATGGCCGTAGCGGGTCGACATGCCGTAGCCGTGCTTGAGCAGGATCATGTTGCCGTAGTCGCCGGCCCAGCCTGCACTCTCGATCGAGCCATCGGCCGTGGCTTTCACCGGCGTGCCGTAGTCGGCGGAGATGTCGAGGCCCGGGTGGAAGTCTGCGCCGCCGTTGACCGGATCTTCGCGCGAACCGAACGCCGAGGAGAGCCAGCCGATCACCGGCCAGATGGACGGTGTGGCCGAGGCGAGCGCCTGTTGGCGCTCAACGCCCGTGCGGACGGTGTCGAGTCGGTTTTCGAGGACACCGAGCAAATCCTTGAGGATGTTCAGTGTGGACGCGGTCGCTTCACCCTGCGTCGCTTTGGCGTTCGGGGCGGTGGCCGAATCGACCGGCGCGAGCATTGGTGCGCCGCCCATGGCGCGCGATTTCACGACGGTCGGCAGGCTGTTCATCGCGTCGCGTGACGACGGGTCGAGCTGTGCCTGGTCGGTGAGTTCGGTCATCGCGCCCTGGAGCGTAGAGATCTGCTGGGCGAGTTCGCTCGTGGCGACGCGGTAGCTGTCGTTTTCGAGCTGAAGCGTTTCGTTGCTGGCTTGGAGTGACTGGAGTTCCGCACGCGCTGACCACCGGGCGCCGAGGCCAATCAGCACCGGAATCGACATAATTGTGCCGAGGACGATGAGGGCCGGCCGCCGAGCAAACGTCAGCCGCCGGACGGATCCGGTCTGGCGGTTCGCGATCAGCAGGGAATATCGTGGGGAACGCATCTCAAAAACCTTCGGAAGTGTAACACCTGTAAGGACATCGGGGAAACTGAAAAATGCCAATCGGGAAGCGTCACCGGGAATCGAAGTGCGGCGGGTGCTCAGGCGCCCGGTTGTAGGACGTTCAACCCATGGCTTCTGGCCGCCTTGGCGAGTCGGAGGTCATAGGTGATGACGTCGATCTCGTCGGCGCCGATCGACAATGCTGTGGCCAAGTGAATCGCGTCGAGAGTCCGGAGGTTCGCGGGTTCCAACCGGCCAGCCGCTTCGAGAATCGCACCCGATACTTCTAGCAGGGTGACTCGGTCCAGCACTGCATCAGCCTGTTCGAGAAACGCCGATCGGCCTAGCAGTGTGCAGGCACGCCGACACTCGGTCGCACCCAGCCTCGACGCCACGAAACCCTCCCGACCGGCCAGTGCGAGCGAGAGGGCATCGGACTCGGTCTCCGGCACCACTAACTTCACCAAGGCGGATGCATCCAGATACGTGATCTTTCGCATCAGATCCGATCCGCTCGCTGCTCCTGCAGAATTTCGCTGAGGGATTTCTTCAGCTTTCGCTTCAATCGCAGCGGCTTCGGCATCGAAGATGGCGGGTACTTCGCCGGCGTCGCCCGACCCTCGCGAATCAGTTGCGCCAGTCGGCTCTCAGTCGCCACCGGCGGAGGCTGCAGCACCGCAACCACCTGCCCATGTTCCGTTACCGTCAGCGACTCGCCACGCTTGACGCGATCGAGGTACACGCTGAGGTTCTGACGAAGCTCTCGCACACCGACTCGCGATGGGTCCTGCACCATGTAGCACATGGTAGCACATTCGACGGCGCTCGCTGACGTGCTCATGCCGGCAACCTGAACTGAATCGCCTCCGCGACGTCGCTGGAGGCAATCGCCTCGCGTCCCGCAAGATCTGCAATGGTGCGCGCCACTCTCAACACACGCGTCGTGCCGCGCGCGCTCAGCAGCTGTCGACCCATGGCCATGGCCAGCATGCGCTCGCCGGCGGCGTCGAGCGTGCACGTCTTGCGCAGGGCCCCGCCCTCGAGTCGCGCGTTCAATATGCCGTCGCGATGCAGTTGCCGGTCACGCGCTTCGAGCACGCGCTGGCGGACGACGACGCTGGATTCCCCTGGCGACGTCGCGCGCAACTCGCCCCACGGCACCGCTTTCACTTCCACCGACAGGTCGAATCGATCGCGCATCGGCCCCGAGAGACGCGACTTGTAGCGCTCGATCGCCAGCGGCGTGCAACGACACGGCTTGTGCGGGTCGCCTTCGTAGCCGCAGGGGCAAGGGTTCATTGCGCCGACGAGCGTGACCCGCGCGGGAAATGTCACCGTGCGAGCGATGCGCGCGATTGTGATCGTGCCGAGTTCGAGCGGCTGCCGCAACGTCTCGAGCACGCGCCGCGTAAACTCGGGCAACTCATCGAGAAACAACACGCCGTGATGCGCAAGGCTCAGCTCGCCCGGCCGCGGCTGACTGCCGCCACCGACCAGCGCGATCTCTGAACATGTGTGATGCGGGGCGCGAAACGGTCGCCGCCGTAGCAGTCCACCCCCAGGCGGCAGCGTGCCCGCCACCGAGTGAATCGTCGTCACGGCCAACGCCTCGTCCGGCGAGAGGGGAGGCAGAATCCCCGCCAGCCTCCGCGCCAGCATCGTCTTGCCCGCGCCCGGTGGCCCACTCATGAGGAGGTGATGCCCACCGGCGGCGGCAATCTCCAGCGCACGACGCGCGAGCAGTTGGCCTGCGACATCTGCGAGGTCATCGCCACTCGCGAACTCCGTGTCGTCACGACCACTTGGTCGCACAGCCGGCTGCGGATGCTTTGCCGCAAACATCTGGGCCGCTTCGAACAGCGAGCGCACAGGGAACAGATCGATGCCCTCGACGATGGCCGCCTCGGCGAGGTTGGGGGCAGGAAAGAGCAGCGCGGCCGGTGTCGCGAGCTTCGCGGCGGCGGCAATCGGCAAGACGCCGCGCATGGCCGGCACGCCACCATCCAGAGAAACACCGCCGGCGACCAACGGCCCGTCGCGCGTCGGCTCCGCTTTCTGCCGATGCGGCAGCACGCCACCAGCGGCGAGAATGCCCAGCGCAATCGGCAGATCAAACGCCGCGCCAACTTTGCGAACGTCGGCCGGCGCCAGATTTACGGTGATGTGTCCGTTAGGGAACGGGAAACCCGAGTTGCGAATCGCACTTCGCACGCGTTCGCGGCTCTCACGCACACTCGCATCCGGCAGTCCCA
>Ga0114969_10005064_pt1 | contig 10394 bp, 5 predicted proteins | sample M_130807_MF_Meta_FD_87316 | JGI IMG/M metagenome (GOLD analysis project Ga0114969, IMG submission 87316) | Freshwater microbial communities from Lake Montjoie, Canada to study carbon cycling - M_130807_MF_MetaG | ecosystem: Environmental > Aquatic > Freshwater > Lake | place: Lake Montjoie...
CAAGCAACGCGACGCCGCCGATGAAGCCGAACAGGTAGGCCAGCACACCGCCGATGTCGACGGAAGCCCGGTCGTCGACGCGTTGCGGGTCATGCTGAAATACCGCGAGTCGGCCAGCCAAACGCCGAGCGCGCGTCGTTATTGAGCAGCACCCAGAACGTGTAGATCCCGAGGGCCGTGCCGAAAGGAATCACGAGGAGATTGGCAATGGCGAGGGCGAGCGCGGCCTGACGCCCCTGCACCTCGAGCCGCCGGAGGCGACGTCCGGTCGCAAACCATGCGGCACCGAAGACCATCATCAATACGGCGGTGACGCCGAGTAGCCAGACTGCGGCACGCGGTCCGGCGCCAATCGAGCCAGCCACCGTCAGTGCCGCGTGCGTGCCTGTGGCGAGGATCGCCAGCGAAATGCCGGAGAGCACGCCAAACGTGCCCCACACCATGTGCAACAGACCCAGCACGTCGATGTGGTGGCGCATTTGCCGTGCGCCAGTGCTCAGCGAACGCCGAGCGACACCATCAGATCGCGGCGCGTCGCTTCATCGAGCGCATCGAGATCAATGGTGTTGTCACATTCGTCGCACAGGACTTCAAAGAGCGCGGGACGCCCTTCTTCCTGCGGCGGCTGCATCTGCCCGGCCGACACGCGCAGCAGGTGCATCTGCAGGGTCTTGACCAAAAAATTCTCACTATTCCCGCAATTCGGACACGTCATCGACTGGAAAGTGTACCTCAGGGAGCGGTGTTCCCTGCTTGGAAATAGAAGAGACGGGTTTCGACGTGCTTTCCAGGCCACGCGGCGGCCAGCGCCTGGCGGTACAGCGCCACCTGCGCCTCGTGCTCAGGCCTCGGCGCGCCGGTCTTGAACTCGACGACCATGATGGGGCCCTCGCCCGGCACCACCACACCGTCGATCTGGCCTCGAACGACGCGATCGACACCTTCTGGACCGGTCAACCGAAGCGAAAACGGCACCTCGTAGTGGACCTCGCCTGAGGCCAAAAGGGCGATCAGTTCCGGGCGTTTCCGCATCGCCAGATAGACGTCGATCGCTCGTTCGGCCAGCGCCTCGGGCCTGGCGTCGGGGTCGGCGTCAGCCTCAATCGCAGACCGATTGACGTCGAGTGCCAGCGCCCGGGCCCGTGTCGCCAAGGCGGCCAGGTCATCCACCGGCACGCGCTGTTGAAACAGTCGGTGCACCAGCGTGCCGAGTGGGCGGTCGGAAGCCGGCTGCGCCCGGGCCGTTCGGCTGGCACGTCGCTCGACCGTGTTCTCGTCTGCGGTTTCCGGGTCGCGATCGGCGTCGGTGGTCGCCACGCGCTCGAGATCATGATCGACGAGCGGCTCGGCATCGATGGCACCGGTGGCCTGGAGCGCCGCGCGCGTGATCACGGGCGGCTCAGGGTCGGGCGCCGAGACGGCGAATGCAAACGATTCGCCGGTCGCTGACGTCCACTCCACGCGCGACGTCGCGCGATCCGGTAGCGCGGCGATCATCGTGCGCCTGATGGCCGCCGGCAGCAGCTTCACGAAGCCATTCGCGCTGTTGAATTTCTTCTCGTCCGGAATCTCGGCGGAGAAATATAGACGATCGCGCGCGCGCGTCATCGCGACGTACAGCAGGCGACGCGATTCTTCCTGATCGCGCGTACGCTCAACCTTGCTCGACGGCGGCTTGATCGAGATGGCGACGTCGGGGAGCCCGTCTCCATCCTTCGGCACTACGGCGATCGCGGGTGACATGTCGCCGACGCCGGCGTTCATCCGCACGAGGAAGACGACCGGGAATTCGAGTCCCTTCGCCGAGTGCACGGTCATGAGCTGTACGCATCCACGTGCCGCGACAACCGCGTTTGCCTCTTCACCCGCGGCCAGCCGACGGAAGTAGTCGGCGAGCCGCGCGAAGGTGGCGTAGCCCCGGTTCTGCACCCGGCGAATGAGCGACCGTACTTTCTTGACGTTCTCTCGCGCTTGCGACAGCCGCGGCCCCCGCAGTTCGTAGACGTAGGCGGTCTCTTCCAGAATGCGATCGATCAACTCGGCCGGCGCCACGCGATCGGCGGCGTCGAGCCACTGGGCGACGCTCGCGCGCGCACGGGTCAGCAGCGCCGCGTCGATTGGGGCGAGGTCGGCTGCGGCGACGTCAAAGGACGTCGACCGCAACGCCGACGCCAACCCGGGCGCGAGGCGCGCCAGCGCGACGTCTGACAGGCGAATGATGCGCGACCGCAACAACGCGGCGGCGCGCAGATTCGACTCCGGCTGCGCGAGATATCGCAACAACGCCTGCAAGTCCTGCACCTCGGGCGCGTCGAAGAAACCGAGTCCCTTATAGACGTACGTCTTGATGCCGCGCGCCTCGAGCGCCTCTTCGTAGTACCGATGCCCCGCGCGGCTGCGGAACAGGATGGCGATGTCGTCGGGCTGAATCGGCCGCGCGCCACGCCGATCGCGCACGGGCGTTCCGGCGTCAAGCAAGCGCTGCACTTCGGTCGCGACGGCGTTGGCCGCCTCAGCCATCGATGCGCCGACCGCCACACCGAGCACCGGCTCGCCGTCGCGCAACGCTCCGGGCGTGAGCGTGATGCCCGGGAACCGATCGATGTCGCGATACGCGAAGCGCTCGGGAATCGTCTCGGTGCTCTGCATCTCGGTGGCGATTGCGTTGACGAAGCCGAGCAACTCCGGCACGGAACGGAAACTCTGCTGAATCGCGCGCTGGACGCGCACGCCGGGACGCAGCGCGCCGATGAAGGCCGCGGCCTCATCCATCAAGGTGACTTCCGCGTGTCGGAATCGATAGATCGACTGCTTGCGGTCGCCCACGATGAAGATGGACGTCTTGGTATCGGCGGCACCCTCACCTTCCGCCCACGCCTTGGTGAGCAGGGTGACCAGATCCCACTGCGCCTGACTCGTGTCCTGGAACTCGTCGACGAGCAGATGGTGATAGCGCGACTGGAGCTTCAGCCGGCTGCGCGCGAATTCTTCCTGACGACCGAGCAACTGGACTGCACGGTTGAGCATGGCCGGGAAGTCGAGCACCGAGTGCTCGGCCATCAGCCGATCGAACTGCGACACGGCTTCCCTGAGAATCTGCAACAGTCCGCGCGCAAGCACCGCGTTGACCGCGTGCTCGAGCTCGTCGAGCGCGCCCGCGATGCCGGGTGACAGCGACCCCACCACGCCGGCGTGCGCCTTCTTGTCGGCGTCGGTGAGGAAGAGCTTCGAGACCTCCGACACCATCTGTTTGCGAGGCTTGAGCTCCTTTGTCAGGAAATACCACTGCAGTGCGCGCTGCAATCGACGCACGTCGGCTTCGGCGCCACTAAAGGTGCCCTCGGCCACAGCCTCAATGTCCACGGCCAACCGCAGGAACCGCGGCGACTGCGGGCCGCGCATCAAGAGCGCGTGGCGTTCGTCGGCCGCGTGCACCATCGCCCGCACACGTTCAACAAACTGCCGGCACGCGCCGGCCACATCCGTCGTGCCTTGACGACGACTCACGAACTCCTGCACGGCAGCGAGCGACACGTGTCGTGCGTCGAGCAGCCGATCCAGCGCTCCGCGCAGTTGGTTCGTGTTCTTGAGCGCCATGAGCAGGCGCACCGGCTCGTCGCGCACCAGCGTCTCGCGACACGCACGCAGCGTCAGCTCAATCGCCTCCGCGCGGAAACGCGGCACCTCGGTCTCGTCGGCGATTTCAAACGCCGGATCAACATCGGCTTCGAGCGGAAACTCACGGAGCAAGCCAAAGCAGAACGCATCGATCGTCGAGATGTTGATCTCGGCGACGCGATCCTTCAGAAGCCGCCACCGCTCCTTCATCGCCGGGCTGGTCAACACCCGTTCGCGCATGGTCGTGAGGACGCGATCGCGCATCTCAGCCGCGGCCTTGCGCGTAAACGTGATCGCCAGAATATTGCGTGGGTCCACGCCGGCTTCGATCAAGTTGACGTAGCGATCGACCAGCACCTTCGTCTTGCCGGTGCCGGCTGAGGCTTCGAGCACCACGTGATTCGATGGATCAGACGCGAAGTCGCGCTCCGACTGATCCACCGCCACGGTTGGCGCCGGCCCGGGCGGCAGATCATCAAAGAGACTCGGCTGCATCGTCCTCATCTCCGTCCACGGTTTCCTTGCGGCACACCAGCGCGAACGCACACCACTCGCACAGACCCGCGTTCTGCGGCGTCGGCGGAAATTGCCCGGCTTCGATCTTCGTGACGTGCGCCGCAAATTCCTGCGCGCCAGCTTCGATCGCCTGCTCCACCGACGCGCCTTTGCCGGCGACCGGCGACACGGGCGAGCCGTCGTCACCGAATGAAATGTAGTCCGCGACCTTCACCGGATGGGGCTGGCCGTCGAGCGCCTCCAACTGCTTCTGCGCGACGTAGCCATACACCTTCAACTGCACAGCACCGCTCTTCGGTGGCCGCGAGAGTTTGTAGTCGATCAGGCGAAGCGACCCGTCTGCCATCTCGTCAATGCGATCGGCAATGCCGCGAATCGCGATCGACTTGGGCGGCGCGAAACCCGCCGGAAAATCGTACGTGCCGTTGACGTGATGTTCCAGCCAGCGTCGCTTCACGTCGCCGCCGTGGTCGGCCTCGAGCAGAAACACGCGCTCAGCGGCACCACGCATGACGATGGATCCCAACAGACGCGCCGTTTCCACGGCCCGGTCCGCCTCAGGCAGCGACGCCAGTTCGGCTCGCGCCAGTCGTTCAAACGCCGCAATAGCATCCGGGAGCGTCGCCATCGTGATGGCCCCGCGCTTGGCCTCGTCCCACTCGCGGTAGAAGGTCTCGAACAATCTGTGCAGCAACGTGCCACGCTCGCGCGGCGTGAGCGCCGACTCCTCCTCGACCTCTTCGTCGAGTCGCAACACCACGCCCGCGAAGTACTTAAACGGACACTCCACAAAGCGATCGAGGCTCGACACGCGATACTCGCGCGACGGCTGCGGCCCAACATCGCCGCGATACCCGGGCACGTTCAGTTCGGGGCGATCCTGACGCAATGCCAGCCACGACGCCGACACGTCGCTCAATGCAGCGGCCGCCAGGGGCGCGAGCGCCAGCCGCTCGTCCGCGAAGATGCGCACATCGCGCACCGCCACCCTCGCGCGCGGCAACATGCGCGCTTCATCAGCGAGGGGCGTCGAGGCCACGACCGCATCGCCTTCCAGTTGGAATGCCGTAAGACTCAGCGTCAGCCTCGGCAGTCGCACGAGATCACGGAACGCCGCCTGCTGCGAGCGCAGGTGATCATCCTCGCCCGGCCATCCCAATTCCTTCAGCAGACTGCTCGTGTAGAAGATGCTGCGCCGCTGCCGCTCGGGCCACTCCGCATCGACGAGGCCGACGATGTGCACGTGGTCGAAGGCGCCGAATCGCGCAGCGACGGCATCGACGAGGTGCACGCCGGTGGAGCCATGACGCGGCGTAAATGTCTGGCGCTCGATCCAGTGGTGAATCGTCGCCGACAACACATCGGGATCGCGATGCCCATCGTCATACCGCCGGTAGGCGTCGGCGAGCCGGTCCAGTGACGTGAGCACCGCGCCGCGCGCGCGCAAATGCCGCTCACGATCGATGTCTGGCGGACGACGGTCGTGTCGGCGGAGGCAGCCGGCAATCACCGCGATCTGCTCACTGGCCGTCGCCGCATCGCGAAAGGGCGCCAGCGCGACCGACAGCGCCGCCGCCGCATCGGCCGCGCGCTGCACACGCGCTTCACCCGCAACGTCCACCTTCGCGCCCGGTCGTCGCAACTTCCTGATCGGCGCCTCGATCGCCTCCGCGTAGCTGCCGGGCGCGGACGTGACGCGCCCTTCGATCAGCAGGCGATCGAGCCGCGCAAGATCTGTGAGCGTGACCGGATGCCCGTCCTGCTCGAGGTGCAGCAGCGGTGACCGCATCAGCGCCAGCATGCTGTCGCGCGTGCCACCGGTCCGCGCCACGGCCAATGCCAGATCGAGCAGCGCGGCCCACGGCTCGGCCGACAGCGGCAGCGTGTCGAAGGCTTGATACGCCACGCCCGCTTCACCGAGGACCTGTTGCGCGAGATACAGATACGGCAACGGCCGCTGAAACACGATGGCCGTCTTCGAGAGTGGCGCGTCATCGGCGGCGACGGCGCGGCCACGAATCGCGCGAGCAACCGCGCGCACTTCTTCCTCGCGATCACGATGATCCACACACACGCGCTCGGCCGCCTCGTCGCCCTCCGGCACGATGAGCGTCGGCCACGAGCGCTCGCCGGCCACACGCTCATCGGCGAGTTCGGGAATCTCTCGGTCGATGCGCTCTCGAAAACCGGCATCGTGCGTGTCGTCAGTGACGACGACATCGAGGTGCCGCAGGGTCGGCAGTCGTCCGAGCAGGTCGAAGTCGGCCGGCCACAAACCTCGAGGATCGGTCGGGTGATCCGCAACAGCCACAATGATGTGATCGATCCTCCACGCATCGGGCTCGGCGAACACGCGTGCGCGGAGCATGTGTTCGTCGATACCGGCGCCTGGCGTCTGCAGACTCGCTTCGTACTCCTCGAACACGCGCGTCAGGAAGGCCGTCTGCCGCATCAAGTCGTAGGTGCCGCGGTCGTCGTCGCGATCGGCACCGGCGAGTTCCGATGCCAGGACGTCAGCGAATCGTGCGATGGTGCGGCCGCGGCGGCGCAACTCGTCGTAGAAGTCGAGCATTGCGGCGATGAGGCCAGGGCGCACGGCAAACGGCGGAGGCGCATCCACCACGGCACGGGCCGCGGCGCGATCAAACAACACCTCCCGCTCAATGCGGCCAATCAGTTCCGGAGCCTCCGCCAGACCCGCGCGAAGATCCGCCAGCCAGTCTTCGCGTGTGAGCATCGCGGGTAACACCACGGCGGCGCCCGGCGCCAACAAACGCGCGTCTTCTATGCCGCGTCTGAGCAGTTCGATCGCGCCGCGGCTGGGCAGAATCATCGCGCGACGGCGGATGTCGGCGGGCGTGCCTTCGAGCGCTGCCGAGATCAGCGTGTGACGGAAGGCGGCAAGATCGGGCGCACGAATCAGCCGACGACGCTGCGGCACGCGTCGATCGGGCGGCGCCGGGGCACCGCCCATGTCAGCGCATCGCCTTCGGCGGTTTCATGGCTTTGGCGATGGCGTCCTTCGCCTGTACGAGCCGCGCGCGGGCATCCGTGGCGGCCGCGGCGGCGTCTTTCGCCACAGACAGCTGACGCGAATCGACTGCGCGATGCCGTGTGCGAACGGCGAAGTCGGCTTGCTCGATCGCCAGGCCCAGCAGCGAGTGCGCCGCCGACACACCTTCTGGAGCAAAGAGTTCTCGATACTGTGCCACCACCGCCGAAGTCTGACGCTCCGCTATGACAAGGGTGGTCAGAGGCGGGCCCGTCATCTGACGGATCCCATTGAGCGTGATCGAGAGGGCGTCGAGCGTCTTGAGCAAGCCAGCCGTCGCCTTCTGGTAGTCGCGCAGTTCGCCGCGCAATGTCTCCCAGTGATCGAGTACGAGCCGCTGCTCTGCGGCGGCATCTTTCTGACGATCCGCGAATTCCAACAGGCCGCGGATGTCGTCTGGCCGCTGGCGACCGAGGAGTCTATCAGTGCGGAGCACGCGTTCACGGAGCGCCTCGACGGCCAACACGTCGCCACGATCCACCGCGGAGAGGAGCAAGCCGCGAATGTCGTGATCGAGACGCCGATAGGAGGCTTCCACCCGAACGGCGGCGGCCAACTCGCGATCGACGGCCACCTTGATCTTCGCCGTCCGCGGGTCGCCCTTCGGCAAGGCCGCCGCCACCGCGCGCGCCCGTTTCAACAACGCGCGCTTCACATCGTCAGAATCCGCGGCCTGCGCGGCCTTCAGGGCGAGGTCCACCGTTTCACGCGTGGACGGCGTTGCACGCAGCGTCATGGGCGCGGCTGGCATGACGCCGCCGCTCAGATTGATCGCGAAGCGCGATTCGCCGGCCGCGACGCGGAGGTCGATGATGGCCGAGTCGAACATCTGCAGCAGCTGCGCGACTTCTTTCGCGCGATAGCCGTGGCTACCGGCCGCCCAGTCCATCAACTGTTGCCGTGCGTTCTCGGCAATGGCGAGCCGCTCTTTGGGATCCGGCATCGTGGCGATCGAGGCGAGCTGCGCTGCGAGCCGATCGCTCAGCTCGGAGTACTCCGTCTTGCCACGCGTCGCCGCAAACTGGGCGGCACGCACGGCCTCGGCGTAGCGCTCGGTCTTCACCATGTCGATCTTCGATACAGGGATCGAGACAAATTCATAGGTCGTTCGCGTACCGGTGCCGATCGGCACCGTGAGCACGAGGCGATCGCCCACACGCGCGTACTCGCCCCAGCACACGAGCGGCGTGCCGTCTTTCAGGAAGACACGAAACATCGGCGTCGGCGCAGCCGCGCGGACCACTCCGATGGCTCCCGTCAGCACGAAACACACCAAGAGCGTCGCGCCAAGTCGTCGTGCCCATCTCTGCCGCATCATGAACGCCTCTATTCTGAGCCAGATTGACGTCGAAAACTCTGAATTGGCCTCGCAGGCGAAGCCACCTGTGGAAATCCTGTGGAAGCCCTGCGGATCAGTTGTGGATTGACCGCGCAGCGAAAGTATTTTTCGCAAATTTCCACGAGAAATCAGTTGATTGCTGCGTCACGGTGCATCTTCGTGCCGCGTTTCGCTTGCGTGCATCGCCGCAGTACACGACACTGATCGCGGCGTGGAAACCGTTCGATTCGAAGAGACCATTAATGGTCGCAACTACATCATTGAAGTGTCGGCGGTCGAACGTGATCGATGGCGCGCGCAGATTCTGCGTCGACCGGGGGCATCCAATGCGCTGATGCCGTTTTACGGAGCCACGGCGATCGAAGCCGCGCGCCTCCTCAGCCAATGGCTCACCCGCGCGGCCGGCGGCAACACCTAGCCACATCATGTAGTAACGTCGGTCGGCAATGGCGACTGACGCCCTCGGCTCCCTCCCTTCGCTCACTGACCTCCCCGCCTGGCACGCCCTCGATGCGCATGCGCAGACGATGCGGGGCACGCACCTCCGAACGTTATTCGCGAACGATCCGACGCGTGGCACACGGCTGAACGCCGAAGCGGCGGGTCTCTATCTCGACTTTTCGAAGAACCGCGTCACCGATGAGACGCTGCGGCTGCTCGTCGCCCTGGCGTCAGCCTCCGGCTTGCGCGCACGGATTGACGCGATGTTTGCTGGTGAGCGCATCAACACGACAGAACACCGCGCGGTCCTGCACGTGGCCCTTCGTGCGCCCAAAGGCGCCGTCATCAACTTCGACGGACAGAACGTGGTGCCCGAGGTGCATGCGGTGCTCGACCGGATGAGCGCCTTCGCTGCGTCCGTCCGCGACGGCCGTTGGCTCGGGCACACCGGCAAACGCATTCGCGCGGTCGTGAACATTGGAATCGGCGGATCGGATCTCGGTCCGGTGATGGCGTACGAAGCGCTGCGCCACTATAGCCAGCGGGCTCTCACCTTCCGCTTCGTCTCCAACGTCGACGGCACCGACTTCGCGGAGGCCACGCGCGATCTGGACCCGTCGGAAACGCTGTGTGTCATCTCGTCGAAGACGTTCACGACGCTCGAGACGATGACCAATGCGAACACGGCGCGGCAGTGGCTCTTGGCCGCACTCAGTGACGAGCGTGCGATCGGTCGGCACTGCGTCGCGGTCTCGACCAACGCGACGGCTGTTGCCGCATTCGGCATTGATCCCGACAACATGTTTGGCTTCTGGGATTGGGTCGGCGGCCGATACTCGATGGATTCGGCCATCGGGCTCTCCACCATGTTGGCGATCGGGCCCGAGCAGTTTCACGAAATGCTCGCGGGTTTGCATGCGATGGACGAGCACTTTCGCACCACGCGGTTCGAGCGCAATCTGCCGGTGCTCATGGGCCTCTTCACCGTCTGGTACACCAATTTTTTCGACGCCTCCACCGTGGCCGTGCTTCCCTACGATCAGTATCTCAAGCGCCTGCCCGCCTACCTGCAGCAGTTAACGATGGAGAGCAATGGCAAGCACGTCACGCATGACGGCGGCACGGTGGGCTATCAGACGGCGCCTGTCTACTGGGGCGAGCCGGGCACGAACGGGCAGCACTCGTTCTATCAGTTGATTCATCAGGGCACGCGGCTCATCCCGTGCGACTTCATCGCGTTCAACCAATCGTTGAATCCGCTGGGCCCGCACCACGATCTGCTGATGGCCAATGTGTTTGCGCAAACGCAGGCGCTGGCCTTTGGCAAGACCGCGGAGGAAGTGCGCGCCGACGGCACACCGGAGGCGCTCGTGCCGCATCGTGTATTCGAAGGCAATCGGCCGACCAACACGATCACGGCCGATCGGC
>Ga0114969_10005065_pt1 | contig 10394 bp, 12 predicted proteins | sample M_130807_MF_Meta_FD_87316 | JGI IMG/M metagenome (GOLD analysis project Ga0114969, IMG submission 87316) | Freshwater microbial communities from Lake Montjoie, Canada to study carbon cycling - M_130807_MF_MetaG | ecosystem: Environmental > Aquatic > Freshwater > Lake | place: Lake Montjoie...
ATTCAAACGGATCTAAACATTCCATCATTGAATAGAATGGTATAGGTAGCTATTCAACCCTCCTAAATTTCTTGCGCGCAGGAACGAATTGCCCTAATACTCCACAATCAAACCGATCGTAGGTAGTAGGGTGCCATTACTATTTTTCAGAAACTGCATCTGATAGCGTGGCGGGTTGGTTGATGAAGGATCTAGTAACGCATTTCCATTCGCATCTCGTTTGACAGTTAGGATGTCTTGCTCAGTGGCGGCAAACTTATATAAATTCTGAATGTCGAGAAATATATTTAGGTTCCAATGTTTGAAAAAGTACTTCTTATCGATACGGATATCCAACTGATGATTAAAGGGAAGACGGCTTTGATTGATACGATTATAATCAAATTGACCTTGTTGGGCTACATCCCAATTTTTGGTCACTGATGACAACGATGTATCATATGCTGTGTATGGTCTGCCACCCGTAAGACGGAATTTGGCACCAAGTTCCCAATTGCGTTTGAGTTTCTTACCGGCCGTCAGATTAATAATATAGCGTTGATCCCAACTACTTGGAGCGTAGGCATTCGTGTTGGCATTGCTGAATTCGCTTCTGAACAATGTCACCGCCATCAAACCATAAAAACCTTTAAACAATTTTTGCTGGGCAAATAATTCAATCCCATAGGCCCTGCCTTCAGACAACGATTTAACAGCTTCATTGCCCACTACACCAAAGTCACCACCGGTGTTGGCCATCGAATAACCACGTTGTACACTTTGAGGATAATGGTTATATCTTTTATAGAATCCTTCCACCGTAAAACGACTATTTTTATTGGTACTATACTCTAAACCGCCTACCAAGTGAGCGCATTGAATATATCGCAGATTGTTTTGTTTATTGATGTAAACGCCAGATGAATCTTTAAACCCAAGCATCGTATAGACAGGCGTCTGATAATATATACCTGAATTAAAATTAATATTCAATCGGTTACCCAATTTATACGACGCTGAAAGCCGCGGTGATAATTGCTTCAACGGATTAGTCATACTACTTGAATACGAATTACCATCCATTCGCAAACCCGCACTCAGGGTAAGTGCATCATTAAAAAACGGTTTGCTGATTTGTCCAAAAAAACCATATTTCACAAAGGCTATGTCAGCATGATAATCGATGGTATCAATAACACCATTCGGCCGTGATAAGAGATTATATGTTGTATTGTTATACTTCACGTATTCTGTTCCAGCTCCATAATTAATTTTATACTTGTTGAGACGCAGGGTATTTTCAATTCGTACTTTATTCTCAATTTCTTGACTTTGGTAGTCTAAAATCCTTGTCTTGTTATTATCATTATCCAAAAACTTAGTGGCCTTATTATCTAACATATTCCGACTCAGCACGATGGTCTGAAAACTATTTTTCTTATAATGTTTGTACACAATACCATTTGTATAATTCCATTGTTTCTGCTCAGGTAGGTTGCCTAAAATATATTTCTGTTGCTCCGTCTTATTGTTTTGCAGGTTCAATACAGATACGTCATATGCTCCCAACAATAGATAGGTGATTTCATTCTTCGCATTGATATTGTATTTATACTTAATCTGGGCATCATTATAGGTTGGCAAAAATGGCAATCCAATTTGAGAGAATAGGAATTTCAAATAAGACCGACGAACACTCAATAGCAAACCACTTTTGTCATTAACAGGGCCTTCAGCACGCAAACCGATATCGCTGCTACCAACCGTAAAGGCTCCATGCCAACCATCGCTGCGTGGATTTTTCATTTTGAAATCAAATACCGAACTTAACGTATTCCCTCTGTTGGATGGAAACGAACCTGCATAGTAGCCCACATCTTGTAGAAAGTCGACATTTAATAAGCCGACGGGCCCTCCATTGGCTCCTTGAGTGGCAAAATGGTTGATGTTCGGGATTTCAATACCATCGAGATAGAACCTATTTTCAGATGGCCCACCGCCACGGATGATGATATCATTGCGATAACCAACGCTTGAACCGGCACCGGGCAAACTTTGGATTACCTTACTGATATCGCGACCGCCACCCGGATTTCGTTGTATTTCATTGACACCAATCGTGCGTAACGATAAAGGACTTTCTTCGGTCTTGTCTTTGCGCCCTTTCACCACTACTTCTTTGACATCAAGTTGATTTTTTTCTAAAAGAATTTCAACAAAGGTTGGTTTTGAATTATCAACGGCTATTTCATAGAACACCTTTTTTGAATACCCAACATAACTAACTTCAATATTATACAAACCCGGTGTCAGTTTACTAAACTCAAACTTACCATCCAAATCTACCTTGATACGATTGGTCGTATTTTGCAGTATCACAGAGGCTAACGGAATTCCTTCATTGTTAATCGCGTCTTTAACACGGCCACGAATGATGCCGTTTTTGTTTTGTGCAAATGATTGAAGAGAGGATAAGCAGACAAGTAGTAGAATAAATCGGTGCATACATCAAATTTTTTGTAAATGTAATCTGCAATGATGAGCGGTCATTCAAAATTAGATGATAGGTTATCGACAAAAATTAAACCAATTCTTGGTGACTCACATAATACGTTTGCATGGTATCAAAAACCTTCTGCTTGAGCCTATCAGTATCACTTGAGATGAGTCCCTCAGTGCTAATTGCTGGTAGAAAATGTAATTGTATTTTATGAGGCCATGCCCACATCGGTTTGTTTGCATCAAGGATTGATTTTGTTCCGAAGATAACGCCGCAAATAATTGGCTTTTGTGCCTGAATAGCCACCTTGAAGGCGCCATCATAGAAACGTGCGAGGGGCTGATTGGTCTTGTTTCGAGTGCCTTCCGGAAAGAGACAAAGATGTAGCCCCTGATTGAGTGCATCTAGCATTTGAGGAATGCTATCCTTGCGGCTTTGCGCATCCTGACGGGTAACAAGGATCGAACCACATTGATAGATATAACCAAATATCGGAATCTTAGCCATTTCAACTTTGGCAAGGGTGCGGTTAGGACCTGGGATACCGGGTGATGAAACAGGTACATCTGCGAGCGTATTATGATTCATTGTCACCACATAATTTTTTCCTTTCTTAAAATTCTCGCGCCCCTTATAAGTAACCGGACAAAAAATCAAGGGCATATATATGCCCATCCAAATCTGAAAGCCACGTTGAATGGCAATCGAAGCGACACGATCACTGGCAAAGGTTTTGAACAACCAGAAAATCAATGCCACGGGTATCATGGTGATCGCAAACAGCAACATACCGTAGATGAAATAAATTCTGCCGACTATATTTTTGATCAAAGGAAAAAATTTAATGCGTAAAACTAATACAAATAAACCATTGACCTGCTAGTGGGCCATAAGAAGACTGATAAGACATCATTCGTTTGAAGCCAACACTACACCGCTATGTTGCATAAAACATGGAAGACCCTCTACCAATGTATCTCTTTCTCCCCCTGTGCTTGAAGGATTGCATTGGTCTTTGAAAAATGCTTGCATCCAAAAAAACCTTTATATGCTGACAATGGAGATGGATGCGCCGCTTTCAATATGGTATGCCTTGAACTGTCAATCAGTTTTTCTTTCGCTTGCGCAAATTGTCCCCAGAGAATAAATACGATACCGTTTTTTTCGTCAGACACTTTTTTAATAACGGCATCTGTAAACTGCTCCCATCCAATCTTACTATGACTCATAGGGGCATTGGCTTCAACGCTCAACGACGCATTGAGCATTAGCACACCTTGCTGCGCCCAATGCGAGAGGTTTCCGCCGACAGGAATTTCTTTTCCTATATCAGTAGCTAATTCCTTATAGATATTCATGAGGGATGGCGGTGGCTTGATACCATCTTGCACACTAAAGCAAAGACCATGTGCTTGCCCTTCTCCATGATAGGGGTCTTGCCCGAGCAATACTACCTTCACCTGATCGAATGGTGTTTGCGTAAACGCATTGAATATAGTATTGCCTTCAGGATAAATAATCGTTCCTTGCTGTTTTTTTTGTTGGAGAAACTGACCGATTTGAACGAAAGATGGTTTCTTCATTTCTTCGTTCAGGACTGCCTTCCAACTTAGGTCAAATTGTTCATCTATGCTCATTCCTTATTCAACATCTTTATAGAGTAAATACTTTTTTCGAATGGCTTTAAATTTCATCAGACCAGGCTCCCAACTTTTGCGAATAGCCACTTCCGGTATACCATCTTGAATTTGTTTCCTCAAGGTATTTGTCCCTACAAGCTTCTCGAAAAAGGGCGAAAAAAAAGAATCCTTTTGGGCCGTCAAGGAATACGCTTCTATTATATAAGCAAGGTTTAATTTTCCATTCAGTAATGCCAATGCATCTTCTGGTGACATGTTGAGGTTTTGTCCGAAACAAATCTGATTCATGAGTGTTGGCTTCTTGGCCCCTGCTGTGCTAATTGGTGTAAACGAAAAGCTCTTCGTTTTAAAATCAGGATGTCCCCATAGTTCAAACGGAGTGCTTGTGCCTCTGCCTATACTGACCTTTGTGCCTTCAAACAAACACAAGGAGGGATAAAAGTAGATGGCAGTGGCGGATTTTAAATTTGGTGAAGGTGGCACCGGCAACTGGTATTTTGTGTTGTGGGTATAATTCGTGCAAGGGATGACGGTCAAGTTACAGGTCTTAGCATTGTTGAGCCAATGTTCGCCATTGAGCATCTGCGCGTACTCTCCCACTGTCATACCGTGTACGATGGGAATGCATTGCATACCTACAAATGATTTGTATTCGTTTTCCATAACTGGACCATCGACATAAAACCCATTAGGATTTGGTCGATCAAGGATCAGTAAAGGAATATCGCTTTCAGCACAGGCCTCCATCATATATTGCAATGAAGAAATATAGGTATAAAATCGAGCCCCAACATCTTGTATATCAAATACTACGACATCAATACCCTGCATGCTTTCTTTTGAAGGCTTTTTACTTGCACCATACATCGAAGTGATAGTCAAACCCGTGCGAGCATCGATACCGTTTTCGATATGTTCGCCTGCATCACCCGTTCCCCTAAAGCCATGCTCAGGTGCGAAAATTTTCTCGAATTGAATGCCGCGCGAAAGAAGAGAATCCACAAGATGTGTCTGATCGACCATCGATGTTTGATTGACCAACAACGCCACTTTTTTATCGTTTAGTAATGGCAGATAGTCGTTCATCTGCTCGGCTCCTGTATGAATAATCCGAGATTGTCCGATTGCATTGGTCAGGCCAAAGCACAAGATGAAACATAGCAACAAAGTCTTATTCATGGCTCAAAAATAAAGAAAACAGAATTACCTGCATCCGAATATTATTCTGTTGAAAAACAGGATCTCTTTCTTCAATAGCGTTGTTGTTTAGTAGTTTATTCAATCAACAAGCTTCGCACAGTGCTTCGTTGATATACAACATGCATGGGTATAGGAAACGACCTTACGAAATCTTATAGATCTCTTCCACCCATTTTAAAATCTTGAGGAAATCAATCTTCAGATCAATGAGACGACCGGTATGTATGTCGAATACCCAGCCATGTACCTGCAGACCGCGCTCATAGTAGGCTTGTTGCACAGCGGCCGTCTTGATGAGGTTGACGCATTGTTCCTGCACATTCAGTTCAACCAAACGGTCATACCGTTTCTCTTCATCGGTGATACTGTTCAATTCATCCTTATGCAATCGATAAACATCTCTGATATTGCGAAGCCACGGGTTTAATATGCCCATATCAGTCGGTGTCATCGCGGCTTTCACACCACCACAAGCATAATGCCCACATACGACGATATGATTAACCTTTAAATGTTTTACGGCATAATTCAAGACCGACATGACATTCAGATCAACATTATTGACCAAGTTGGCGATATTACGGTGAATGAATGCCTCACCAGGTTTGATGCCCATCAAGTCTTCGGCGGTGACACGACTATCCGAACAACCAATATATAAAAACTCAGGTGCTTGACCTTTTGCTAAGTGTTCGAAATAAGCTGGATCTGATGCCAATTTTTCCTTGATCCAATGTTCGTTGTTAATAAAGACTTGTTGTAAATCCATATTGGTTTTGTGTTTATACTAATGACGCTTGCTGCACTCTGTTTACTCGTATCTTACTTGTGAAGAATTCAATTCGTTAAAATGATTTTTGCCTGATAGATAAAAGCAAATCTAAAAAAATATACTGAGAATCGTTTGATTCACTCTAAGAGCCCTATTGGTTCGATGACGAATGATGCGATGGAAATTACACTGCGTTGGTATGAAATAGTGTGCGCTTGCCTAACATTCATTCACAATGATATGACGTTTACATTAATACCATTATTTTTGAACTCGATATTCTTTTCAAAACAATAGCTATTACATAAATGATGCCTAAAAAATTATCTATTCTATTCACTATGTTGATTTCATTTGGCGCTGGCTATTTGTTCAATGCGCTCTTTGCCAAGAAGGCAGAACCTACCCTAATCAAAAAAGTAACCGGCATCGGAGGCATCTTTTTCAAATGTAAAGACCCCGGAAAAATGAGGACCTGGTACAGCGAACATTTAGGATTGAATACCAATCAATACGGCACCGTGTTTGAATGGTATCAAGGCCATGATTCAACGCGCAAAGGCTTTACGCAATGGAGTCCCTTTAAGGAAACCACCACATATTTCGGCAAGGCAGACCAACAATATATGATCAATTATCGTGTCGACAATCTTGAGTTATTAGTATCTGAGTTACAAAAAAAGCATATTACCCTACTCGATACGCTTGCAACCTATGATTATGGAAAGTTCATTCACATCGAAGATATGGAAGGAAATAAAGTAGAATTATGGGAGCCTAACGACGTTGTTTATGAAAAAATGGGGCGAGATATGGGCAGCAAGACGACAAAATAATTAATCAATGATAGATAGCACTGCATTACTGACTTCTAGTGAACAACGAATCATTCTGATTAAAAAAAATCAATAGCAATATGGCAACGAAGATTAAAAAAGAAATTACCAACGAACAAAAGACAGAATTACTGATTGTCCTAAAAAGTCGTTTTGAAAAAAATATGAAACGGCATAAAGGTTTTGAATGGGCTTCGGTATTGACTAAGCTTGAAGTGAACCCTGAAAAACTTTGGTCGCTTCATGCGATGGAACTAAGCGGTGGCGAACCTGACGTGATAGATTATGATAAAAAATCAGACCACTATATTTTTTGCGACTGTTCCGCTGAAAGTCCTAAAGGACGCCGCAGTGTATGCTACGATCGCGAAGCGCTAGACACACGAAAAGAATTCAAACCAGCAAATACGGCTGTGGATATGGCCTCTGAACTAGGTATTGATTTTTTAAACGAAGCACAATATCGATTTTTACAGACTCTTGGGCATTTCGATGTCAAAACATCGAGTTGGATTAAAACGCCTGATGACATTAGAAAACTTGGTGGTGCTATCTTTGGAGATTATCGATTTGGCCATGTATTTGTATACCACAATGGTGCCTCTTCGTACTATGCGGCTCGCGGCTTTCGGGGTTTACTTAGGGTGTAAGCCTACAATAGAATGCCTTTCAGAAATAACATAGCCACAGAAAAATAAATCAATAAGCCTGTCACGTCAATGACAGTAGCAACAAAAGGTGCAGAAGACACTGCAGGATCAGCACCTAATCGACGAAGAAACATTGGAAACATCGAACCAATCAGTGTACCCCATAAGACGACCCCTAGCAAGGACAAGCCCACTGTGCATCCTATAGGAATGGTATTGGCTCCGTAACTATGAAATACCATATTCCAAAAGATGACACGTATAAAACCGATAGCCCCGAGTATGGTTCCAAGCACAAGTCCGGACAATATTTCTCGTCGCATCACACGCCACCAATCACGCAAGGTCACTTCGCCGAGTGCCATCGCTTGTATAATCAATGTCGAAGCTTGAGAACCAGTATTACCGCCACTTGATATAATCAATGGGATAAACAAGGCTAGCACAACGGCCTTGGCAATTTCATCTTGAAAAAAAGCCATCGCGGTTGCCGTGAGCATTTCACCAATAAAAAGAACTACCAACCACACCACTCGTTTTTTTATCAAGGTAAAAAACGGCACTTCGAGATAAGGTTCATCCAAGGCCTCAGTACCCCCAATCATTTGGATATCCTCAGAATATTCTTCTTCGGCTACCCACAGCACGTCATCGATTGTGACAATACCTAGCAGCACATTGCGGTCATCGACCACTGGAAGTGCCACACGATTATTCATCTGAAACACGCTCATCGTTTCTTTCTGATCGTCATTCACATGAAGTGCGATAAAACGTTCATCCATCAGATCTTGCACCATCGTTGATGTAGGATCTACCAATAGGAAGTCCCTGATTCGGATGTCATCCAGTAATGTTCCGTTTTGATCTGTGACATAAATCACATCAATCGTCTCGGAACTTTTCCCATAGTCACGGATATAGGTCAGTACTTGCTCAACTGTCCAATCGGGCTCCACATCGATATAATCAGGCGTCATAAGTCGACCTACACTTTCTTCAGGGTAACCTAAAAGAGATAAGGTAATCTTACGTTCCTCAGGATTAAGATGCTTAATCACTTCTTTCACAGCATGACTCGGCAATTCGCTCAATAACGAAGTCCGGTCATCGGGTGGCAGATCGTTTAAAATCTGAATGATTTGATTAGGCGGTAATGTCTTAAGTAAATCTTCCTGTATACTCGAATCAATAATTCGAAAGACAGCAAGGGCTCTTTGAAAATCGAGATGTTTAAAGAAAATAAGCGCTCCGGGCGGATTTTCATTAATGAGTTCCGCCACATCAGAAATGTTGAGGTCATTGATAAACTCCCCTAATTCAATTAGGGCATCCAGTTCAATCAGCGTCTCAACGCGTTCACTAAGTGCTTTAATATCTTCCATATCAAAAAAGAGAGTGCAAAAGTAGGGTTTAAAGCGGGTAAATTACATTACCTTTAAAATAAGTTTACGTTGTTGGATAATGCCCCTTTTTCTGCTGAATGTAAGTTGAAGGTCTATTGGAACACTTGAATGAATTTCAAACAGCCATTGAAGGAAGCTTGATAGACCGTTCCAAGGTCAACAAGCATCGTAAAAACGAGCGTTGATAAAAAAAGAGCCTAATTTCAAAATTTAATCCAAAGATTATTTTTTACTTAAAATAAATATACTACTTTCGCACTTCCAAAAAATTAAAGAACAATGGCCCGTATATGTCAAGTAACCGGAAAAACCCCTTTAAAGGGTAACAAGGTATCCTTCTCGAACAAGAAAAGCATTCGTCGATTTATGCCTAACCTTCAGGTTAAGCGTTATTTCTTAACAGAAGAGGACAAGTGGATTACGCTTAAGTTGACGACTGACGCTATGCGCACCATCAACAAACGCGGCTTATTTACGATCGTAAAAGAAATGCGTGCTGCAGGTTCTAAAATTTAATCAGCTTTAAAAAAATTCAACAATGGCAAAGAAAGGAAACAGAGTACAGGTAATATTAGAGTGTACAGAGCATAAAGATTCAAATATGCCCGGTACAAGCCGATATATTACTCAAAAGAACAAAAAAAATACACCTGAACGTATTGAGTTGAGAAAATTCAACGCAATATTGAAACGATATACAACTCACAAAGAAATTAAATAAATATAAACCATGGCAAAAGCAGCAAAAACCGCACAGAAAAAAGATTTGAAAGCATCAGCTGATGCGAAAAACTGGACGAAGGTGATCCGCGCCGTGCGTAGTCCTAAAACAGGGGCTTATTCATTCAAAGAAAACATCCTACACAAAGACAAAGTAAGCGATTACTTAGCCGGGAAATAGTTCCAGTTTGTGCATACATTAGTAAAACCATCATCGCTGTATGATGGTTTTTTATTTGGTACTAGTCGAACCGAGAGATAGGATAAGGTACTTCTTTGCGTATCACGTCGCAACCTCTAACATTTGGAATACTGACCACTCTCCTTTTACTAGCTCGCTAAGCAGTTCAAACTTGCACTCACCTTCTTTACAACATGGACAAGCAAGCATATAAAGACCTACATATTTAATTTAACAATCGTATTTTATTTACCTAATAATCAATTAGATAAGATAAATTAAATTGCTTTTATACAGTGACCACTTGAAGTTAATGTAGACAGGCTAGCAATGTACGGTTGACTGTATCGTGCACTAAAAAGAAGCAGGTTGAATTAATCCCATTCCTGTGAAACAACATTCCCCTTACATTGCAGAAAAAAACATTCCGCTGAAAGTTGGAACTCAAATTTATCTATTGATTTCAGTTTAGGATGTACATTAGCGGCAAAAAATAGTCATGAGAAGAAT
>Ga0114969_10005067_pt1 | contig 10393 bp, 9 predicted proteins | sample M_130807_MF_Meta_FD_87316 | JGI IMG/M metagenome (GOLD analysis project Ga0114969, IMG submission 87316) | Freshwater microbial communities from Lake Montjoie, Canada to study carbon cycling - M_130807_MF_MetaG | ecosystem: Environmental > Aquatic > Freshwater > Lake | place: Lake Montjoie...
CGCCAGGATCGCGAACATCGCCGCCGTCAACGGTCCGAGCACCCGGCGGAGGAAGGCGAGCTGCGGGCGCTCGCGCAGGGCGTCCAGCATCGCGCGGCCGATCCGCCTCAGGCGCCCGCCGCGCTCGCGCGGGGCAGGGTGAGGAGGCGCCAGCGGTAGTAGGGCGAAAGGGGTCGGAGTTCGACCGCGCGCCGCATCGCCTCGAGCGCGCCGGCGTGGTCCCCGGCACGCAGGCGGTGCTTGCCGGCCCGCACCCAGCGCCGGGCGCGGGCGTCAGCGATTTGGCGAGCCGGGACGCGACGCACGATCTCGGGATTTTCCGCGACAAAGCGCTCGAGCATGTCGAGCATCTGCTGGGCGTAGACATTCTGCTTCATCGTCATGCTGCCGGAATGCCGGCGGTACAGGAATACGGGCTGGTCGACGAAGAGCATGTTCAGTTCAAGGGACGCCCGCAGCGCGAACTCCCAGTCTTCGACCCGCGCATGCATGAAGCCCCCGAGGCTCTCGAAGCGCTCGCGCCGGATGCTGAGCGACTGGGGGTAGACGAAGCCGCCGATCAGCATCTCGGCCGGGCCGCATCGCTGGAGCAGTCGTCGCGTGTAGCGCCGGGGGATGACCGGCCCCAGGCGATGCCCGGTCTCGTCGATCTTGAAGCCGTTGCCGAAGACGAGATCGACCTCGGGTCGCGACTCGAGGACGGCGGCCAACTCGGAGAAGCGCCCTGGCAGCACCACGTCGTCGGCGTCGTGGAAGGCGAGGATCTCGCCACGGGCGGCCCCGGCCCCGCGGTTGCGGGAGAACCCGGGGCCCCGGGCCGTGTCGTTGCGCAGCAGGGTCGCGCGGTCGCGGTAGCCTTCGAGAAGGGCCGGGGTGCCGTCGGTCGAACCGTCGTCGACGACGACGAGTTCCGAGTCGGCCGGCAACTCCCGCAGTGCGCTGTCGATCGCTTCGCCGAGCCAGGGCTCCGCGTCGTGGGCCGCGATGACCGCCGAGATCCGCAAATCAGGTCCGCGAGCGCGCCGTGTCGCGAAACCCGCGCTCGGCGAGAGCGAGGTCGAGCATCTCGCGGTAGTGGAAATAGCGACCCTTCGCGCGATAGCGGCGACGCGTGTTGCCGGTGACCGTATAGAGCGCGTAGTGCCCCGCCGCCTTGGCCATGTTGGGCAGAATGCTCGCGAAGATGCGGTTGTGCTTGTAGGCGTACCGGCTGCGCCCCTGCCTGCGATGATACTCGCGGAAGTACTCCTCGGTGAGGCGCGCGCGGTCGATCTCGTGGATGACGCGCGCGAGGCTCATGTAGCCGATCCAGCCTCCGTGGCGCAGGATGCGATCGGCGAGTTCGTTGTCCTCGCTCAGTCCGGCGGCTCCCGGGCCGATCGCCTCGTTGAACGTACCGACGACCGCGAAGGTGTGCCGGCGAACCGTCATGTTCGCGCCGGTCAGCCGGGTTCGGACGGTGTCCGGCGGCAGGTCGAGGTGCACGATCGTGCGGTAGCGGTCGAGGAGCGCGTAGAGCGCCGGGTCCGCCATCGCCTCGGGCGGCCAGACGACGGAACCCTGCGCTGCGGCGCAGTCGTGGCGCGTGAAGTAGTCCCAGACCTCGGCGAGCCAGCGCGGCTCCGCTACGACGTCGTCGTCGACCATCGCGATGAGGTCGCCGCGCGATCGCGCGATCGCCGTGTTCACGGCGCGCGACTTGCCCGGCTCGACGACGCGCACCGAGTCCCGGTTGGGACCTGCCGTGCGCCACTCGGCGAGGATGCGCGGGGTGTCATCCGTCGAGCCATTGTCGGCGACGATGATCTCATAGGGGACCGGCGGCGGCTCGAGCCGGTCGAAGCTCTCGAGCAGCAGTTTTAGGCTGCGCGCGCGGTCGCGCGTGGGAACGATGACCGAAATGCTGGGGTTGGCGGACTCGGCGGCCATGTCGGCGGTTCCTTCAGGGGTTTCCGCCCGCGCCGGGCGCGCGAGTCGGGGCAGGCGGCGGGAGATCCTCGGCGTTGCGCGCGGCACCGCCCTTGCGGGCGTCGCCGGCGCCGGAGAATCCGGCCGCTCCGCTCGTCGCGAGGCTCGCGGCGGCTACCGACCGGATCTCGCGCAGGGAGTGGCCGACCCGTTCGAGCGCCGCGCGGTCGACCGCGCGGACGGTGGGCTCGACCAGCAGGACGTCGGGCTGCCACTGGTGATGGATGCGGGGGGAGGCGACCGCGGCCTCGGGGGCGAGCCCGAAATCGAGGACGTTGGTCAGCACCTCGAGGGTCGCACTCACGATCAGCGGACCTCCCGAGGCCCCGACGGCGACCACCGGGCGTCCGTCACGTAGGGCGATCGTCGGGGTCATGGAACTTGCGGGGCGCTTGCCCGGGGCCAGGTGGTTCACGCGGCCGGGTGCCAGGCCGAAGGCGTTCGGAGCCTGGAAGCTGAAGTCGTCGATCTCGTCGTTCAACACGATCCCCGTACCCGGTACGCCGACCAGCGCACCGAAGGCGGTGTTCAGGGTCGTCGTCAGCGCCGCGGCGCTCCCGTCCGCGCAAAGTACCGAAACATGGCTGGTCCCGCTATCGGCCGGCGGTGCGGCGTCGGTGCCGTAGAAGGAGGGCGGGTGCGTGGCCGAGGCTGTAAGTCGACCGGCCGGCACGGCGCCGGGCGACCGGCGGAGCGGAGCGCCGAAGCCTGGGTCCCCGGCCAGGCGAGCCCGGTCGGCGAAGGCGTGCTTCAGGATCTCGGCGTAGAGTTGCCAGCGGGTGGGCGAGTCGACGCCGAGGGCCGCGACGTCGTAGCGCTCGAGGGTGCGCAAGGCAGCCACGAGGGCCGGGCCGCCGCCGCTCGGCGGCGGCATCGTGTACACGATCGCACCGCGGTAGGGGACGACCAGCGGTTCGCGCCAGAGCGGGCGGTAGGCGACGAGGTCGTGCTCGGACAGCACGCCGCCGCGCTCGCGCGCGGCACGGGCGAGCGCCCGCGCGACGCGGCCGCGATAGAACGCGGACGGCCCGCGCGCGGCGATCGCGTCGAGCGTGTCGGCCAGGTCGGGATTGCGCACGATCGAGCCAGCCGCGGGCGGCCGTCCGTGCCCGTCGAGGAAGATCGCCGCGAGGGTCGGGTCGGCGGCGATCGCGGTCGCGTTCGCGGCGATCTGCTTCGCGAGGTGCTCGGTCGCGGGGAAGCCGTCGCGCGCCAGTCGGGCGGCCGGTTCGACGAGTCGGTGCCACGGGAGCCGCCCGTAACGACGGTGGGCGGCCGCGAGTCCGGCGATCTCGCCGGGCACGCCCACGGCGAGTCCGCCGCGGCGGCTGCGCTCCGGGACGGTGCTCCCGTCTCTCTCGAAGAGTTCTTCGCGCAGCGCCGCCGGGGCGGTTTCGCGAAAGTCGAGCGCGCGCGCCCGACGTGCGACCGGGTCCCACAGGACCAGGAAGCCGCCGCCGCCAAGCCCGCAGGACGAGGGCACGACCACGCAGGCGGCGAGCGCGGTGGCGATGGCCGCGTCGACCGCGGAGCCACCGTCGCGCAGGACGCGCGCGCCGACCTCTGCGGCGAGCGGGTTCTCGGCAGCGACTACGCCGCCCGCCGGTCGCCGCAACGCGCGATCAACGGGGCGCCCGCGGGCTGCTTCGCCCCGGGCCCGGTCGCGGGCCGCCGCCAGCGGGGCCGATCCGACGAGAGCGACGACGACGAGGCCGGCGAGGATCCCGGGGGCGCGCCCAGCGCGTCCCCGACGGCGTGATGTCGCGGCGTCGATCGGCATGCGCGCCGATTCTCTAGTCGCTCCACCCGCTGCGGGCAACGCGCGGCGTCGTCACCCGGGCCGCCCTGTGCTAGAGCCGCCCGGCGCGATGGCGACCTCGGCCGAAAAGGACTTCTACCTCGACGAATTCCACGATCGAACGCTCGTCTTCTCGATCGGTCACCGCTCGCTCGCCGGGGTCACGGCGCGCCGTCGCCTGCGCTCGGTCGTCGCCGATCTGGTGCGCCACGAATCCCGCGTCTTGGTGGTCGTCGGCGACGCGCCGCTCGCGAGTTCAACCCCGGGCAAGCTGCGTAGGTTCCTCGGCCTGCCACCCGGAAGGGTCGAGAGGCCGAGCAGGGCGCTCGGCCGTCGGGGCGATACCGTGGCCTGGGATGCCGACGACGTCGAGGAGTCCTTCGCGGGCGTCTGGCAGGTGCTCCGGGTGCGTTCGCTGGGAATCGTCCTGCACGACGGACCTGCGGCGCCGGTCGCCTGCCGGATCGCCGAGCGACTGCGGGTCCACAAGCTCGTGCTGGTCGACAAGGCCGGCGGCCTCGTCGAGAGGGGTTCGCGGCGCACGATCTCGTTTCTCGACGAGCATGCGCTCGACGTACTGCTCGCCGCGGGCGAGGCCGAGTTCCAGGGGCTGTCGCGTCGGCGCGGCTTGCTGAGCGACATCGACCGCGTGCTCGCCGGCGGCGTCGGATCGGTGAACCTCTGCCGCCTGAGCGGACTCGCCCGCGAGCTCTTCAGCTACGAAGGCAGCGGCACGCTGTTCACGCGTGGCGCCTATTGGCGCGTCGACCGGCTCGGCATCGACGACTTCCACGAGGTCGAGCGCCTGGTCGAACGTGGACAGAAGGAGGGCCTGCTCAAGCCGCGCAGTCCGCGCGAGATCGGCGAACTGTTGCTGAACGGATTCGGCGCGTGGATCGCGGGCGACCAACTGGCCGGAATCGGGGCGCTGCGCACCGAACCCTACGCGGACGAGTCGGCGGGCGAGATCATCGGGCTCTACACGATCACGCGCTTCAAGGGCGAGGGGATCGGCTACCGACTGGTGCGCCGGCTGGTCGACGAAGCACGTCGCGCCGAACTCGCCTACGTCTTCGCCGTGACCACGGCCGAACGCGCCGCCCAGTTCTTCCGACGCGAGGGTTTCCGCTCGGTGGCGGCGCGCTCGGTGCCGGCCGGAAAGTGGGAAGGCTACGACGAGTCGCGCCTTTCGAGGGCGATGGTCTTCCGGCGCGAACTCGATTGAGTCCCCGGCGGTCGCGACGACAAAAGAAAAAGCGCCGGTCGTTTCCGACCGGCGCTTTTTTCGATCCCGGGAGGGTTCAGCCCATCTTGAAGAGCTGCTGCATCTTCATCGCGAGGCCCATGTCGCCCGCGATCTTCAGCTTGCCGCTCATGAAGGCCATCTGGCCGTTGAGCTTGCCCGTGGTCATGTCGAGGTAGTCGGTGCCGGCCATCGTCATGGTCATGCTCGGCGAAGCGTGCACGCCCTTGGCGACTTCGAGCTGCCCGTCCTTGATGATCGCGTGGTACTGGCCGGCGTTGTCGCCTTCGCCCGAGAGGTTGAACTGGATGACCGAGTTCATACCCTTGGCGGCATCGGCATTGAACTGCCCGGGCATCATCTCGAAGATTTCCTTCACGTTCTTCGGCATCTCGGCCATGTCTCGACTCCTTCTTTCTCTGGTCGCTTGTTCGCCTCGCGCCACCTCGCGGTGGGGAGGGACCCCGGGGGGTCTGAAAATGGATTTGTCGGGGGATAAAGAGACGCCCGAAAGCTCCCCAGCCCGACGACCTCCACGCATAGGACAGGGCTCCGCGCTTGTCAAACGCTGGCCAGGGCGCAGCGCATCGAAATGACCTCTCCCACATGGCGGATGCGCAGTCGGCGCTTTACCGCGCATGGCCATGCATGAGCTTCGACTGCAGCGATCCGACCCCGGCTGGCCTGCCGCCCTGCGGGAGATTCCCGACCCGCCCGGACGGCTCCACTTGCGCGGCGCACTCGCCGCGGACTTCGTCGCTGGTCGGCCGTGGCCTGCCGCGATTGCCGTCGTCGGCGCCCGGGACGCCACCGCTTACGGCCTCGCCGTCGCCCGCGACCTCGGCCGTTGCCTTGCCGAGAACGGCGTGGCGGTGGTGAGCGGCCTCGCCGTCGGGATCGACGGAGCGGCCCACCGCGGAGCCCTCGAAGCCGGGGGAATCACCCTCGCCGTCATCGGCTGCGGCACCGACATCGTCTACCCGCGTCCGCATGCGCGGCTGCGCGAAGACATCCTCGCCACCGGCCTGGTCCTCGGCGAACACGAACCCGGGACGCCCGCGCTCCCGCACCACTTTCCGCAGCGCAACCGCATCCTTTCGGCGCTCGCCCTCGGGGTGATCGTCGTCGAGGCGACCCAGCGCAGCGGCTCGATCTCGACTGCCCGGCACGCGCTCGAGCAGGGCCGCGAGGTCTTCGCGGTACCCGGGCCGATCAACTCGCCGCGCTCCCGGGGGCCACATGCGCTGCTCAAGCAGGGGGCGCGGCTGGTCGAGGGGGTCGAGGACGTTCTCGCCGAACTGCCGACGCTCAGGTCGGTCCACTTGCAGGCGGGCACGGCTGCCGCCCCGGGCCCGGCCCCCGTCGCGCCGCGGCATGCCGCGATCGTCGAGGCGCTCGCCTCGGGGGCGTCGACCCCGGATGCGATCGCTTTGTACCTGGGCCGCGAAGTCCGCGAAATCCTTGGGGATTTGCTGGATCTTGAACTCCGGGGCATGATCCGCCGCGGCCCGGCCGGGGGCTTTGCGGCGGCACCCCAGGGGCGTGGCTGGACCCATGGCCAAAAAGGAGGGCGGGATTGACGGACCGTCGGAGGGGAGTTCGCGCGGGGCGCTCGAAGGGGGGCGGAGCGGACGATGGCGAAGAACTTGGTGGTGGTCGAGTCGCCGGCCAAGGCGAAGACACTGGCGAAGGACCTGGGGAGGAATTTCCAGGTCTGCGCTTCGGTGGGGCACATCCTCGACCTTCCCAAGAGCATGCTCGGCGTGGAGATCGCGGCGCGATGCCTACGCGCAACAGGGCACCAACCGCGACCGAGGGGGCGGGCGCGCTTCTGGGCGGTCGCAACACCACTCGACCGGGCGAGACGGACGGGTGGTCGATCAGAGGCGCAGTCGTTGGGCGCCGCTGCGTCGCGCCTGCGTCCGCGAGAGGAGGGCACCGATCAGCATGCCGCCGAGCAGGATCCCGGCGCCGGTGATCCACTCGCGCCAGCGGACGTCGCCGTGGACCGCCTCCTGCGCGGCGACCAGTCGCCCGATCTCGGCCTTCTGTTCGCGTTCCTTCGCCGACGACTGCTCCGCCGCGGCGCGCAACTGCTTAGCGGTCTCGTCGGCCCTGGCCAGCTTGCCGCGGAGTTCGTCGAGGTCGGAGGCCATCGCGGCGGCGCGCGCCCCGGTCGGCGGGTCGGTCTGGAGGCGCGATGCGACGACCCAACCGTCGACGCCGTCGTGCGTCTTCACGTGCGACCATCCGCCCGAGGTTTCGAGCAATTCCACGCCGTCGGCGGGATCGGCATAGCCGAGTGCGCGCGCGTCCACGTCGGGGGCGCTCCGCACGTTCGCGCGCTGTCCTCCGGCGATCCACGCGGTCTCGGCCCGCGCCGTGCCGGCGAGCAGCAGGATCGCAGCCGCGAGCATCGCCACCCGCCCGTTGCGCTCGTGTCGGTCCTGCATCCTCCACCTCCTTTGCCGCGGCTCCTGCGGCCCCGACCGTATTCGCGCGTGCCTACCACGAAGCCCGGGATTTCCCGAACCGGGGGCCGGGTCAGACGACGACGCTGCGGATGACCTCGCCCGCCTCCATCGCGCGGAAGGCGTCGTTCACGTCGTCGATCCGGATCCGGCGCGACACCATCGCGCCGATGTCGAGACGCCCGGTCTCGATCAGTCCGACGAAGCGCTGGAAGTCGCGGCGGACCTGCGCGGATCCGTACTTGCTGCCGAGGATCCGCTTCTCGTCGTAGAAGAGCTGGAAGGCCGGAAACGTCACCTGGGCATCGACCCGGCTCATGCCGACGACGACTACGGCGCCGCCCTTGCGCGCCATCGCGTAGGCCTGAAGGATCGTCTCCGGAAGTCCGACCACCTCGAAGGCGTAGTCGGCTCCGCGTCCCCCGGTGAGGTCCTTCACCTGACGCACAGCATCCCCGGCTTTCGGATCGACGAGATCGGTCGCACCGAAGCGTCGCGCCTGGTCGCGTTTCAGCGCGACCGTGTCGACCGCGATGATCCGCGAGGCGCCCGCGATCCGGGCGCCCTGGATCACGGCCTGACCGACGCCGCCGCAGCCGACCACGGCGACCGTGGAGCCGGGCACGACGCGCGCCGTGTTGAGCGCCGCGCCAACGCCGGTTGTAACTCCGCAGCCGATCAGCGCGAGCTGTTCGTCGGGGAGGTCGGAGTCGATCCGGACGACCGAGTGTTCGCTCGCCGTCATCGCCTCGGCGAAGGTGCCGAGACCGGTGAAGGCGGTGTAGGGCGAGCCGTCCGGGCGGCTTCCGCGCCGGGTCGTCATCGTGCGGCTCTCGAACGAGCAGAGGTTCGAGTTCTCGTGCTCGCAGTGCCAGCAGGTGCCGCAGGCCGGGACGAAAGAGGCGATCACTCGGTCGCCCTTCTTCACCTTGGTCACCTCGCGCCCGACCTCGACGACGCGTCCCGCGCCCTCATGGCCGAGGACCATCGGGGGCGGCAGCGAAAGGTAGCCGTTCACCACCGACAGGTCGGAGTGGCAGACGCCGCTCGCCCCGATCTCGACGACGACGTCGCCCGGTCCCGGGGCGGCGGGAGTCACGTCCTCAAGGGAGAGCGGTCTTCCTTGGCCGACGAAGATGGCTGCGCGCATGCGTGCGCCTACCATCCACGAGCAGACGGCGAAACCGACCGTTCCCGCCTTCTTTCTTTCGCGGCGGCGCCCGGACCGCTACGGGGAGAGGATGACGAATGCGCCGGTGGTGAAGGTGATCGGCGGCGGACTCGCGGGCTGCGAGGCCGCCTGGCAGCTCGCGCGCCGCGGCGTGCGCGTCGAACTCCACGAGATGAGGCCGGTGCGCGGCACCGAGGCGCACCAGACCGACCGGCTCGCGGAGCTCGTCTGTTCGAACAGCTTCCGCAGCGCCGAGATCACGACCGCGATCGGCCTGCTGAAGGAGGAGATGCGCCGTCTGGGCTCGCTCGTGATCGAGGTCGCCGAACGCCACCGGGTACCCGCGGGCGGCTCGCTCGCCGTCGACCGCGAGGGGTTCGCCGAGGACATGACCGCGGCCATCGCCGCCGAGCCGCTCGTCGAACTCGTGCGCGACGAAGTCGAACGGCTTCCCGAGGGGCTCGCGATCGTCGCTTCGGGTCCGCTCACCTCGCCCGCGCTCGCGGAGTCGTTGCGCGCTCTCTTCGGGAAGGAATACCTTTACTTCTACGATGCGATCGCCCCGATCGTGACCGCCGACTCGATCGACCTGTCGGTCGCGTTCCGCGCTTCGCGCTACGGAAAGGGCGGCGACGATTACGTGAACTGCCCGCTCGACCGGGAGCAGTACGAGAGACTCGTCGCCGACGTGCTCGCTGCCGAGAAGGTTCCGACCCGGGATTTCGAGCGCTGCGTGCACTTCGAGGGTTGCCTGCCGATCGAGGAGATGGCGCGACGCGGTCCCGAGACGCTCGCCTACGGGCCGCTCAAGCCGGTCGGCCTCACCGATCCGCGCACCGGCCGCCGGCCGCACGCGGTGGTGCAACTCCGCCAGGACGATCGCAACGCGACGCTGTTCAACCTGGTCGGTTTCCAGACCAAGATGACCTACCTGGAGCAACGCCGCGTGTTCCGTACGATCCCGGGACTCGAGCGGGCCGAGTTCGTCCGGCTCGGAAGCCTGCACCGCAACACGTTCATCGAGGCCCCCGAGATCCTTCAACCGACGTTGCAGACCCGGGTGCGTCCTGACCTTCTCCTCGCGGGACAGTTGATCGGTGTCGAGGGCTATCTGGAGTCGACGAGTGCAGGGTGGCTCGCCGGCGTGAACGCGTCGCGGCTCGCCACGGGATGTCTCCCGATCGTGCCGCCGCCAACGACGGCTCTTGGGGCTCTGGTCGCCTACGTCACCGAACCCGGTCGACGCGAGTTCCAGCCGGTAAACGCGAACTACGGACTCTTCCCCGACCTGGCCGAGCGCCGCCACCGTGGCCCGGAGAAGAAGCGTGCACTCGCAGAGCGCGCGCTCGCGGATCTCGAAGGGTTTCGCGAAGAGGCGCTCGCGTCGGTGCGGAGTGCGGCCTGAGTTCCGGCGTGACGAGCGGTGAACCGGACGCCAGCCTGTTCGAGGCGGCCGAGCGCACCTGGGAGCGGCTGGGCCGGCCGCCGGGGCCGACTCCGGCGGACCTCGCGGACGAGGCGCGCTGGGCGGCCGACCCCACGCTCGCGCTCGCGCGGCTCGACGATCTCCCGGCGGCTGCGGCCGGCGTCGGCGGCCTCGATCGCGAGGCGCGCATGGCGTTGCTCGTGCTGCTCGGCGGCAGTGCCCACCTGGCCCGGGTCCTCGCGACGGACCCGGATTGGGCGACCTGGCTCGTGCGGGCCGTACACGGGCAGGATTCCCCCGCATGCCTCGCTCGCGC
>Ga0114969_10005069_pt1 | contig 10390 bp, 13 predicted proteins | sample M_130807_MF_Meta_FD_87316 | JGI IMG/M metagenome (GOLD analysis project Ga0114969, IMG submission 87316) | Freshwater microbial communities from Lake Montjoie, Canada to study carbon cycling - M_130807_MF_MetaG | ecosystem: Environmental > Aquatic > Freshwater > Lake | place: Lake Montjoie...
CCGGCAACGCCAAAGTCGGCAACCTATACGTTAACCGCAATATGGTTGGCGCAGTGGTTGGCGTACAGCCGTTTGGCGGTGAGGGCCTCTCCGGCACCGGCCCGAAAGCCGGTGGTCCGCTCTATCTGTATCGCCTGCTCGCCAGTCGCCCAATCGATGCGGTACAACGCACGCTGAACCGTCAAGACAGCGAACGCCCGTTGGAAGCCACCGCTCGCCCGGCACTGCTGGCCGCGCATCAGGCTTTGGAACAGTGGGCCGTTGCCGAAAACCAGCCCGAACTGGTGGCGCTGGCACAGCAATATGCCGAGCTTGGTCAAGGCGGCACCGTTCGCCCGCTGCCGGGCCCGACCGGGGAGCGCAACACTTACGCCCTGCTGCCGCGTGAACGCGTGCTGTGCTTGGCCGATAACGAGGCCGATGCGCTGACCCAGTTAGCTGCCGTGCTGGCAGTGGGCAGTCAGGTGCTGTGGCCGGAAGCCGAGCTGCAACGCACGCTGTTCCGCCGCCTGCCCGCCACCGTGCAGGCACGCATCAGCTTCAGCAAAGACTGGCAACAGGATAAGGTGGAGTTTGATGCCGCGATCTACCACGGTGATGCCGACCAACTACGCACCCTGTGCGAGCAAGTTGCCCAGCGCAGCGGTGCCATTGTCTCGGTGCAAGGCTTCGCCCACGGCGAAACCAATATTCTGCTGGAGCGCCTGTTGATCGAACGTTCATTAAGCGTCAACACCGCCGCCGCGGGTGGCAACGCCAGCCTGATGACGATTGGTTAAGTTCCTCAGTCAGTAAAAATCCCCAGGAGCTCAGAAAACCGAGTGACTGGGGATCTCCGAAAAGACTCATCCCATTATGCGATAAAAATTTCATATAACGTGCACGGCGATATCCTTTAAGAAACTTCTTTCTGGTAGGATATGCACCGTGAAACTATCACGTTTACAAAAGCATACTGATATCTCACTTAAATATACATTAGCTAAATAACTCCCCTGTAATTATGCATGAGGGGTATTTCCCGAATTAGTCATCATGGAGAGATTTCATTTCGATGAAAAAATCACTCATTATTTGTTCAATTACCCTAACCAGCCTATTGGCAGGTTGTGCTTCAGAGTCTTCTCGTTCGCTCGAAGTACCCAAGGTCGCTTCCTATAACACCAATTATCAAGGTGTACGCAGCCCAATCTCTGTCGGCAAATTTGATAACCGCTCCAGCTATATGAACGGCGTATTTTCCGATGGCGTTGATCGCCTGGGTAACCAGTCCAAAACCATCCTGATCACCCATCTGCAACAAACTGGCCGTTTCAACGTACTGGATCGCGCCAATATGGATGAATTGAAAGCCGAAGCCGGTATCAAGGGCCAGCAACAGACCTTGAAAGGCGCAAGCTATGTGATCACCGGTGATGTCACCGAGTTCGGTCGCAAAGAGGTGGGCGATCAGCAACTGTGGGGCATTCTGGGGCGCGGTAAATCACAGGTTGCTTATGCCAAAGTCAATCTGAACGTGGTTAACGTGCAAACCTCTGAAGTGGTTTACTCCAGCCAAGGCGCCGGGGAATACAGCCTGTCGAACCGTGAAGTGATCGGTTTTGGTGGTACGGCAAGCTACGACTCGACCCTGAACGGTAAAGTGCTGGACTTGGCCGTGCGCGAAGCGGTTAACAACCTGGTTGCAGGGATTGAAAGTGGTGCATGGCGCCCAGCCAACTAACGGATTATAAAAAAGAATCATGATGATTAATAAAAAAATTGGCGGAGTGCTGCTGGCAGCCACTCTGCTGGGTGGTTGTGCTACGCCCGAAAAACCTCTTTACAACTGGGATGGTTATCAGAAGACGGTATACCAATATTATCAGCAGGACGCTTCCAGCCCGGAAGAGCAGATCGCCTCGTTAAAAGAGATCCTCGAAAAATCTCGCGCGAAAGGTCAGGCCGTACCACCGGGTTTACATGCTCATCTCGGTATGCTGTACGTTAAAACCGGCAGAGCCGAACTGGCAATGGCTGAATTCAGTACCGAAAAATCACTGTTTCCAGAATCAGCACCGTTTATGGATTTCCTGATGAGCAAAGATAAAGGGAGTTTCAAATGAAACGTGCATTAGGTCTTTTGGCGGCACTTGCCGTACTGCTGCTGGCGGGTTGCGCCAAGAAAGCCCCCTACGACTACGCTGCCTTCCACGCCAGCAAGCCGAAATCGATTCTGGTACTGCCACCGATCAGTCAGTCTCCTGATATCAAAGCCAGCCACAGCGTACTTTCTAGCGCTACCTTGCCGCTGGCAGAAGCGGGCTACTACGTGCTGCCCGTCGCCGTCGTGGAGGAAACCTTCCAGCAGAATGGTTTGACCAATGCTAACGATATCCGTGCGGTCAGCACTCAGAAACTGCATAAGATCTTCGGCGCTGACGCTGTGCTGTACCTGGATGTGACCCAATACGGCACCAGCTATATCGTGATCGACAGTGAAACCCGTGTCACCGTCAATGCCAAACTGGTCGATCTGCGCACTGGCAAACAGCTGTGGGCAGGCAGCGCTACCGCCTCCAGCAACGAGAACAACAACAATTCCGGTGGCGGTCTTGTTGGGATGCTGATTACTGCGGCTGTTGCACAGGTCGTTAATACCATCAGCGACAAAGGATACGATATTGGTGCCATTACCAATACGCGTCTGCTTGCCGCCGGGCAAGATGGCGGTATCCTTTATGGCCCGCGTTCACCTAAATACGCCAATCAACGCTAGTTAAAAGTCAGGCAGCTATCCGGCTGCCTTTTCTCCAACCGCAGCTCACTCCCCGCCCCGCTCTATGCAGCAGCAATCGCACTCCACTGGCTCATAAAAATATCCACCAGCCCGGAAAGTTCGTCCCGGGTTGCGCCATTACGCGCCTGCACTGACATGCCCTGAATAACGTTAACGATATACTTCCCTAATAAAGCACAATTCGTGTTATCCGGAAGTTCTCCTTTGCCAACACGGCATTCGAGGCATTCAATCACCTTTTTTTCGGCGGAATTTCGCTGATGGCTAAGTTGGTGGAATAACGCGTCATCCGTAGCAGACATGCCAAAGGTTGCTGCCACCATAAAACAGCCGGGAGGCATCTCGGCGTCAGTGAACCATTCAACGCTCGCACGCAGCAGTTGCTCAATCACCTGTGGCAATGGCAGTTCATCCTGATCGAGGATCGCATCTCTGGCCTGGCCGTAAGTCGCCAGATACTTTTCCACCGCCGCGCAAAATAACCCCTCTTTACTGCCGAACTCCGCGTACAGCGAAGAAGGCTTGGTTCCCGTGCCTTCAATCAGTTCAGACATCGATGTAGGCTCATAGCCAAAGCGCCAGAACAGGTTCATCGCCTTTTCCAGTACGCTATCGCGATCAAATTTTTTCGGCCTGCCGCGCACGCTCACCTCTTTTAGATTTTTACTCATATCCACGGCTCCTAACCCTTTATGGAACGAACATGATAAAGCCTCACCCTGAGAACAAGCGCTATTCTAAATTAAAATAATTATCATTACAAAAAATTATTGCACAAGGAAGATTCTTCATGTAGGTTTTAAATAACAAACGTTACGAAAATAAAAAAGTAACACATCTTGCTGTTTTAATTGTTAAAAGGATATTGCACATGAAAAAAACCACCGTAAGCCTGGCCATTGCCGCCTGCCTGTTCTCAGCATCGGCTTTGGCGGCGCAACCGCAACAAACACCGCCACAAAATCTGCACCGCGTGGGTAGCGTGACGGTTTCAGCAATGACAACGCTGAGCGAGGTTGAAAAGGGCATTGCGCAACAAGCCAAAGCGAAAAACGCCAGCCACTACAGAATTATTTCTGTCTCCGGCAATAACAAACTTCATGCCAGCGCCGTGATTTACCGCTGATTAATTTTTATGTGGGGAATGGAATGATGAAACTACAAGCACTATTAGGGATCGATACACCAGTGATTCAAGCTTCTATGGTGTGGCTAAACTCGGCTGAACTTGCGGCTGCGGTTTCCAATGCCGGGGGCTTAGGCGTATTAGGCCCGAATGCCGGGCGAAAAGTGGCCGATGGCGGGATCGCTAAAACTACAGAGGATTTTCGTCAGGAAATCATTAAAACCCGAGCATTAACGGATAAACCCTTTGCCGTTAACTACCTGCTGCCGATTGAAGGCGTCGAGATCAGCTTTCAATATGCAGAACCCTTGCTGGAAGTGATCCTGCAAGAAAATATTAATATCGTCATTACCAGCGGCAAAGATATCACCAAAGGCGAAAAGTACATTCGCAGGCTGAAAGAGGCCGGTGTTATCGTGATTCACCGCGAAATTTCACCAACGGTTGATAACTCGATACTGGCAGAAAAGATGGGGGTGGACGCGATTATCATCACCGGGCATGAGGCCGGGGGCCACCTGAGCGAACACCGCATCAGTACTCTGGCCCTGCTGCCTCAGGTCACCGATGTGGTGAAGATCCCGGTAATTGCCGCAGGCGGCATCTATAACCAGAAAACGGCAAAAGCCGCCACGGCCATGGGCGCTGCGGGAGTCTATGTGGGCACGCGTTTTATCACTACCTTTGAATCACCGGCCAGTCTCAACACCAAAGAGGCGATCGTTAACGTTTTGTCTGAGGATCTGACCGAGATTAATACTCCGGCAGGAGACGTGCGCGTTATCGCCACCGAGAGCATCCGCGCTGGGCGAGGAGACAGTGAGGTTGGCATCATCAAGAAAGGCATGCTGGACGGCGATCACCAGCACGGCGTGATCACCGTTTCCGCATCAGCGGGAGGCATTGAAAAGATCAGCAGTGCAAAAGACGTGGTCTGTGAGCTTTCTTACGCTTTTAATTAACAGTAAAACGCCCCCAACCATCAGGAAGGGGGCGTTTCATTTCCTACCAGCTTAAAACTACTGGCTACTGATTAAGAAACTTATCCAGAAACTGTTTAGTACGCTGATGCTGCGGGTTGGCGAACAGCTCTTTCGCTGGCCCCTGCTCAACGATGCGTCCGTGATCCATAAAGATGGCGCGATCGGCAACGTCGCGGGCAAAGCTCATTTCGTGCGTCACAATCACCATAGTGCGCTTCTCTTCGGCCAGCGCACGGATGGTGTTGAGCACCTCGCCCACCAGCTCTGGATCAAGCGCCGAGGTCGGTTCATCAAACAGAATCACCGCCGGTTGCATCGCCAACGCGCGGGCAATCGCCACGCGCTGCTGCTGGCCACCGGAAAGGCGTTTCGGGTAAGCCTGCTCTTTGCCACTCAGCCCTACCTTGGCTAACAATGCGCGGGCACGCTCTTCTGCAACAGCTTTCGTCTCCCCTTTAACTATCACCGGCCCTTCAATGATGTTTTCCAGCACCGAACGGTGCGGAAACAGGTTGAAGCTCTGGAAGACAAAACCCACCTGCTGACGCAGGGCACGTACCTGATGTTTCTGCTTACTCAGCGGGCGCGAACCGTCAATCTCGATATCCCCCACACGGATAGTACCCGATTCAGGCACTTCCAGCAGGTTGATGCTGCGCAGCAAGGTGGTTTTGCCGGAGCCGCTCGGCCCAATAATCGCCACCACTTCGCCGGAGTTCACCTCAAGATCGATACCGTGCAGCACCGTGTTCCCTTTGAACTGCTTGACCAGTTGCTTTACTTCAATGGCACTCATCGGTTACTCCTGATCCTGACGGTTAACGTGCGCTTCCAGGCGATTTTGCAGCGCAGAAAGCAAGGTTGCCATCACCCAGTAGATCAGCGATGCCGCCAGATACATAGCAAACACCTCAAGCGTGCGTGAGGTGATCAACTGCGCCTGCCGGAACAGCTCCGGCACCTGGATAGTCGCCGCCAGCGAAGTATCCTTAACCAGCCCGATAAAGCTGTTACCCAACGGTGGCAACGCGGTACGGGCGGCCTGCGGCAGGATCACCCGGCGCATCGTCTGCCACGGCGTCATACCGATACTGGCAGCCGCTTCCCACTGCCCTTTGTCGATCGAGGAGATCGCCGCACGCAGGGTTTCCGAAGTATAAGCCGCGGTATTGAGCGAAAGGCCAATCAGCGCCGCCGGGAACGGATCCAGCTCAATGCCAAACTGCGGCAGACCGTAATAGATCATAAACAGTTGGGCGATCAGCGGAGTGCCACGGAACAGCGAGACATAAATGCGAGATAACCAGGACACCGGCCACAATGGCGAAAGGCGCATCAGCGCCAACAGAAAACCAAGCATTAACCCCAGTGCCATGCCCCCCAAGCTGAGCTGGAGAGTCAACAGGGCACCCTTTAATAAAAATGGCGCTGAATCCAGCGCCAGTTGAATACTCTCATGCATTATTTAGTTACGTCCGCGCCAAACCATTTTTCAGAGATCTTCGCCAACGTCCCGTCTTTCTGCATTTCGGCAATTGCCTGATTGATCGCAGCCAGCAGTTCCGGGTTGTTTTTACGCACCGCAACACCCGCTTCCTGACGGGAGAATGCCTCACCGGCAACGGCAAGCGTATCGCTGGTTTTCTTCACCAGATCCAGCGCCGCCAGGCGATCGACCAGAATGGCATCGATACGGCCTACGCGCAGATCCTGGTATTTGGTTGGGTCATCATCGTAAGTGCGCACATCAACGCCCTGCACATTTTCACGCAGCCATTGCTCGTAGTTAGTGCCCAGGCCAACCCCGACTTTCTTACCTTTCAGATCCTCAGCCTTGGTGATTTTGCCTTCGTTACCTTTTTTCACCAGCGCCTGAATACCGGATACGGTATAAGGCGTTGAGAAGTCGTATTTTTTCTTGCGATCGTCGGAGATCGTAACCTGGTTAATCACCACGTCGATACGCTTGGATTCCAGCGACGCCAGCATGCCATCCCATTTGGTTGGATTCAGCTTGGCCTTCACACCCAGGCGCTCTGCCAGCGCGTTGGCGAAATCCACTTCAAAACCGGTGAGTTTGCCGTCTTCACCCTGGAAGCTGAACGGTGGATAGGTGCCTTCCAACCCAACAATCAGCGTACCGCGCTGTTTGACCTGATCGAGCAGATTATCAGCCGCGTAGGTTTTCACGTTCAACCCGGTGACCAGCGCAACAGCCATCACGCCCAGCAGGCATTGACGACGGATTTTAGAAAAGACCATAGACACCCCATCAGTTGTTTATCTTTTTTGATATCAGGACTTTAACAGTCATCTTGACTGCATAAAGGAATATAAATTAATAAATATAGTTCAAAGTGGAATATATCAACATTCTGCGTAAAACGGATATATCTCCTATGAGGTATACCTCATCTCACACCTGTGGGTGATAAGCAAACAGCGCGGGTGCTCCACCGGTATGAATAAACAGGATCGGGCCTTCGTCGCGGAAACGTTTCTGGGCGATACCGTCAATCAGGCCAGCCATGGCTTTGCCGGTATAAACCGGATCGAGCAACACCCCTTCCTGCTGCGCCAGCAGTTGCACCGCCGCCATACCTTCATCATTCGGCATGCCGTATTGCGGCGCAAAATAGTCGTCCCACAGGGTGATCGGAGCCAATGCCTCAATGCCCAGTGAACACGCCAGCGCTTGCTGAATTTGCTCAACCTTCGGCAATTGATCGATCACTTTGCGCGAAACGGTTACGCCAATCAGTTCGCTTTCCGGTAACAACTGTTGCAGGCCAACGGCCAAACCGGCATGAGTGCCTGCGCTGCCAGACGCCACGACGATCGAACTGAAGGCTGTCTCACCGCATTGTGCAGCAATTTCCAAGGCACATTGCACATAGCCTAATGACCCCAGCGCGTTAGATCCCCCGACCGGTACCACATAGGGCCGGAACCCCTGCGCTTCCAGGCGAGTCGCCAAGTCCGCCAACTGTGTCTGCGGATCGTGCAAGGCATCGCACATCACGACATCCACGTTGAACAGATCGAGCAGCAGGCGGTTACCGTTGCTGAGGTAGTTTTCCGCTTTGGTATCAATCGGATTTTCCAGCAGCGCCACGCAGTGCAGGCCCAGTTTGGCTGCCACGGCAGCCGTCTGGCGCACATGGTTTGACTGAATAGCACCGGCGGTGACCAAGGTATCGGCCCCCAGGCGCAACGCGTCAGCGGCCAAAAATTCCAATTTTCTCAGCTTGTTACCGCCCATCGCCATCGGCGTGACATCGTCACGTTTGATGTAGATTTCGCGACCGAGATAATCAGAAAGGCGAGATAACTTTTCGAGCGGTGTGGCTGAGCCAACCAAATCCAGGCGCGGGAACTGCGCCAGTTGCTGTTGCAGATTCACAACTTCCCCCCAGGGAATGAAAATAAAGACATCCAAAGCATTAATGCCGGTCAGTTAAACGAAAAACGGCATAATTATGCAGCAGGTGTAAAGGTGTGCCCTCCCTCTCCCCGAAGGAGAGAGAAGTGGTTAGCCTTAACTGACCGGCATACTCCAAGGCATAGATTTATCAGATGTGCTCTGAATAATCACTCTTTATTCGTGGTAGGAGATAATGCGGTAATGATCTGATCGGGAACAAAATAACGCGCTATAACCCCCATTCGCCAACAGGCACTCGCAGAGCCTATCTGATAGGCTTTGCGAGTTCAGGTGTCAGTAGCTCTTCTGCCAGGCCAGATACTGATCGTATTTGCGCAGCGCGATGCGGTAGTTGTCGTGCGCCACCGATGGCAGGTCGTCAACAATACGCTGGTAGCTGATCCCCTTGGCAAACCGCTCGGTAGGATAGTTATGCGCCACCAGCATTTCATCCAGCCGACGCAGGCGCACAACGTATTCGCGGATAGTACTGTGGCTCATCTCGGTCTGTTCAAACAGATACTGTTTAAACGCCATAATATCGAAGTAGCTGGGATCGCTGTTATATGCGATTTCGCTACAGAAACGACACAGCGCGGTCAGTTCGCGTTGCAGGTTGCACCAGACCTGCTCGTCAATCTGCTGATCCATCCGGGCGATGGTTTCTTTACTGATAATCTTGCCGCGGAACACCAGCGCTATGCGCTCAAGCGCCTTAGCACACTGAGAACAGTGGGTCTGGCTGTGTTTATAATCTTTCAGGTAGCGGCTGAGCGGCCGCTTTTTCGATGTTATTCCCGGCATAGTTTGCAATCCGTTTCAGACATCAGGTTGAAAAACCGCAGGCTGTATCAACGTCAAACATCATTGGCCAGGCGCGCGCGCAGGCGTTTGATCGCCTGACTGTGCAACTGGCTGACTCGCGATTCGCCCACATTGAGCACTGCACCAATCTCCTTCAGGTTCAACTCTTCCTGGTAATACAGCGTCAGCACCATTTTTTCGCGTTCCGGCAACGCCTCAATGGCTTCAACGACCCGCTGGCGCAGATTGCCCTCCAGCAATTGATGCAGCGGATTGCCCTCTTCATGCCCTGCCAGCACTGCTTCCAGGCTATCGCCATGTTCTTCCCGCCATTCATCGTAAGAAAAGAGCTGGCTGTTGTTGGTATCCAACAGGATCTGACGATACTCATCCTGGGGAATCTCCAGCGCCTGGGCTACTTCCCTCTCACTGGCTGGGCGGCCATGCCGCTGTTCCAGTTGCTGCATCACTTTCGATACTTCACGGGCATTGCGCCGCACGCTGCGTGGTACCCAGTCGCGGCTGCGCAGTTCGTCAAGCATCGCTCCGCGGATGCGTTGCACCGCGTAGGTGGTGAAAGCCGCTCCTTGCAGTACGTCGTAGCGTTCAACGGCGTTCAGCAGCCCTATTCCCCCGGCTTGCAGCAGATCGTCGAGCTCCACGCTGGCAGGCAGCCTGACCTGTAGGCGTAGCGCCTCGTGGCGTACCAGCGGAACGTAGCGTTGCCAGAGAAAATTTTTGTCCATGACGCCTTCGGCGGTATACAGATCGCTCACGATGTCTAAACCTGCAAATCAGAGGGTCATATCCATTATCCACAGGGGCGAAATAGCAATCGGCAGAACAACCGTATAAAACCGGCTTTATTTGTGTCATGTAGGCCAACGCTGGCGAACGGGCATAAAAAACCCCGCTAAAAACGCGGGGTGATAAGATAGGGAGGATCGATTAACGCAGCAGGCTCAATACGTTCTGAGTTGACTGGTTGGCCTGTGCTAACACTGACGTCCCCGCCTGTTGCAGGATGTTGGCGCGGCTCATGTTAGACACTTCGGTCGCGTAGTCAGCATCCTGAATGCGGGATTGGGAAGCCGACAGGTTATTCACGGTACTGTTCAGGTTATTGATCACCGAGTCGAAACGGTTCTGTACCGAGTCTGTAAAATTTTTTGTGTAAATGGCCAGATCGTCATTGTGTTACCCGGTCTCCATACATGAGCATGAACTGACTCATGGCAGGCTTCCAGTTTTGGATCGGCATCGTCCACTTTGCC
>Ga0114969_10005070_pt1 | contig 10390 bp, 5 predicted proteins | sample M_130807_MF_Meta_FD_87316 | JGI IMG/M metagenome (GOLD analysis project Ga0114969, IMG submission 87316) | Freshwater microbial communities from Lake Montjoie, Canada to study carbon cycling - M_130807_MF_MetaG | ecosystem: Environmental > Aquatic > Freshwater > Lake | place: Lake Montjoie...
CAGGGCGAAGTGGACCGCATCCTGAACCAGGTTCAGGAAGGCGCCGAACGTCCCAAGTCCTCCATCACCTTCGAGGTGGGCGAGCAGGTGCGGGTGGCCGATGGTCCGTTCACGTCTTTCAACGGTGTGGTGGAAGAAGTGGACGAGGACCGTTCGCGCCTGAAAGTGGCCGTGTCGATCTTCGGCCGTGCTACGCCGGTGGAACTGGAATTCACGCAAGTGGAAAAGGTATAGCCACTTGTTATTGAGTCGTTGCGAAGGGCGCAAAGCATAGCCCGGAGCAACATAGCCCGCGGGAGGCCCAGCCAGGGCCGTAGGTACCGCGTACACCGCAAAGGAGGCGGGAAACTGAAATGGCGAAGAAAGTAACTGGTTATATCAAATTGCAGGTGCCGGCGGGATCGGCCAATCCGTCCCCGCCAATCGGTCCTGCCCTCGGCCAGCGCGGCCTGAACATCATGGAGTTCTGCAAAACCTTCAACGCGAAGACTCAGAACGAAGAAAAGGGCATGCCGATTCCGGTGACCATCACCGTGTTCTCGGACAAGTCCTTCTCTTTTGAAATGAAGACGCCGCCGGCTTCTTACTTCCTCAAGAAAGCGGCGAAGCTCGACTCCGGCTCCAAGGCGCCGGGCCGTGACTTCCGCGGCGTGGTCACCACCGAACAGGTGCGCACCATCGCCGAGACCAAGATGAAGGACCTGAACGCCAACGACGTGGAAGCCGCCATGCAGATGATCATGGGCTCGGCGCGGTCGATGGGTATCGAGGTGAGGGACTAGTTATGGCGAAAATCGGAAAACGCGTTGTCAAAAGCCGCGATGGCATCGACCCGCAAAAGCAATATCCGCTCGACGAAGCGGTCAAGCTGATCAAGAGCCGTGCAACGGCGAAGTTCGACGAGACGATTGAAGTCGCCATGAATCTTGGCGTCGATCCGCGTCATGCCGATCAAATGGTGCGCGGCGTGGTTTCGCTCCCCAATGGCACGGGCCGCACGTCGACCGTGGCCGTGTTCGCCAAGGGCGCCAAGGCTGAAGAAGCCAAGCGCGCCGGCGCCGACATTGTCGGTGCGGAAGATCTGGCCGAAATCGTGCAGAGGGGCGAAATCAATTTCGACCGCTGCATCGCGACGCCCGACATGATGGGCCTCGTCGGCCGTCTGGGTAAGGTGCTGGGCCCGCGCGGCCTGATGCCGAACCCGAAAGTTGGCACCGTCACCATGGACGTGACGCAGGCCATCAAGGACGCAAAAGGCGGCGCGGTCGAGTTCCGTGTCGAAAAGGCAGGCATCGTTCACGCCGGTGTCGGCAAGGCCAGCTTCGAAGAAAAGGCCATCGCCGACAACATCCGTGCGCTCATCGACTCCGTCGTCAAGGCGAGGCCGACAGGCGCCAAGGGCCACTATGTGCAGAAGATTTCCATCAGTTCGACCATGGGACCGGGCGTAAAGATCGCCCTCGATTCCGTCGGTCAGACGCAGATGAACTAAGAACTGGAGAACAGATTTTCGGCGCGCGTACGCCGGAAAAGCCTGTCCGAGACCGCAGGCGTCCGATACCGGACTTAATAAGCAAAGCCAGCGATAGACAGGGTGAAAGACTTTCCTTCCCGCTTGCGGGAAAGAAGGGTTTGACCCCTGGGGCGGGAATAATCGCGGGAAAGCGGCGGAACGCCCAATTTCCGCGATCCATCACAGGGGAAGTTTGAGACGCGTCGAACTTTCCGTTTTCAAAGGAGTGGGTATGGACAGAACCCAAAAAGCGGATGCGGTTAAAGGCCTGAATGGGCTTTTCTCCGAAGCCGGTGCTGTCATCGTCGCCCACTATAGCGGCATGACGGTGTCACAAATGGGCGAGCTGCGTTCGCGCTTAAGAAAAGCCGGCGCTTCGTTCAAAGTGGCAAAAAACCGTCTTGCCGTGCGTGCGCTTGAAGGAACGAACGCGGCAGGAATCTCGGACCTGTTCAAGGGCCCGACCGGAATCGCCTATTCGGCCGATCCGGTTGCAGCTCCCAAGGTCCTGGTCGCCTACGCCAAGGAGAACGACAAGTTCAAAATCCTTGGCGGCATCGCGGTCGGCACGGTGCTCGATCCCGCGGGAGTGCAGGCTTTGGCCGCACTTCCCTCGCTCGATCAGCTCCGGGGCAAGATCCTCGGTCTCTTGCAGGCTCCGGCGACAAAGGTCGCAGGCGTGCTGCAGGCGCCCGCCGGTCAGCTTGCTCGCGTCTTTTCAGCCTACGCGAACAAAGAAGCGGCGTAAGAAGCACTGGAAACCTCAAACTTTAAACCCATATAGGAAATCGATAAATGGCAAATCTCCAACAATTGGTCGACGAGCTCTCGAAGCTGACCGTGCTCGAAGCAGCCGAGCTTTCGAAACTGCTCGAAGAGAAGTGGGGCGTATCCGCATCAGCCCCTGCCGCTGCGGCGGCGGCTCCTGCGGCGGCCGCAGCTCCGGCTGCGGTTGAGAAGACCGAGTTTACGGTCGTTCTCACCAGCGCCGGCGACAAGAAGATCAACGTGATTAAAGAAGTCCGCGCCATCACCGGCCTGGGCCTCAAGGAAGCCAAAGACCTCGTCGAAGCGGCTCCCAAAGAGGTGAAGGCGGATGTGTCGAAGGACGAAGCCGAGAAGCTCAAGAAGCAGCTCGAAGACGCAGGCGCGAAGGTCGAGCTGAAGTAAAGGAAGTGTGACGGCTGACAAAGCTGGCGCGCGATTGAACGCATACCCCGACTTCCCCGGCGGAAAAAATCCGCCGGGGAAGTCGGGTCTTTTTGTCCTTGATTTCATCCGCAAGGGAACCACCGATGACTCTCTCTTTCACAGGACGCAAACGGCTCCGCAAATTCTTCGGCCATATGGTCGAAGTGGCCGAAATGCCGAACCTGATCGAGGTGCAGAAGACCTCCTACGACCAGTTCCTGCAGGTCGAAAAGCCCGAAGGCGGGCGCATCGACATGGGGCTGGAGGCTGTCTTCAAGTCCGTGTTCCCGATTAGCGATTTCTCCGAAAGCTCGCTGCTCGAATATGTCGACTACCATTTCGAGGAGCCGAAATATGACGTCGAGGAGTGCCAGCAGCGCTCCATGACCTTTGCCGCGCCGCTCAAGGTGACGCTGCGTCTGATCGTGTTCGATGTCGATCAGGAAACCGGCGCCAAGTCGGTGAAGGACATCAAAGAGCAGGACGTCTATATGGGCGACGTGCCGTTCATGACGAGCAACGGCACCTTTGTCGTCAATGGCACCGAGCGCGTGATCGTCTCGCAGATGCACCGTTCGCCGGGCGTCTTTTTCGACCACGATAAGGGCAAGACCCATTCTTCGGGCAAGCTCCTGTTCGCGGCGCGCGTGATTCCGTATCGCGGTTCGTGGCTCGATTTCGAGTTCGACGCGAAAGACATCGCCCATGTCCGTATCGACCGCCGCCGCAAGCTGCCGGCGACAACGCTGCTCTATGCGCTCGGTTTGGATCAGGAAGGCATTCTCGACTATTTCTACAGCAAGGTTCCGTTCCACGTGGCCAAGACCGGCGGCTGGACGACTCCGGTCGAGCCGACCTGGATGCGCAACGCGAAACCCGGCAATCCCTGGCTCAATCCCAAGACCGGCGAAGTTCTGACCGAGCCCGGCCAGAAGATCACCGTGCGCTCGCTGCGGAAGTGGCAGGAAGACGGCATCAAAGCCATCGCCATGCCGGACGACGAGTTGGCCGGCCGCTATTGCGCGCTCGACATGGTCAATGTCGAGACGGGCGAAATCTATGTCGAAGCGGGCGATGAGCTGACGCTGGAAAGCATTTCCATCCTGCGTGACGCCGGTTTCCAGGAAGTCGTCACCATCAATGTCGATCACATCAACATCGGCGCCTATGTCCGCAACACCATGGCCGTGGACAAGAGCCACTCGCGCGAGCAAGCGCTGATCGAGATCTACCGCGTGATGCGTCCCGGCGAGCCGCCGACGGCGGAAACCGCCGAAACGCTGTTCGGCCAGCTCTTCTTCGATTCGGAACGCTACGACCTTTCCAGCGTCGGCCGCGTGAAGATGAACATGCGTCTGGGCCTGGATTGCCCAGACACCATGCGGACGCTGCGCAAGGAAGACATTCTCGCCATTCTGAAGGCGCTCGCGGATTTGCGCGACGGGCGCGGCGAAATCGACGACATCGACAATCTCGGCAATCGCCGCGTGCGTTCGGTGGGCGAGCTGATGGAAAATCAGTTCCGCATCGGTCTGTTGCGCATGGAGCGCGCGATCAAGGAACGCATGAGCTCGGTCGATATCGACACGGTCATGCCGCACGATCTTATCAATGCGAAGCCCGTCGCCGCCGCGGTGCGTGAGTTCTTCGGCTCATCCCAGCTTTCGCAGTTCATGGACCAGACCAATCCGCTTTCGGAAGTGACTCACAAACGCCGCTTGTCGGCTTTGGGACCTGGCGGTTTGACACGCGAACGCGCCGGCTTCGAAGTGCGCGACGTGCATCCGACGCATTACGGACGCATTTGCCCGATTGAAACGCCCGAAGGCCCGAACATCGGTCTGATCAATTCGCTCGCGACCTATGCCCGCGTGAACAAATACGGCTTCATCGAAAGCCCGTACCGCAAGGTGAACAGCAAGAACGTCACCGACGAGGTTGTGTATCTCTCGGCGATGGAAGAGGCGAAGTACACGATCGCCCAGGCCAATGCGGGGCTCGATGCAAAGGGGCGGATCGTCGATGAGCTGGTGTCGTGCCGGAAGGGCGGCAATTTCATCATGACGACGCCGGAGATGGTCGATTACATCGACGTGTCGCCCAAGCAGCTCGTATCCGTCGCCGCGGCGCTCATTCCGTTCCTTGAGAACGACGACGCCAACCGCGCGCTTATGGGCTCGAACATGCAGCGTCAGGCCGTGCCGCTGTTGACGGCGGAAGCCCCGCTCGTCGGCACGGGCATGGAAGTTGTCGTCGCGCGTGACTCGGGCGCGGCCATCGGCGCCCGCCGCACCGGCATCGTCGATCAGGTCGACGCCACGCGTATCGTTATCCGCGCAACGGAGGAGAACGATACGACGCGGCCGGGTGTGGACATTTACCGCTTGTCCAAGTTCCAGCGTTCAAACCAGAACACCTGCATCAATCAGCGTCCGCTGGTGAAAGTGGGCGATGTGGTGCGCAAAGGCGACATCGTTGCCGACGGTCCTTCGACCCAACTTGGCGAACTCGCGCTCGGCAAGAACGTGCTCGTCGCGTTCATGCCGTGGAACGGTTACAACTTCGAGGACTCCATCCTCATCTCCGAGCGCATCGTGCGCGACGACGTCTTCACCTCGATCCACATCGAGGAATTCGAGACGATGGCCCGCGACACCAAGCTCGGCCCTGAGGAAATCACGCGCGATATTCCCAACGTCGGTGAAGAAGCGCTGAAGAACCTCGATGAAGCTGGCATCGTCTATCTCGGCGCGGAAGTGAACGCCGGCGACATTCTCGTCGGCAAGGTCACGCCCAAGGGCGAGACACCGATGACGCCGGAAGAAAAGCTGCTGCGCGCCATCTTCGGCGAAAAGGCGGCCGACGTGCGCGATACATCCTTGCGCGTGCCGCCGGGCGTCACGGGCACGATCGTGGAAGTGCGCGTGTTCAACCGTCATGGCATCGACAAGGACCAGCGTGCGCTTGCCATTGAACGGGCGGAAGAAGAACGGCTGGCCAAGGACCGCGACGACGAACTCGCAATCCTGGAACGCAACATCTATTCGCGTCTGTCCGAGCTTCTGCTGAACAAGACGGCGGCGGCGGGCCCCAAAGGCATGGCGCCGGAAACCAAGATCACGCAAGCCGTGCTCGACGGTGTGTCGCGTCATCTGTGGTGGCAGGTTGGATTGCGCAACGACAAGGCGCAGGTCGAAATCGAGGGTCTGAAGAAGCAATATGACGAGTCGCGTTCGCGTCTCGACAAACGCTTCGCCAACAAGGTCGAAAAGCTCCGCCGCGGCGACGAGTTGGCGCCGGGCGTCATGAAGATGGTCAAAGTCTTTGTGGCCGTGAAGCGCAAACTTCAGCCGGGCGACAAGATGGCCGGACGTCACGGCAACAAGGGCGTTATCTCGCGCATCACGCCCATCGAGGACATGCCCTATCTGGAAGACGGCACGCAGGTTGACGTCGTGCTCAATCCGCTGGGCGTGCCGTCGCGCATGAATGTCGGTCAGATCTTGGAAACCCATCTGGGATGGGCGTCCGCAGGGTTGGGCCGCCAGATCGGCGATATGCTCGACAAGGTCCGGCGCGATGGCCGCATAGACGGTCTGCGCAAGACGCTGAAAGCGGTCTACGCCAACGATGAGCGTTTGAACGAAATCGACGATGAAGGCCTCATGGAATTGGCTGGCAATCTGCGCCAGGGCGTGCCGATGGCGACCCCGGTGTTCGACGGCGCCAAGGAAAAGGACATCGTCGATATGCTCAGCCAAGCCGGTCTGAGCGAGACCGGTCAGGTGACGTTGCATGACGGCCGCACGGGCGAGGCGTTCAAGCGCCAAGTGACGGTGGGCTACATCTACATGCTGAAGCTGCACCATCTCGTGGACGACAAGATCCACGCGCGCTCCATCGGCCCGTACAGCCTCGTCACCCAGCAGCCGTTGGGCGGTAAGGCGCAGTTCGGCGGTCAGCGTTTCGGCGAAATGGAAGTGTGGGCGCTCGAAGCGTATGGATCGGCTTACACGCTGCAGGAAATCCTCACCGTCAAGTCGGACGACGTCGCGGGCCGCACCAAGGTCTACGAGTCCATCGTGCGCGGCGAGGACAATTTCGAGGCGGGCATTCCGGAAAGCTTCAACGTGCTCGTGAAGGAAATGCGCTCGCTCGGCCTCAATGTTGAGCTGCTGAACCAATAAATGTTGCCCTGGTCATGGGCGGTGAAAGCCGCTCATCCAGGTGTTGAAACCTCTTGCCGCAGAGTGTGCGGCGAAAATGAATGTACGGGCCGCGCTGACGCTGCCCGTACATGGCGAGGATCAAAAGCATGAACCAGGAAATGATCAACGTCTTCCAGCAGGGGAAAGAAATCCCCACTTTTGACCGGATTCGCATTTCGCTCGCGAGCCCGGACCAAATTCTTCGCTGGTCGCATGGTGAGATCAAAAAGCCTGAAACGATCAACTATCGTACCTTCAAGCCAGAGCGCGACGGTCTGTTCTGCGCCCGCATCTTCGGTCCGGTGAAGGACTACGAATGCTTGTGCGGCAAGTACAAGCGCATGAAGTACAAGGGCATTGTCTGCGAAAAGTGCGGCGTCGAAGTCACCGTGCAAAAGGTCCGCCGCGACCGCATGGGTCACATCGAGCTGGCTTCGCCGGTTGCGCATATCTGGTTCTTGAAGTCGCTGCCCTCGCGCATCGGTTTGATGCTCGACATGACGCTCAAGGATCTGGAGCGCGTGCTGTATTTCGAGAACTACGTCGTTCTCGAACCCGGCCTGACGCCGTTGAAGGAGCGCCAGCTCCTCACGGAAGAGGAATATTTCAAGGCTCAGGACGAGTACGGCGAGGACAGCTTCACCGCCATGATCGGTGCCGAAGCGATCCGCATCCTGCTCGAAGCCATCGATCTTGAGAAACTGAAGAACGATCTGCGCGCGGAAATCGCCGTCGCGCAAGGCATCGAAAAGCCGAAGAAGCTGGTCAGACGCCTGAAGATCGTCGAAGCCTTCTTGGAATCGGGCAACCGTCCGGAATGGATGATCCTGCAGGTCGTGCCGGTCATCCCGCCGGAATTGCGTCCGCTGGTTCCGCTGGATGGCGGCCGTTTTGCGACGTCGGACCTTAACGACCTTTATCGCCGCGTCATCAACCGCAACAATCGTTTGAAGCGGCTGATGGAACTGAAGGCCCCCGACATCATCGTGCGCAACGAAAAGCGCATGCTGCAGGAAGCCGTCGATGCTCTGTTCGACAACGGCCGCCGCGGCCGCGTCATCACGGGCGCCAACAAGCGTCCGCTGAAATCGCTCGCCGACATGCTGAAGGGCAAGCAAGGCCGCTTCCGTCAGAACCTTCTCGGCAAGCGCGTCGATTATTCGGGCCGTTCCGTCATCGTGGTCGGTCCCGAACTCAAGCTGCATCAGTGCGGCCTGCCCAAGAAGATGGCGCTCGAACTGTTCAAGCCGTTCATCTATGCCCGGCTTGAGGCGAAGGGATTCTCCGCCACCGTCAAGCAATCCAAGAAGTTGGTGGAAAAGGAAAAGCCTGAAGTCTGGGATATCCTCGAAGAGGTTATCCGCGAACATCCGGTGCTTCTGAACCGCGCGCCGACACTGCATCGTCTGGGCATTCAAGCCTTCGAGCCGGTGCTGATCGAAGGCAAGGCTATTCAGCTTCATCCGCTCGTCTGCACCGCGTTCAACGCGGACTTCGACGGCGACCAGATGGCCGTGCACGTTCCGCTGTCGCTGGAAGCGCAGCTGGAAGCGCGCGTGCTGATGATGTCGACCAACAACATCCTCTCGCCCGCGAACGGTAAGCCCATCATCGTGCCGACGCAGGACATCGTGCTCGGGCTCTATTACCTGTCGCTGGACAAGGAGAACGAGCCGGGTAACGGCATGGCCTTCTACGATATGGGCGAGATCGAGCACGCGCTCTATTCGGGTGCGGTCACGCTGCATTCGAAGATCGAGGCCCGCTACAAGACGGTCGACAAGGACGGCAATCCCATCGTGCGCCGCGTGAAATCCACGCCGGGCCGCATGATGCTGGCCGAACTGCTGCCGCGTTCGCCGGCGATTCCCTTCGAGCTGATCAACCGTCAGCTCCGCAAGCAGGAGGTCAGCCACATCATCGATGAGGTTTATCGCCATTGCGGGCAGAAGGAGACGGTTCTGTTCTGCGACGCCGCCATGACGCTTGGCTTCCGCGAAGCCTGCAAGGCCGGCATCTCCTTCGGTAAGGACGACATGGTTGTGCCGGAAGCGAAGGGAAAGCTGATCGAAGAGACGCGCCATCGCGTGCGTGAATTTGAGCAGCAATTCCTGGAAGGTCTCACGACCGACCGCGAGAAATACAACCTCGTCGTCGATGCGTGGTCCAAGTGTACCGATCAGGTCGCCGCGGAAATGATGCGCGAAATCTCGCAGCCGCGCGTGGACGAGGCTGGCCGAACGCAGGAGCTGAACTCCATCTTCATGATGGCGAACTCCGGCGCCCGCGGTTCGCAGCAGCAGATGAAGCAGCTTGCGGGTATGCGCGGGTTGATGGCCAAGCCGTCGGGCGAAATCATCGAAACACCGATCCTTTCCAACTTCAAGGAAGGGCTGACGGTTCTCGAATACTTCAACTCGACTCACGGCGCGCGTAAGGGCCTCGCCGACACCGCACTCAAGACGGCGAACTCGGGTTATCTGACCCGCCGTCTCGTGGACGTAGCCAACGATTGCATCATCACGCAGGAAGATTGCGGCACCAAGCGCGGCGTGACCGTGCAGGCCGTGATCGACGGCGGGCAAGTTGTGTCGTCGCTGGCTGAACGCATCCTCGGCCGTACCGCAGTCGAAGACGTGAAGCATCCCGACACCAACGAAATCCTGGTCAAGAAGGGTAAGGAGATCACGGAAGATCTCGCGGAGAAGATCGACTCCTCTCTCGTGCAGAAGGTGAAAGTCCGCTCCGTGCTGTGTTGCGAACTGCTCGATGGCGTTTGCGGCAAGTGCTACGGGCGCGATCTGGCCCGCGGCACGTCGGTGAACATCGGCGAAGCGGTGGGCGTCATCGCGGCGCAGTCCATCGGCGAGCCGGGCACGCAGCTTACGATGCGCACCTTCCACATCGGCGGCGCGGCGCAGGTTGCGGCGCAGTCGAAGATCGAAGCCTCGCATGATGGCAAGGTGAAGATCATCAACCGCAACGTGGTGCGGAACTCCCAGGGCCAGTTGGTGGCCATGGGCCGCAACATGCAGGTGGCGATTGTGGATCACCGCGGCAATGAACGCGCCGCCCACCGCGTCACCTATGGCGCGCGTTTGATGGTGGACGAAGGCCAGGCCATTAAGCGCGGCGAACGTATCGCGGAATGGAATCCGAACTCACTGCCGATCCTCACCGAAGTCGATGGCATCGTCCGTTACGACGACGTCGTCGAAGGCCTGTCGCTGAAAGAGGTCGCCGACGAGACCACCGGCGTCAGCCAGAAGATCATCACCGATTGGCGCGTGGGCACGAAGAACTCGGACCTGCGGCCGGCGATGACGATCGTCGACAAGAAGGGCAAGCCCGTATCGCTGCCAACCGGCGAAGCGCGCTATGCCTTGTCGGTCGACACCATTCTGTCGGTGGAAGACGGCGCGGAAGTGAAGGCCGGCGACGTGCTCTCGCGCATGCCGACCGAAGGCGCCAAGACCCG
>Ga0114969_10005074_pt1 | contig 10387 bp, 6 predicted proteins | sample M_130807_MF_Meta_FD_87316 | JGI IMG/M metagenome (GOLD analysis project Ga0114969, IMG submission 87316) | Freshwater microbial communities from Lake Montjoie, Canada to study carbon cycling - M_130807_MF_MetaG | ecosystem: Environmental > Aquatic > Freshwater > Lake | place: Lake Montjoie...
ATGATTCCGGCGCCGGTGCGCAACGGCGCGGGCTTGAAACAAGAGAAACAGCTCTCGCTGGCACAGCGGCTGAGTGTCGAGGAATTGGCCGCCTTGGAGAAAAAGGCGCCCCAACAGGCGCGCCTCTACCGGTTTATTGAGCAGCAGTTTCGGCCGCAGAAAAAAACGCTGGTACTCTCCCGACTCGATCTGACGGCGGGCGTGGCGGCTGCCCTGGTGAAACGGGGTGTGCTGCGGGAGGAAACGCAGCGGATCGAGCGCATCGCCTACGACGACGACCACTCGTCCGGGGAGCTCGTTGCCTCGCAGCCGCATGCGCTGAACCCGGAGCAACAGGCGGCGGTCGAGGCGATGACGACAAGTCTGGGGGAGGGAAAGTTTGGGGTGACGCTGCTGCATGGGATTACGGGTTCGGGTAAAACGGAGGTCTACTTGCGGGCGATCGACACCGCGCTCAAGTCGGGCGGCGGCGTGATTTTTCTCGTGCCCGAGGTTGCGCTCACCCCGCAGACCGTGGCGCGACTGCGCTCGCGGCTGGAGGCGATTGCGCCCGGGCACCGGTGCGTGGTGTGGCATAGTCATCTGAGCGAGGGCGAACGGCTCGACGGTTGGCTGGCGCTCGCCACGGGGGAGGCGAAGGTGGTGGTGGGCGCGCGATCGGCGGTCTTTGCACCGGTGCAAAGTCTCCGGTTGATCGTCGTCGATGAGGAGCATGAGCCCGCCTATAAGCAGGACGAGACTCCGCGTTACCACGGACGCGACGTGGCGGTGATGCGGGCGAAGCTCACGGGCGCCGTGTGTCTGCTGGGATCGGCCACGCCGTCGCTGGAAAGTTTTCTCAATGCGCAGTCGGGCAAATACCGGCTCGTCGAACTCAAGCAACGCGTGGATTCGCGCAAGCTGCCCTTCATCGATATCGTCGACCTACGGGTCGAGGCGATGAAGCAACGGTCGTTGCCGCTCTTGTCCGGGCGACTGGTGCGCGCCATGCAAGATCGCTTTGAGAAGCGCGAGCAGACGATTCTGTTCATCAATCGCCGCGGCTATTCGTCGTCGATGCTGTGCACCAAATGCGGGCACTCGGAAGAGTGCGTCCACTGCAGCATCGCGCTGACGTATCATCGCTCGGACGAAACGTTGCGCTGTCATCTTTGTGGAGCGCAGAAGCCGGCGCCGGTGCGGTGTCCGCAGTGCGCTGCGCCGGAGATTCGCTGGAAGGGTCTGGGCACGCAGCGCATCGAGGAGGCGGTGAAGCGGGTGCTGCCGCGGGCGAAGATCGAGCGGATGGATACCGACACCATGTCGAAGAAGAATCGTTTTCGGGAGGTGCTCGCGCAGTTTCGCGCTGGGAAAATCGACGTGCTCGTCGGCACGCAGATGATCGGCAAGGGGTTGGATTTTCCCAACGTCACGCTGGTGGGGCTGGTCGATGCGGACATGTCGATGCACGTGCCGGATTTCCGGGCGAACGAACGCACCTTTCAACTGCTCGTGCAGGTGGCGGGGCGCGCGGGCCGGGGGGATCGGGCGGGCGAAGTCGTCGTGCAAACCTTCACGCCGCAGGCGGAGGCGATTCAGTTTTCACGCCACGCGGACTTCGCGGGCTTTGCGGCCTCAGAGCTGAAGATCCGCAAAGATTTTCACTATCCGCCGTATCGCCACCTGATTCATCACCTCTTTCGCGGGCCGAACCCAGAGAAGCTTAAGTTTTTCGCGGAACAGTGGGCGAAGCTTGTCGAGAAAACACTCGGGGATCGCGTCGAGTTGCGCGGTCCGTCGGCGTCGCCAATTGAGAAGATCAAAGACGAGTATCGGTGGCAGCTGTGGTATTTCACGAATGCGGTCACGAAAGTCGTGCCCGAACTGATGAAGCTGCGCGCGGGCTTTGCGTGGGCGGACGACATCACGCAGGTGCTTGATGTGGATCCGGTCAATCTCGTCTGAGGCTCAGTCCGAGCGGAGGGCCTCGACGGGACTGAGGCGCGAAGCGCGGATGGCGGGATAGAATCCGGCGACAATGCCGACGAGCCCGCTGAAAACGATGCCGATGGCGAGCGCGGCGGGCGAGAGCTCGGGGCGGTTGGCTTCGACGACGACTTTTTGGAGTAACTTGATGAGCCCGATGCTCGCGATCATCCCGATCAGCCCGCCGGCGAGGGCGAGGGTGATGGTCTCAGCGAGGATCTGTACGAGAATGTCCCGGCGTTTGGCACCGAGCGCACGACGGACGCCGATTTCCCGGACGCGTTCGTTGATCGAAGCGAGCATGACATTCATGATGCCGATGCCCCCGACGATGAGGCCGATGAGGGCGACTCCGCCCAGCGAGAAGACGTAGCTGCGTTGCGTGGCTTCAAAGCGCTGGAGCAAATCTTCCCGGGTCTCGAAACGGATGTCCTGAATGCCGCGATGGGTGTGGGTCAGCACGTTGTTAATTTGGTCGAGCACGAGCGGGATGTCGGCGACGTCGGCGACTTTGACGTTCAAAACGTCGACGTTTTCATCGATGCGGAACAGCGTTTGCAGGGTGGTGAGTGGAATGAAGACCGCTGAATTTTTGGAGCTATAACCGCCGCCGGCGCCTAGTGAATTTTGATATTCGCGCAACACGCCCACGACGGTGAACGGCTGGCTATTGATCGTGATCGTGCGGTCGAGCGCATCGATGCCGCGGGGAAAGAGCTGGTCGACAATGCCGGCCCCGAGGACGACGACCTGAGTCTGGAGTTCGTTATCGAGCTCGCCGATGGAGCGGCCCATCGCGATGTCGAAGCGGTCCATGATGAACGTCGCCGGCAGAACGCCCCGGACGTTTTGTCCGGTGGCGCGGCCTTGATAGGCGAGGCGGCCGCCGCCCGGGATCACGACTTCGGCGGTGACGCGTTGGGCCAAGGGGACGGCGTCGAGAATCGCATCCACGTCGTTCATGGTTCGCCCGGGGGAGAGCTTCGCGATTTCGCGCTGAGTGTCAGGGGCCAGCCGCGACATGACGCTGATGCGTTCGATCCCGCCGGTCTCGTAGATCATCGTTTCCCAGCCGCGGAGAAGTCCTTTGACGACGCCGAGCATACCCACGAGGGCGGCCGCCCCGAGGACGATGCCGAACAGAGTCAGGAAGGAACGTAGCTTGTGCGCGAGCACCTCGTTCCAGCCGCTGGCAATCCCCATGGTTAATAGTCTCATGGGCGTGGGCTCAGGGTAAGCTGCTGCGTTTGCTGCGGGCCTTCAGGGGGGCGGTGGGCTTGGCGATCGGGATTTCCCCCGTGTATTCCAACGGCCGCATGAGGGCGACGAGCTCGCCGTTGCTCAATCCGGAGATAATTTGGACTCTCCGTGTATCAACAAGGCCGATATCGATGCCGCGCACCTCAAAGGTCTCGCCCTGGTTCACAAAAACGTAGCGGACCGAGTCGGCGTTGGAAAACACCGCAGAGAGCGGCACGGCCGGCACGTTCTCGACGTGGGCGAGCGTAAACATGACGGTCGCGGACATCCCTGGGCGCAGGCGCGGGTCGGTCTCATCGACGACCACGTCAACCGGGAAGACGCGGGTGCGATCACCGAGCGATTCGGTGGCGACGGTGGCGATCCGCTTGATCTCGCCGTTGAGCATCATGTTTCTCAGCGAGTCCACGCGGACGCGGGCGACATCGGACACTTTCAGGCGGGCGACGTCGATTTCATTGATGTTGGTGCGGACCATCAGGGCGCTGAGGTCGGCCACCTCGCCAAGGAGCGTGCCGCCGTTGGTAGCGGCGGCGCTGGTGACGAGTTGGCCCTCGGTGAGGTCGCGGAGCAGGAGCGTGCCGTCGTGGGGAGCGCGGATGACGGTTTTGGCGAGCTTGTCGCGCAAGTTTGCGGCGCGGGCATCGTAGACGGCCGCGTCGTTTTCGGTGAGGGACAGCGCGGTGCGGGTTTCCTCAAAGTCTTTCGCGGTGATTAATTCGCGTGTTTTTAGATCTTTTTGGCGCTCAAACTCCCGTTTGGCGCGCGCCACCTTCAGCTTCGAGGCTTCGATATTGCGGTCGGATTCTTGGATCTGCGTGAGGATATCCTGCTGGTCGAGTCGTAAGATCTCTTGGTCACGCTTGACGGCTTCGCCGTCGATCACGGAGATTTTCATGATGCGGCCGCCGATTTCTGCGCGCAGTTCGGTGGAGAACACGGCGCGGAGGCGGCCGACGGCCACAATTTCCTCGGAGATGTTGGCGACCTTGACGGCTGCGGTGGGGATCTTGGCCTCCCGCTTGGTGCCGAACAATCCCGGCCCGATCTGTTTCCACAACGCCCGCCCTCCCCAGCCGAAAGCGCCGAGAATCCCCGCTACGATCACGAGCCGGAGAATGGATTTAAGTGTTAGGGGTTTCTTCGGGGAGGAAGCCATGGGATCGTGGAGACGAGTGAAAAGATTTAAGGAAACACACTTGGGCGGAATTGGGTAGAATTTTCCACTGAGCAGACGGCTCGTTATGACGGATTGTTAGAAGCCCCAGCTGACGCCGGCGCTGGGCAGCAGGGGAAGTTGCTCACGGGGTTTGCGCACGTTGGTGACCTGGGTGCCGGTGACGGTGACGTGGTGGTCGTAGCCCACCAGATTGACGTGATCGTAGGCGTTGAAGATGTCGACAAACAGCCGGAGCTCGCCGCGTGAGAGCTTGATGCGGCGGGTGGCCCGGAGGTCGAGGCGATGATAGTCCGGCAAGCTCAGGCCGTACACCGCGCCGTTGGCTGAGACCAGGCTCGAGCGGCCGTTGGTGAGCGGAGCGAGTCGATAGACGACATCGGTCGTGGGCCAACCGCTGTGATACTGCCAGGACGCGCTGAATTGCCAGCGCGGGTTGAGGGCGTAGGTGAGATCGCTGTAAACGGTGTGGCGCTGGTCGCGGGCACGGGGCACCCAGTTCCCGGCCAAGCGTTCCTCCGTGCGCGCCAACGCGTAGCTGAGGTTCCACCGGACCTGAGGACCCGCGCGGCCCGCGATGAGCAGCTCGACGCCACGCGCCCGGGCACTCTGCGGATCGAGGCGGACGCGATCGGTCTGCGTCTCGGGGAAGAGATCGTAACCATTGTCGAGGTTCTCCCAGCGGGGGCGCAGGCGTGACGTGAGCCGCTCGTAGGCTTCGGCGCGGAGGCTGATGTCGGGTGTAAGTGGATACTCCAGACCGAGCCCCCGATGTTCAGCGAACTCGGCGCGATGGAAGCGAGTATCACCATCGGCGATCGAAAGTTCGTGGAGACGTTGCGGCTGGAAATAGGCACCCCACGCAGCCCGGACGGTGGCCCGGCCGAGCGAGAGGGCGGCGTTCAGGCGTGGGCTGGAGTGTGCTTCGGAGGGGACAGCTTGCCGGTCGAGGCGGAGGCCGGGCTCGATCACCAGCGAGGCGAACGGGCGCAGTCGTGCGGACACGAAGCCACCCAGCGAGTCGCCCTCGGGCTGGGGTGCGGCCCGGGTGGTAACGGTGAGGGGCGTCACCCGTCCGGCCACGACGTCATTATAGCGGCGGGAAAGCGCGTAGTCGTAATCGGCCGCACCTGATTTTGCCTCGAGGCCGGCGCGCAGGAGGGCGCGTTCGCCCAGCAAAACGGTCCAGTCGTTGCGCACAGCGACGACCTTCAACGCGCGTCGATCGCGCAAAGAAAAGGGAAACCCATCGAGCGAACCGGTGCCGCGACGGTCTTGTGTCAGCTGGGTGAACGAGAGGACGGCCTCGCCGGTGACGGCGCGGCCAAAGGCGCCCCGCCACCGAGTCCACACGTAGTCGCTGTCGTAGTTGCTCGCGAGCGAGGGGTTGTTGGTTCGCTGATACGTCAGCGTGTCGCTGGCGTGCAGCGCGTGCAGCGAGACGGTGTGCCCTGGGGTCACCTGATATTCGACTTGGGCCGTCACGTCGTAGTAGCGCGGGGTGATATCGTCATCGCGGCCGGAGACGCGGAGGGCGACGTCGGGATAACCGCGGCGCGCGGCCGCGAGCCAGCGTCCTCGGCCCTGCGCGAATCCGCCCTGATTGCTGCCGCCGATGCCGGTTAGACTCAGACTTAGGGACGTGTGCGGTGTCGTCGTGGCCTTGGTTTCCATCGTCAGCACTCCAGCGAGGGTGTTGCCGTAGTCGGCGGTAAATCCGCCGGTGGTGAGCTCGAGGCGGCTGATCGTCTGGGGATCGACAATCGAGAGCGCGCCCTGGACGTCTTTGAGGTGAAAGGGTTCGATGAGATCGACGCCGTCGAGGCGGGCGAGGACCTGGGAGTTGGGCGCACCGCGCACCCAGAAACGGGCGGTGAAATCATCCGCCGCCAAGCCCGGGAGGCGCGCGATCGAACGATAGAGGTCATCGCCGATTTGCGGGAGCGTCTCCAATTCGGCACTGGTGAGGGTGGCGCCCACGGCGGTCCGTTGTTCGGCGACGCCGAACGTGCTGGGCGTGACGACGACTTGGTTGAGTGCGAGGGGTGCCTCGGCGCCGGCGGCGAAGGAGACGGCGAGCAGGGCTAACGTCAAACGGCAGAGGTGGGGAAGTGGGCCCATAGTTCGAATGAGATTAACAAGGGGAGCGCGGTGGAGGTGTGCGAGCACGAACACGGCGATCACGCACCTTTCAGTTACTTCGGTAGCCGCGAGGAAATGGCATTTTGCACGAGGCTGCCTCGAACTCTTCGCTGCCAGCCCGTCAGCACTTTTGATCACGCCTTCGGGCGTGCTCACACTCACTCCATACGCGAGCCGCCGCGGCAATTTGAACGGTCACTCACGCACCCAGGCTGCGACCCTTCGCCCCGCCCGCGACCACCAACGCACCCGCGTGGACGCCCACCAACGGGCTCGTCACTCTTGGTTGCGCGACCTGCGCGCCCCACGGTGGCAACGCCGGCAATTCATCCCAACTCAGTTCGCTCGCCGCGACCTGCAAGGCCGGATCCAGCTTCATTAGTATTTAGAAAACAACTACGCTTCTTGGGGATATTTTCATCAGGTTAAAACGCTGAGGGCGGGCGTTCACTTCTGTACCGCGATCCTGCGTTACGGGCGATTTCCACCGGTCCCATTCGCGCCAGCGCCTCCCCGCCGCCATTCCGGCAATGCGGCGTTACCACCTTTTTGGTCACGACCACTCGCGCCGGCTGCTCTCGACACGACTCACTGTCGTCTTCCGCGGTCTCACGCCAATAATCCGTGATGATTCCTGCGTTTTTCCTCCTCACGGGGACGCTTTCTAACCCCCAAAAAAAACTGCCCAGGGCTGCCTCGAGCGTCTTCACGGGCCACGGTGACGCCGTCTCCTCAGTGACCATTTCAAATCCCTTTTTCGCGGCAGTTGACTAAGGGATTCTATTCAACGTCATCACGACTACCCCGGTTCTTTATGAACTCTACCCCACCCCCCCAGGAATTTTTCTGGGATGACCTGCTCGAATACATCGACGAGCGGCGCGTCATCCCCGTCGTCGGCGCTGAACTGCTCACCGTGCCTGACGGCCAGGGCGGCGAAGCCCCTTTCATCCCCTTGCTCGCCGCAAAACTCGCCGAGCGCCTCCGGCTGCCCCACCTCGCTTATGCCGGCGACGATGCCCTCCATCAGGTCGTCTGCCGCTACATCCAAAATGGCGGCCGCCGCGAAGAGATCTACCCGCGGATCCGCACTCTGCTCAAAGAGCTCAACCCCGCCGTCCCGCCCATTCTCCGCGCGCTCGCAAAAATTCGCCACTTCAACGTTTTTGTCACCACCACGTTCGATTCGCTCCTCGCCCAAGCCCTCGACGAAGAGCGCTACCAAGGCGCGCCGCGCACCGTTTCACTCGCCTACTCGCCCAACAATAATCAGGACCTACCCGCCGACGCCCGCAGCCGGGAAAACCCCACCGTCTTCCATCTCTTCGGCCGTATTTCCGCCGCCCCGGACTACGTGATCACCGAGGAAGATACCCTCGAGTTCTTCACCGCCATGCAGGCAGACGCCAAGCGCCCCAACGTCCTTCTCGACGAACTTAAATCAAGTCACCTGTTGTTGCTCGGTAATACTTTTCCCGACTGGCTCGCCCGGTTCTTCATTCGTATCGCCAAGCACGGTCGCCTCTCCATCCAGCGCGAGGAACTCGAAATCATCGCCGGCCGCTCCGTCGCGGAAGACCCCAAGCTCGTCCTCTTCCTCAAGAACTTTTCCTATCGCACGCAAGTGTTTGAACAGGGCAATGCACTCGACTTCATCCGCGAGCTCTCTGCCCGCTACCATGTCCGCCATCCGGAGGCCCCGCCCCGCTCCGCCTCGTCTGCCAGCGTCCCGAGCGCACCCGCCGCGCTCGTGCCCGCCGGTGCCGAGATGAAGCCCGGCGCGATTTTTCTTAGCTACGCCAGCCAAGATGCCGCGTCCGTCAAACTCATCCGCGACGTCCTCGATCAGGCGGGGCTCGAGGTCTGGTTCGACCAACGCGGGCTCGAGGGCGGCGACGACTTCGATAAAGAAATCCGCCGGAATATCCGCACGTGCTCCTTGTTTCTGCCCATCATCTCCGCCCACACCCAAGCCCGCCACGAGGGCTACTTCCGTCTCGAATGGGCCCTCGCCGCGGAGCGCGCCAAACTCATCGCCGATTCCATCCCTTTCATTCTTCCCGCCACCATCGATCCCATCAGCGAGACCGTCGCCTTGGTGCCCGAGCGCTTTTTGCAGGTCCAATGGTCCCGCCTGCCCGGCGGCCATGCCTCCCCAGAATTTGTCGAGCGGATCGTCCGTCTGGTCCGCGATTTCCGAAAACGTGAAAAAGGCCTGCTGTGATGACTCCTCCACCCACCCCCACCGCCATGGTCGATCAAGAAAACCCTTGGCCCGGCCTCGCTTCTTTCACCGAGGATAGCCGCTCTTTCTTCTTCGGCCGCGAACAGGAGACCGAGGAATTGGTCCGCCTCATTCGGCGCCACACGCTCACGGTCCTCTTTGGCCAGTCTGGCCTCGGCAAATCTTCTCTCCTGCAGGCCGGCGCCTTTCCCGTCCTCCGTGAGCAAGATTTCCTGCCGCTCTACCTCCGCCTCGACCACGGTCCCGAAGCTCCCGCGCTCGCCGATCAGGTCAAGACCGCCCTTCTCACCGCCTACGAGAACGCCAAGGCCGATGCCCCCGCCCCCCGCCCCGAGGAATCCCTCTGGGAATATTTTCATCGCAAGGATATCGATATCTGGAGCGCCAAAAATCGGCTCCTGACTCCCGTCCTCGCCTTCGATCAATTCGAAGAGATTTTCACCCTCGGCCGCACCGACGAGGCGCGGCGCGACCGCAGCCGCGCCTTCCTCACCGAGCTCGCCGACCTCGTGGAGAACCGTCCTCCCGCCGCTTTGCGCGCCCGCTTCGAGAGCGGCGAGCTCAATGCCACGGCCTACGCCTTCGACAAACCTTCCTGCCAGGTGGTCTTCAGCCTGCGCGAGGATTTCCTGCCCGAGCTCGAGAGCCTCAAGCAGGAGATGCGCTCCATTTTGCAAAACCGTATGCGCGTGCGGCGCCTCAATGGGACCCAGGCCCTAGAAATCGTCACCCGCCCCGCACCCGCGCTGCTCGCCGACGGCGTCAAGGAGCGGATCGTCGAATTCGTCGCCGGTGCCCGCGGCGGCTCCGCTGAGCGACTCACCGAGCTCGAGGTCGAGCCCGCCCTTCTCAGTGTCATCTGCCGCGAGCTCAACGAGCGGCGCAAACAGCTCGGTCAAGCGCAGATCACGGTCGACCTAGTCTCTGGTAACCGCCGCGAAATCCTCACCGATTTTTACGAGCGCAGCGTCACCGATCTCCCCGAGGGGATGCGCACCTTCGTCGAGGACCACCTCCTCACCAAGTCTGGCTTTCGTGATAACTTCGCCCTCGAGACGGCCCTCGAATTCCCCGCGGTCACTCGCCCTTTGATCGACACCCTCGTTTCCCGCCGCCTCATCCGCCTCGAGGACCGCGGGGGCATTCAGCGCGTCGAGCTCACCCATGATGTCCTCGCCGAAGTCATCCGCGTCAGCCGCGATAGCCGGCAGCAGCGCCTCGCGGAGGAAAAAACCCGCGGACAAGAGCGCGCCAATCGCCGCCGGATGCGGCTCACCCGCGCCATCGCCGCCGGGCTGCTGGTCGGTTTGGCCGGCGTGAGCTGGATCGCGTGGCGCGCCGTTCGCGCCGAAAAACAACAGGCGCGGCTCCGCGCCAGTGCCGAGTTTCACGAACAGAAATCCCAACGCCTCGCCTACGCCTCCGATCTCAATGCGCTCCAGGGCGCCCTCGATAAGGATAATCTCGGCCGCGCCCGCGTCCTCTTGGATCGGCAGCGCCCCGCGGCGGGCGCACCTGATTTACGCGGCTGGGAGTGGCGCTACCTTTGGCAGTTCTGCCAGAGCGGCGCGCAAAAGATTCTCAAAGCACCCACCCCC
>Ga0114969_10005076_pt1 | contig 10385 bp, 10 predicted proteins | sample M_130807_MF_Meta_FD_87316 | JGI IMG/M metagenome (GOLD analysis project Ga0114969, IMG submission 87316) | Freshwater microbial communities from Lake Montjoie, Canada to study carbon cycling - M_130807_MF_MetaG | ecosystem: Environmental > Aquatic > Freshwater > Lake | place: Lake Montjoie...
AGTCGATCATTTCCTTCGACGAATACGTCATTTCGGCCGTGATGTTGTCGACCTTCGTCTGGAAATAGTTGTACGCCCACACGGCCGGGATGGCGACCATGAGGCCGAATGCCGTCGTGATAAGAGCTTCTGCGATACCGGCCGAGATGGCGCCGAGTCCGCCGCCGCCCGACGTGGCCATGCCCGTGAAGGCGTTCACGATGCCCATCGTCGTGCCGAGCAAACCAACGAACGGTGCGGTCGAACCCGTCGTGGCCAGAATGCCCAGGCCGCGCTTGATGAGGACGATCGTCATCAGCATTTCACGCTCGATCGCGCGCTCTGCCGAGTTGATGTCCGACACCGTCACCGAACCGTCCGCGATGAGCGGCTTGATTTCCGACAGGGCGTTGCCGAGCACGCGGGCGACATGCGACTTCTTGTAGCCCTCGGCCAGCTTGATCGCTTCCGTGAGGTTGTCTTCTTCAAGGAACTGCGAGAACTCAGGGGCGAACTTGCGCGTCTCGGACTGTGCGGAGCGCAGGAACCACCACTTCTGGATCATGACGGTGAGCGACCAGATGGACATGATCGCCAGGGTGGCGATGATGCCCTTGGCGAACCCGCCCATGGTGCCGTAGAGATCGATAAGCGAGAGATTCATAACTTAGGTGTCTCCTGGAACGTGTAGGAAAAGGAGGCGCTTACTTGGAAATCGCGAAGACGAATGGCTGCTGAACGAGCTGACGTACACGCTTCTGGCCCACTTCGGCCGGAATGAATCGCATGCCCGGCAGTGCCGAGCGAACGGCCGCCGCGAAAAGCTCATGCGACGTCTTGAGCACCTTGAACGTGTTGATCTCGACATGACCTGTCGTGTCGACGACGAACTGGGCAAGGACTTCACCCTCGACGCCGGCGGACTTGAGAATGTCGGGATACCGCGGTCGCTGGGTATTCGACTGCTCCGTCACCGGCTTTTCGACCATGAACTCGAAGTACGGCTGGTCGCCTTCCGGCTTGGCCATGTTCGTGCTCGCTTTGGCCGACTGAACACCCTTGCCCGTGAAGTCACTTTCGTTCGTGAGCTTCGCGGAAAGGTCGATGTCGGGGAGCACGTTCGGGATATTCACCGGAGCGGTGAGTACCTGGAAGCTCTGCGGTGGTGGCGGGGCTTCTTGCGGCGGGGGCTTCGGCGGAGGCGGTTCGTCTTTCTTCACTTCGACGAAACTCACCTTCTCTTCAATCTTTTCCTTCTCCTGCGTGGCCTGAAGCGTTGCCTTGACCGCCAGCGCGATGACCACCGTGTGAAACACGAGGCTCATAACAGTGCTGAAGGTCGAGCGCGCCTTGACCGGTCTTGACTCGAGCAGGTTGTTAAACAAAAGGGCACCTCGTGCGTGGTGTGAACGCGAAGCCACCTGCGACACAAGAAAGTACAGGTAGCGCCATGACGTGGTAATAGCCGAAAGATTAAGAATTGCTTAAGGCCGAGTTAGGAGTTCTCCCCCTTTGACCGGTGCGCCGGAAGTACCACAGTAAAGGTTGACCCACGACCGAGTCGCGACGTGACGTCGATTCGGCCGTTGTGGGCCTGCGCGATCCACTGGCAAATGGCCAATCCGAGGCCCACTCCGCTCCCCTCTGAGCGAGAACGAGCCGTGTCCACGCGCCAGAAACGGTCGAAGATGAACGGCAGGTCCGCGGCGGCGATGCCAATCCCGTTGTCGCGCACGGTCACGATGGCCTCATCGTGGCGGGTTTCCAGTGAAAGCTCGATCATGCCACCGCGCGGGGTGTATTTGATGGCGTTGGTGGCAAGATTCAGGAACAGCTGCCGCAGACGCTCGGCGTCTGCCGATACGGTGACAGGCTGGATGACAGGAAGCGTGACGGTAATCCCAGCGTCTTCGCCGAGGATCGTCGCCGTTTCGACCACTTCGCGGAACAGGGGTTCGAGCGGCACCGGTTCGCGGATAATGTCGAAACGTCCTTCGTCGGATCGAGCCAGCGTCAACAGCGACTCGACGAGGCCGGTCATGCGCGAGACCTGCTGGAGCGCCTCCTCGAGCGCGACAGCCTTTTCATACTGGTCTTCGACGCTCATCGCGCGTTCGACGTCAGCGCGGATCACCGTGAGGGGGGTTCGCAGCTCGTGGCTCGCGTCGGCAGTGAAGCGGCGGAGCGAGCCGAATGAGGTCTCGAGACGCGCGATCATGTCATTGACGGTCTGACCGAGGCGGCCGAGCTCATCGGTGGTTTCGGATTCGAGGACGACGCGCCGATGCAGCGACCGTCCGTCCGTAATGGCGGCGACATCGTGCACCATGCGGTCGATCGGCTCAAGGACGCGGCCCGAGAGCATCCACGCGACTCCAATGGAGAGCCCGAGCAGGACCGGTGACGCCAGCACCGCGAGACTGATGGATTCGGAGACCACGTCGCGGAGTCGCTGGGTGGAGATACCAACCACGATACGGCGTACCCCACCGGGGAGCGGCTGGCCTGGCAGATGGGCCGTCATCAGCACCTGCTCGGTGGAGAGCTGCACGCGGCGCGGCGTGGCGGCATTGACGATCCCGAGCGCGGCACTCCGGATGCTGTCGAACTCGATGCGATACAGGGCCCGCTGCGCCGGCGGGAGCGTTTCGTCGTAGCCGCGGTAATAGATCCGACGCACCGGCTCCGACCAGTAGAGAATGCGGCCCGTCGAATCGGCAACGACGATGTAGTAGCCGTTGAGCTCGTCGAGCACACGCGTCACGCCGAGGTTGAACATGTTGCCGGCGGCATACGCAGTGTCGAGCGTTACGCCCTGCACGCCCTGGCGTTCGATGACCCGCGCGGCAAGCGCGGCGGTGCGCGTCGTGCGTTCGGCGAGATCCTGTTCAACGCCGACGTAGCGCTCAACGCCGAAGAGCACGGCCAGCACACTCAGGCTGATGATCGTCGCGACACTGTACGCGGCGGTGATGCGCGATCGGACGGATGCCACGGGGTGTCCTGGGGTCGCCTAGGCTTTGACGACGTATCCGACGCCGCGGACGGTCGCAATCAGCTTCTTCTTTCCACCGCCGTCGATTTTCTTGCGGAGATGGTTGATGACCACGTCCACGATGTTGGTGCCCGAATCGAAGTGATAGCCCCACGCGTACTCCGTGATTAGCGTGCGGCTCATCACCTTTCCCGCGTGGCGCATCAGATACTCGAGGACCAGAAACTCTTTCGGCGTGAGATCAATGGCGTGGCCGCCATGCGTGACCTCGTGCGAATCAATGTCGAGTTCGAGATCGCCCACCTTGAGCACCGGTGAGGCGATGGCGCGCGGACGGCGGGAGATAGCTTCTACGCGCGCGAGCAGCTCTTCGAACGCAAACGGTTTCGTGACGTAGTCATCAGCGCCGGCGCGGAGCGTCTCGACTTTCGCGTCCACGGCGTCCTGCGCCGTGAGCACGATGACCGGCCGCTCGTAGCCGCGCGCGCGGAGGTTTCGCAGGACTTCAAGACCGGAACGCCGTGGCAGGCGAAGATCGAGGATGACCAGATCGTAGGGCTGCGACGCCGCGAGCCGCTCGCCTTCATCGCCGTCGGTGACGAGATCCACCGAGTAGCGCTGCTCCTCGAGCCCGCGCTTGACAAAACGTCCGACGGTCGGATCATCCTCGATGACGAGGATTTTCATGCGCCGCGCGCCTGCTGCGGCCTCTCGAAGCCGTATTCCCGACTTTTGAGGCAGAGCGTCTTGGCGGCAACGCCGACGAGCCCCGCGGCTCGGCCGTGGTGCCCGCCTTCGCGCGCGAAGGAGGGGCGCAACGTAGACGAATCAGCCGGCTCGTCTTCGCCGTTGCGGATTTCACACGCGGCAGCGGCGCTCACGAGGCGTCCACGCTCGGAAGAATCATCCGGAACGTGCTCCCCTGTCCGGCGATGCTGTCCACTTCCATCCGGCCCCCATGCTCCTGCACGATGCCATAGCAGATTGAAAGACCAAGCCCGGTGCCTTTCCCCGGATCCTTGGTGGTGTAGAACGGCTCGAAAATCTTGTTCAGCTCTGAACGCGGAATGCCGGTGCCCTGATCCACCACCTCGGCCATCAGGCCTTCGGTGGCGTTGCGACCAGGCTTGGTGCGAATCGTCACCGATCCGTGCCGGCCGACCATTGCATCCATGGCGTTCAGGAGCAGCGCCATGAACACCTGCACGAGCTGTTCGCTGCTAGCCTTGGGGACGCGAAGGAGATCCGGCGCGAGATCCCGGACGACGTTGATCTTCTTGAAGCGCACATGGTGCTTCAACAGCAACAGGGTTCGCTCGATCACTTCATTGAGATCCACGCGCTCACGCAGCAGCCGCTTGGGCCGGCTGAAATCGAGCAGGCCATCCACGATCTGCTTGCAACGCGCGACTTCGTTGTCGATGATGTGCAAATACTCGTTCACATCGGGCGAGATCACCGCACCGGCCTTCTGGGCGTCTTCCACCTTGAACTCGAGGCTCTCGGCGATAGCCGCGATGGTGGCGAGCGGATTGTTGATCTCGTGCATGACACCGGCGGCCAGCTGGCCGATGGCGGCGAGCTTTTCAGCGTGGGCGAAGCGGGTCTGCGCTTCCTTCCAGTCGGTGACATCTTCACCGATCGTGATGACATGCGTCACGCCAGAATCTCCCAGGCGCATGGGAATCTTCGAAATGCGATAGGTTCGGAGCTCGCCCGTGGCGAGTGACTCCGTCTGGTATTCCTGGATGCGCCCCGTCGTGAACACGTCGTCGAACTCGCGACGAATCATCTCGGACGGCTGGCGATGAAGGATTTCGAAAATCGTGCGGCCGAGCGCCTCTTCGCGCGACACGCCCTGCATGCCGGTTTCGCGCTTGCGATTCCAGGCCTGAATCCGGTATTCGCGGTCGATGACGTACAAGCCCACTGGCAGTGAGTCGATGATCTTGTCGGTGAAACGACGCTCTCGGTCCGTTTCCGCGGTGCGGACCTCGACTTCGACTTCGAGCCGGCGGCTCTTTTCGGCGTGCGCGAGCTCGGGTCCAAGGAGATTGGCCACTGCCCCAACGAGGAGGCGCTCCTCTGCAGCGAGCGGCCGTGTAACGCGCGCGGCCAGCACACCCGCACGCTTGTCCGAGCCGGCAATGCGCGCGGCGATAATCGTGTTGCTCTGCGCCGAGCCGGAGGCGACGATCGAATCGACTTCGGCCGCCGAGATACTCGCGGGACCCGCACCCCACGCGCGGACCATGCCACTCGCGGACGGCAGCCAGATGGCGGCCTCGTCAGCAGCGAGCACATTGCGGAGCGACTCGAGGGTCGACACCAGCGATGCCTCAAGCGCCCGCTCGCCGGCCAGTTCGGCGATAATGGCGTTGAGCGCCTCGAGCACGCGTGTCGGCGTGGAGGTCATTCCGGGGGAGGTGGCGGGACTGCTCGCGGTCATCGCCCTGATTAATGCGCCAACGCTGCGATGGCCGCCAGCAGTTCCGTGTTTTCACGCTTTTCCCCGTTCGCCGATTCCACGTGGGCCCAGCGGATCACGCCGGCGAAGTCCACGAGAAAGTATGCGCGATTGGAGTAGAACTTTTCATCGTTCAGCACGCCGTAGCCGCGCGAGGTGTCGCGCTTGAAATCACTGGCCATCTCCACGGTGATCGCGTGCTTCGCCTTGAACTCACGTAATGTCTGCACCGAATCCACGCTGATCGGCAGCACGAGCACGTCCTTCGCGACGAACTGCGAGTAGTCCTGGTTGAACGCACAGACTTCGGCCGTGCAGGTCGAGGTGAACGCCAGCGGAAAGAACGCGATCAAGACGTGCTTCGACCCGCGAAATGATGACAGCGTGATCGTCGACCCCGTCGTGTAGGCGAGCGTGAAGTCGGGAGCCGTTACGCCGACGGCGGGGATTGTCATCGATCAAAGATAACGCCGCTGTCCGCCGGTTCGCGCGCGCCTTTGCGCGCGCGCCAGGGCGCGTCGGCAACGACGCGTCAGTCCGGTTGCGTCGACTGGCCGGCGTCAGCGGCCACCGCACCCTGTGCCACAGCGGACTCGCCTGCGGATTCGCCTGCAGCGGTCCATCGGCGAACCACGAGCGCGATCGTGCCGAGTCCGCCGAGAAAAAGGAGTGCCGGCGCAAAATAGGCGACGAGGTTGAATCCCTTCGCCTCTGGTGCAAGCAAAATCCATTCGCTGTACTTGGAGACGAAATAGGCGCGCACGTCATCGGGCGACTTCCCTGCCCTGAGCTGCTCTTTGACCAACGCGCGCATCTGCTGCGAGATTTCGGAGGGAGAGTCCTGAATGGACAACCCCTGACAGATGGGGCAGCGAAGGCCTTTGGCCACTTCGGTGGTGCGCGCTTCGAGGATTGAGTCGGCGGTGGACCGCTGGGTCGGTACTACGATCGCCGATACCGGTGGCGGCGTGACTGCCTGCGGCGATGCCAGCGCGAGGGTCGCCGCCACGACGACCGTGACCAACGCGATCATCGCGACGCTGGCGACTGCACCGCGGGCGACTGCACCGCTGGCGCAGCGAGCAGTGAGTCGATCTTCGCTTGGAGCAGGGCGGCAGGAATTGGTCCGGTGTGCTTGTAGGCCACGCGCCCGGAAGCGTCGATCACGAACGTCTCAGGGACACCGTAGAGCCCGTAGTCGATGGCCGTGCGGGCTCCTTGGTCGAGCACAGAGGGATACGCCTGTCCTCCCATCTTGCCGATCCACTCGAGTCCGGCCGACGGCACGTCGTTGTAGAGCACGCCGACGAACTGCACGGATTTGGAGGCGTTCTGCTGCGCGACGAACGAAAGATCCTTGTGTTCGACGCGGCACTCGAGGCACCACGATGCCCAAAAGTTGAACACGACAATCTTGCCGCGCATGGACGCGAGCGCGATCGTGTCGCCAACTTTTCGCGCGAGCGGTGGTTCGCCGGGCGCAAAGACGCCGAGCGCGAACTCCGGAGCATTCCGTCCGGGCAGCGGCGAGACAATTTCCTTCGGGTCGCGCGTCATTCCCCACGCGAGCAGGGCGATGACCGGCGCAGCTGCCGCCGCCGCCAGCGCGGCGCGACGCCAGTTCACGCGAGTTTCCTTACGGGCCAGGCCGACACGAGAGCGCCGAGCACGATGATGCCGCCGCCCATCCAGATCCAGGGGACGAGCGGCTCGAGGATCACCTTGATGGTGGCCGATGATCCGTCCTGCTGAAACGACATCAAGTTCATGTACGTGTCGCCAAAGGGCGTGCTGCGCACGTCAGGTGTGGGAATCGGCTGCTGCGAGGTAGGATAGAAGTTCATGCGCGGCGTGAGCGAGGCGTACACCGCGCCGTCACGCACAAGCTCGACCGTAGCGCCGATCACCGAGCGCTGCTTCTCCTCACGACCCCACACGTCCTTCAATCGCGCCGTGGTTTTGCCGACAACCATGGACTGACCCGGCTTCAGCGTGGCTTCGCCTTCAGAACGAAACGTGGAACTTGCTGCGATTCCGGTGGCCGCGACGAAGATGCCCATGTGGGCGATATAGCCGCCGTAGCGCCGTCGATTGCCGGCGATGAGGCGCAGGAGCGCCGTGCCAAACCTTTCGCCATGCGCGCTGACCCGCGCCCGCGCGCCGATCACGAATTCCATCACGTTCATGGTGCCCGCGAAGCCGACGAACGAAAAGGCGAGCACCGCGTAGACACTCTTCGCGCCAACTCCGACGACGATAGTCGCAACCATGGCCGCCACGATGAGCCCTGGCAACATCTTTCGCTTGAGGTCGTCCATGTTGCCGCGCTTCCATGGCAGCGCCGGCCCCACTCCCATCAGAAAGAGGAGCGCCACCATCACGGGCAGCGTCATCCGATTATAGAACGGCTCGCCGACGCTGACCTTTACGCCGCGGACGGCCTCTGCCACAAGGGGAAAGAGCGTGCCAATGAGCACGGTGAACATGAACACCGTGAGCAACAGGTTGTTGAGCAGAAAGACCGTTTCGCGCGAGAGCGCGGCGTCGAGCTTCCCGGGAGCCCGAAGTTTGTCGGAGTTCCCGGCCACCATCGCGAGCGCACCGACGAGTACGATTGCAATGAACGCGAGGAAGTAGTACCCGATCGTGCCCTGCGTGAACGCATGCACCGACGAAATGATGCCGCTGCGCGTGAGGAACGTTCCCAGAATCGTCAGCACGAACGTGCCCACAACAAGGTTAAGGTTCCACAAGCGCAGCATGTCGCGCCGCTCTTGCACCATCACCGAGTGCAAGTAGGCCGTCGCGGTGAGCCAGGGAATGAAAGACGCGTTTTCGACCGGATCCCAGGCCCAGTACCCGCCCCAGCCTAGCACTTCGTACGACCACCACATGCCGGCGATGATGGCCGCGGAGAGAAACGCCCAGGCCGTCAGCGTCCAGCGGCGCGTGAGGCGCATCCAATCGGCGTTTGTGATCTCGCCCGAAAGCACCGCGCCAACGGCGAACGCGAAAGGCACCGACATCCCGACGTAGCCGAGGTAGAGCAGCGGCGGATGCACCGCCATCAGGATGTGATTCTGGAGGAGCGGATTGGGGCCGGGGCCGTCGAGCGGCACCGGCGACACCAGATGAAACGGATTCGCCGGGCCGACGAGCAACACATGAAAGAAGAGCGCGATCGCCAGCAACGCCGCCGACGCGTACGGCACGAGGAGGCCGGGCCGCTTTCGGTTGAGCCAGACCACGCCGACGGAGTACAGCGCGAGCACCCAGGCCCAGAAGAGGATCGAACCTTCGAGCGCGCCCCAGAGCGAAATCACCGTGTAGAACATCGGGGTGGCGCGACTGCCGACCTGTGCCACATACGAAATCGAGAAATCATGGCGCGCGAGCGCCCACATCATCGCGCCCGCTGCGACCGTGATGAGCAAGAAGTTCGCATAGACAGCGCCCTGCGCGACGGCGATCCACGCGTCGCGCTGCTTCCCGCGGCCAATCCCGATTGGCGCGATGATGCCGCCAATCGCGCAGACGATCAGGCCAAACCAGAGTGCATCGACCGCCAGCAATCGCGTCACTGACCCGAGCCTTTCATCAGCGACTTGTACATCTCCTGTGGCTTTTCGCCTGCCTTTGGAGCGCGATACTCATTCGAGTGCTTGACCATCAGCTGGCTGCTCTGGAATAGCGAGTCTGCGCCGAACCGGCCTTCGACCACCACGCCCATGCCATCGCGAAACATCTGCGGAGGAGCACCCTTCGACTTCACATGGATCATGCCGGTTCCGTTGGTGTCCACGACATCAAAGCGCAAATCGAGCGTCTTGTCATCCCACTTCACCGTGCCGGGTTTCACCTGACCGCCGAGCCGGACGGGCACGTTCATGCCCCCCGTGCCCTTGGCGAGCAGTTCATTGGGCGTGAGGAAGAAGACGACGTTCTTGTCGAGCCCACCCCAGATGAGCCACCCGAAGGCGCCGACGAGGACGACGACGGCCGTGATCGGAAGCACCAGAGACCGTTTGCGCGGAGCGCCCGTCTCCGGAGGTGTCATCGGGGCCGTCACGATGCCGCTCCACTGGCGTTCGCGTGCGCCAGCGACTCACGCGCGCGTGCCATCAGCGCGCGCAGGCGGAGCAGATATCCGATGATCACAAGCCACGTCGCGACATAGGCCGCCGTGACAAAGTAGATATTCTCAGGCATTGGCTCCTCCCAGAGCAGCCGTCTGCAATACGTGTTCAGCCGCGCGCTCCGTGAGAGCAGCCTCGTACCGGCGCCATATCAGAAAGATCGTCAGGAGCAGCACCGCCGTCAGGTTCAGCCTGATGCCAATCACGTACGAGGGATCCACCGTACTCGGGCTTGACTGGACCTGATGCAACGTGCGCCACCACCGAACGGACATGTACACGATAGGCACATTCAGCGCACCGAGAATTCCAACTGCCGCGCTCCAGACGCCGCGGCGCTCTGGATCCTCCACAAATTCCCGCAGCGCCAGGTAGCCCGCAAAAATCAGGAAGAGCACGAGCGTAGACGTCAGGCGCGGATCCCAGACCCACCAGACCCCCCACGCCGGCCGGCCCCAGAGCATTCCGAGCGCGAGGGTGAGCCCGGTCATGATCGTTCCCACTTCTGCCGCCGAGGCAGCAAGCAGGTCATCCTGCTCGCGACGCTGCCAGAGAAAGCGCACGCTGAACAGGAGGACCACGAAGAAACAGGTGAAGGTGTTCAGCGCCACCGGAAAGTGGACATACATGATCTTCTGCAGATCCCCCATGTCCCGGTCCGGCGGCGAAATCACAATCGCCGTCACCTGCGTCGCAAGCAGGAACAGGACGGCAAACCACCCGAACGCGGTTGAACGTCCCTGCGCCGGGGGCTGAATGTTCGTTGGTGAGTTCAGGGAAGTCATGGCGGCGCTATGCCTCGATGACG
>Ga0114969_10005078_pt1 | contig 10381 bp, 7 predicted proteins | sample M_130807_MF_Meta_FD_87316 | JGI IMG/M metagenome (GOLD analysis project Ga0114969, IMG submission 87316) | Freshwater microbial communities from Lake Montjoie, Canada to study carbon cycling - M_130807_MF_MetaG | ecosystem: Environmental > Aquatic > Freshwater > Lake | place: Lake Montjoie...
CGCCGCGCTCGAGGCCATCAAGCTCATCGCCGGATTCGGCGAAACCCTTCGCGGCCGCCTGCTGGTGGCCGACCTGCGTTCGTTCCATGTCACAAAGCTGCAACTCCACCGGATTGCGGATTGTCCCGACTGCGGCGGGCTGTAGCCTCCGGCGTTCGATGCTGCGACGCGTCCTTCAACTCCTCGCGTGGCTCTGGCTCGGTGCGGCCGGCATCGCCCTCGCCTGCCGTTACTCGATCCGGGACACCGGCTTCGTGGATCTCGGCAATTCGCCGGTCCGCCTGGAGTTTTCCTGCGGGCCCGCGTTTCCCGACGCCGTCCGGGCCGCGCTCGCCCGGGCCGCGGCCGCGGTCCTCCCCGATTCCAACCTCGCCTTCGCCGCCAACACCGACGCCCGGCCCGGGGAGCCCGCCCTGCTCCGACTCGTCGACGCCGCCGGCCGCACCCTCCCCGTCGCCGGCGCCACGGCCCTCCCGCGCACCGCCGACGACGCCGTCCGCCTTCTGGAATCCCTCGTCGACTCCCCGATGCGCGAGCGGCTCCGCAGGGAAACGCTGCGGGCCTACGCCGTGGTCCTTCTCGTCGAGGGCACCGACGGCGCCGCCAACGAACGCGCCCGTGCCGCCGCCGCGGCAGCCATCGCCAGCGTCGCGCGCCTGATCCCCGGCATGCCCAAGCCCGTCGACGTCGCCCCGCAGTTGGTCGTCCTCGGTCCCGACCGCCAGGCCGGCGAGTCCATCCTGCTCTGGGGACTTGGCCTCGATCCCGCCCCCGCGTCCGACCCGCGCCTCGCCATCGTCTACGGCCGCGGGCGGCGTCTCGGGAGCGCCCTCGAGGGCCCGCTCATCACCGAGACCGCCCTGCGCGAACGCCTCGTCCTCGTCGGGCAGGACTGCGAATGCGACCTCGACCGCGCCTGGCTCCGCGGCCCGCTCGTCCCCGGACGCTGGGACCGCGGCATGCAGGAAGCCGCCGCCAAGGCGCTCGGGTTCGATCCCGAAAACCCCGTGGTCCGGGCCGAGGTCGGCCGCATCGTCGAACGCGGCCCCCAGGCCGGCCAACGCCGCAAGACCGCCGGCACGTCCCAGGCCCTCGGCTATTCGGAGGATTCCGTCGACGCCTTGCCTTCCGCCACCGACGTCGCCGAGGCCGTGGAATCGGGACGACGCATGGACGGGACGAACGCGCCGGCCGCCGCCGCCACCCGGGGTTCCGCCGCGGCGCGCCCGTTGTGGTGGTTGCTCGGTGCCGGGGCCGGCACCGCCGCGCTCTCCGGCGCGTGGCTCGCCCTCCGCCAGTCCAACCGCTGACCCGCGATGTCCACGATCGTCCTCATCCTCCGCGAACTCCGGCACCGGTGGGCGAATGCAACCCTCGCCGTGCTCGCGATTGCCGGCACCGTCGCCCTGCTCGTCGCCGTCCGGATCCTCGCCACCGCCGCCGAGCGCGAGACCCGCCGCGTCACCCGCGACCTCGGCTTCAACCTCCGCATCCTCCCCCGCGACGTCGATCCCGACCAATTCCTCGCCGACGGCCATTCGGACCTGACGCTGCCGGCGGACGCCGTCCGACGCCTCGCCGCCGCCGCCGGCACGTTCGTCGCCTTCAACCACCTCACGCCCTCGCTCGAACGGCGCCTCGCGCTCGGCGGACGCGACGCCATCCTCACCGGCCTCGGCACGGCGGTCGTCGGTCCGGGCGAGAAGAAGCAGCCGATGGGTTTCGAGATCCCGGCCGGGAAGGCTTGTCTCGGCCACGCGCTCGCCGCCCGGCTCGGCGCGCGTCCCGGCGCCACCATCGACGTCCGCGGCCATCCGCTCGTCGTCCAGCGCGTGCTCGTGGAAAGCGGCACCGACGACGACATCCGCCTGTTCGCCTCGCTGTCCGACGCCCAGTCGATCCTCGGCCTGCCCGGGCGGATCAGCGAGATCCGGGCGATCGACTGCCTGTGCCTGACGGGCGAGCAGGACGCGATCGCGCAATTGCGCAAGGCGCTGGAGCGCGCACTGCCGGAAGCCCGCGTGCTGCAATTGCGTTCGATCGCCGACGCCCGGGCCCGCCAGCGGCAGACCGCGGAAAAGTACACGGCGTTCGCCGTGCCGCTGGTGTTGTTGGTCGGCGCCGCGTGGGTCGGCATCCTCTCCGCGCTCAATGTCCGCGAACGCCGCCCGGAAATCGGCCTGTGGCGCGCGCTCGGCCACGGTTCCGTACGGATCGCCTCGCTGGTGCTCGGGCGCGCCGTCGTCCTGGGCCTCGCGGGTGCCGCGCTCGGCTACTGGGCCGGGACCCAACTCGCGCTCCACCAGGGCCCCCGCATCTTCCCGGTGACCGCGGCCGGGATCGTTCCCGAATCCGTCTTGCTCGGGTGGTCCCTGCTCCTCGCGCCCGGGTTCGCCGCCGCAGCGAGTTTCCTTCCGGCCATGCTCGCCGTCGCCCACGATCCGGCCGACACCCTCCGCGCCGACTGACCATGGTATCCTGCGAGCATCTCGTCCGCACCTTCGCCACCCGCGCGGGCCCGTTCGCGGCGCTCGACGACGTTTCGTTCCGGGTGGCCCGCGGCGAGTTCCTCGCCGTCCAGGGCCCCAGTGGTTCCGGCAAGTCGACGTTGCTCCTCGCGCTGGGCGGCATGCTGCGGCCGTCGTCGGGCACGGTGGCCGTCGACGGCCAGGATCCCTACGCGATGTCGTCCGCCGCCCGCGCGCGGTTCCGGGCCGCGAAGATCGGGTTCGTGTTCCAACTCTTCCATCTTGTCCCGTATCTGGACGTCCGCCGGAACATCCTGGCCGGGCTCCCGCTCGTGGATGCCGCGGCACGGGACCGGGTGGAGGAATTGATCGCCGAACTCGGTCTCGCCCCGCGCGCCGGGGCCGCGCCGGCGACCCTCAGCGCCGGCGAACGCCAACGCGTCGCCCTCGCCCGCGCCCTCGCGAAACAACCGCCGTTGATCCTCGCCGACGAACCCACCGGAAACCTCGATCCCGACAACGCGGCCGCCGTGTTCCGTCGCCTCGCCGCCTACCAACGCGCCGGCGGCACCGTGATCGTGGTGACCCACGGCACCGATGCCGCGGCCCACGCCGACCGCGTCCTGCGGCTGCGAGCCGGGAGCGTGGAGGGAGTGGCGACGGAAGACGCGGGCGGGGAACGGGGCGCGGCGAGCCCGGAATCCCGGCGCTCCGAACGCCGGGCGTCCCCGGGAACCCCGGGCCCGGACGCGGGGGTGTTCGCCCGACGCCCTTTCCACTTTCCGTCCTCCCCTTCCCCCTGCTGACCATGCCGCCCGTTCCCTGCCCATCGCCCGCCGCCCTGCGCCCACTGCTCCGCGCCGTGCTCGCCCTGGGTGTCGGCGCACTCCACGCCGCCGATTGGCCCACCTACCGCGCCGACTACTCCCGCAGCGGCGTGTCGCCCGACCCCTTGCCCGCGCGCGTCGCCGAGGCATGGACATGGCAATCGCCCCACGCCCCGCGCCCCGCCTGGCAGGGCGAGGCCAAGTGGGACGGCTGGAACAAGGTCTACGACATGAAGCCGCGCCAGATCTTCGACCGCGCCTTCCACGTCGTCGTCGCCGCCAACCGCGTCTATTTCGGTTCGTCCGCCGACGACCAGGTCCATTGCCTCGACGCCGCCACCGGCCGCGAGTCGTGGAGCTTCCACACCGAGGGCCCCGTGCGGCTCGCCCCCACGGTCGACGGCGGCCGGGTCTATTTCGGATCCGACGACGGCTGCGTGTACTGCCTGAAGGCCGACACCGGCGGGTTGGTCTGGAAAGTCCGCGCCACCCCGAAGGACCGGCGCATTCCCGGCAACGGCCGGCTCGTCTCGGTCTGGCCGGTGCGCACGTCGTTGGTCGTGCAGGACGGACGGGTGTTCACCACCGCCGGCATGTTCCCGTCCGAGGGCGTCCACCTCGTGGCCTTCGACGCCGCCACGGGTGCGGAACGCTGGCGGCAGATCCAGACCGATCTCCCCGCGCAAGGCTACCTGCTGGCATCGCGCTCCCGTCTCTACGTTCCCGCGGGACGCGACAACCCCGCCGTGTGCGATCTCCAGAACGGCAAACGCCTGCGGGTGGTGGAGGGTTCGGGCGGCACGTACGCGTTGCTCAGCGACGACCTGCTGGTCTTCGGCCCCGGGAAGACCGGCCAACTCGGCGCCGTCGAGGACGGCCACAGCGACCAACTCGCCACCTTCCAGGGCAACCACATGATCGTGACCGCGACGCGTTCGTACCTGCATTCCGACACGGAACTCACCGCGTTGGACCGCGGGCGTTACCTGTCGCTGGCCCGCGAACGCCGGCGTCTCTCGGTCGAGCAGTCCGCCCTCGCGAAGCAACTGAAGGCGCTCGAGAAAAAGGCCGGCACCGAGACGGAACGCGACGCGGCCAGGAAGCAGCTCGCCGTGATCGGCAAGGGCATCGACGAGGCGACGCGCGGCATGGACACGTGCCAGGTCTGGCGGGCCGAATCCTCGTGGGCCCATTGCCTGATCCTCGCCGGCGAGACCCTCGTCGCCGGGGGCAAGGACGAGATCGCCGCCTTGCGCGCCGCCGACGGTTCGGTCGCGTGGAAGCAAAAGGTCCGCGGCCGCGCCTACGGTCTGGCCGCCGCGAATGGCGCCGTGTTCGCCAGCACCGACGACGGTGCCATCCACTGTTTCCGCGCCGCGGGGCCCCAGGCATCCCTCGCTCCCGACACGACCCGTCCCGGAGGTTCCCGATGAGTGAGGGAACGACGGCGTCCGCCCCGGCGGGCAGCCGACGACACCGGGAGGCGGACGGGCGCGGTCCGACCGGCACCCGACTCGCGGCCCCGGTGGCCACGGTCTCGCTTCCCCCTTCCCGCTCGTTGCTCCCGGCTTCGCACCCCATGAACCGCATCGTTGCCACCCTGCTCCTGCTCCTGGCCCTCGTGCCCTTGGTCGCGCGCGCCCAGGAGATCGGACTCGTCGCGCACTGGGATTTCTCGCCGGATCGTTCGCAGAATTCCGGCATCCGCCCGATCGCCGGCGCCGACCTCTCGCTGGTCGGCAAACCCCGGTTGCTCAAGGACCCCGGGCCGCCGCGCATCGAATTGCCGGGTCGCGACGAGAAAATCGTGGTCTCGGGCAGGATCGACAGGTCCTCCCTCCCGCAGAAAGACATCACCGCCGAGGCCTGGGTCCGGGTCGATCGCGTCGCCCCGTGGGGCGGCTTCGTCGGCTACGTGCAGGACAACGGCGACTTCGAACGCGGATGGATCCTCGGGTCGGTCAACGCCACCTTTTCCTTCGGCGTCGCCACCGAGGGCGGCAAACGCCTGACCTACCTCGCGTCGAGGACGCCGTTCGAAACCAACCGCTGGTACCATGTCGTCGGCACCTACGACGGCACCCTCCAGCGCGTGTACGTGGACGGCATCGTCGCCGCCGAGAGCCGCGACCAGTCCGGCCCCATCCTTTACCCGCCGTCCGCGCCGTTCGTCGTCGGCGCCTACCAGGACGACGACGAACGCCATCCGCTCGCCGGCGCCCTCAGCGAAATCCGACTCTATCGCCGCGCGCTCGCGGCCGACGAGATCCGCCGCCATTTCGAGGCCCGCAGGGCGCTGTTCCCGAAACCCGCGCCGACGCCCCTGGTCTTCCGGCCCGACTACGGCCCGTTCGTCGATTGGCGGGACCGCTCCTCCGCCGTCGTCACGTGGGAGACCGAGGACGCCACGCCCACGCGCCTCGAACTCGAACTGCCCGGCGGCAACCAACGCACCCTCGGCGACGGGGCCGCCTCGCGCAGCCACGCGGTCGTCCTCGACGGACTCGAACGGGACCGCGAATACCACTATCGGCTCGTCGCCCCGAACCGCGGCGACCGCCCCGTGGTCAGCCTCCGCCATGTGTTCGATACCTCGTTCTACTATCGTCCGGCCACGGTCTCCGCCGCGGCCAAGACGACCCCGGACGCCGGCGCGGCCGCGATCGCCGGCCGCATCCTCCGGGAATCGGGCGTTCGCGACGGTTATTGCCTGGTGCTCGGCGCCGCCGACGGACACCTCGCCCTCGAACTCGCGCGCCAAAGCCAGTTGCAGGTCGTCGTGGTCGAGTCCGCCGCCCCGCGGGTGGCCGCCGTCCGCAGGCTTTTCGGAGAGGCCGGCGTGCAGGGGGTCCGCGCGTCGGTGCAGGTCTTGGCCGGACCGGACCTTCCCTACGGCGATCTCTTCGCGAACCTCGTCGTCTCGGAGTCCGGCCTCGCCGACGGCGGCGTGCCGACGATCCCGGCCGCCGAAGTGCACCGGTTGCTGCGGCCCAACGGCGGCTTTTTCTTCGGGGGCGGCCCGCATGCCGACGCCGCGGCGTGGAGACGGTGGATGGCCGGTTCCCCGCTGGCCGGCGCCACGACGACCACGGAAGCGGGCGCGTGGTTCGCCTTCAAACGCGCGCGACTCGCCGGCGGCGGCGAGTGGGGCCACCAATACGGCGGGCCCGACAATTCCTCGTGCAGCCAGGACGAACTCGTCCACGGCGAACTCCAGGTCGCCTGGTGGGGCGATCCCGGGCCGCGGCCCATGCCCGACCGCGGCAACCGCAATCCCGCGCCGCTCAGCACCGCCGGCCGGTTGTACGTCCAGGGCAACCGCATCCTGTTCGGCATCGACGCCTACAACGGGACCATCCTCTGGAACGTGTCCGCGCCCGAGGTGCGGCGCGCCAACGTCACCCGCGACTGCAGCAACATGGCCTCGAGCGGCGACACCCTCTACGTCGCGCACGGCCGGCATTGCCTCGGGTTCGATGGCCAGACGGGCGAACGCCGCGTGCGGTTCCACGTGCCGACGGCGGGGGCCGACGCGCCGCGCGACTGGGGTTACGTGGCCGCGGGGGAATCGATCCTCGTCGGCAGCCGGGTGAAGCGCGAGGCGCCCTATCTCGGCGACGACGGCGAGTGGTACGAGGAATACGCGCCCGACCAGGTCGGCCGGGTGACCAGCGACCTGTTGTTCGCGCTCGATCCGCGCGACGGCAGGCCGCAGTGGGAGTACCGCGGCGGGGCGATCCTCAATTCCACGATCACCATCGGGGACGGCATGATCTTCTTTCTGGAGAGCCGCAATCCCGGCGCGGTGAACGCGCCCGGGAGCCGTCTCGCCAACGAGGAACTCACCGACCAACACCTCGTGGCCCTCGATCTCCGCACCGGCAAACGGCTCTGGGAAAAGGCCCATGACTTCGGCCAATGCCAGTTCATGACCTACCTCGTGTACGGCAGGAACACCGTCGTGGTCACCGGCACCGACCGGAACAAGAACTACCACACCTTCGCCTTCAACGCCCCGCCCGCGACCCGGCCGGCCTCCGGCGGCGACGACCTCGCGAGCGCCATCGGCGGACGGGTCCTCTGGTCGGAATCCCACCACGAGGACAAGGGCCACCACAGCGGCCATCTCCAGCACCCGGTCGTCATCGGCGACGTCTTCTATTCCGACCAACGCTCGTTCAACCTCGCCACCGGCGAGACGCTGCGGCGCGACCTGCCCGAACGCCGCGGTTGCGGCATCATGTCCGCCGGCAAGAACGCCATTTTCTTCCGGCATCATTTCCAGTCCATGTGGGATCTCGAGACGAACCAGCGAACCCAGTTCGAGGGCATCCGCAGCGGCTGCTGGCTCGGGCTGATCCCGGCCGGCGGATTCCTGCTGGCCCCCGAGACCAGTGCCGGCTGCTCGTGCACCCACGCCATCCAGACTTCCGTCGGCTACATCCCGAAATCCCTCGCCAAGTCCCAACCCTGACCCGTCCATGCCACTCCCCTCGACCACCCCGTTCGCCGCCAACGGCCGCACCTATACCCCGCCCGCCCGCCCGGTCGCCGTCCTCTGTCTCGACGGTTCGGCCGACGATTATCTCGACGCCGCCATGGCCCGCGGGCGCATGCCGCGGCTCCAGCGGTTCTCGATCGACGGCCACCGCGGGTTCGCGCGCGGCGCCATGCCCAGCTTCACCAACGTCAACAACAGCTCGATCGTCACCGGCGTCCCGCCGAGCGTCCACGGCATCGGCGGCAATTTCTTCTACGACACCGCCTCCGGACAGGAAGTGATGATGAACTCAGCGCGCTTCCTGCGTTGTCCGACGCTGTTCCCGGCCGCCGCCAGGGCCGGGCGCAAGGTCGCCGTGGTCACCGCCAAGGAGAAGCTCCGCGACATCTTTGCCTCCGGCCTCATCGAGCACGGCGGCATCGCCTTCTCTTCCGAAAAGGCCGGCCAGGCCCGGCAGGAATCCCATGGCATCGGCGACGTCGAGGCCCTCGTCGGCCCCACCCCGCCGATCTACAGCGGGGACGCCTCGCTCTATGTCCTCCGCGCCGGCGTGCGCCTGCTCGAGGCCGGCCGCGCCGACTTCCTCTACCTCAGCACCACCGACTACATGCAGCACAAGTTCGCCCCGGACGCCCCGGAGGCGATCGACTTCTATGCCGCCATCGACGTCGAGATCGGGCGCCTGCTGGATCTCGGCGCGGTCGTCGGGATCACCGCCGACCACGGGATGAACGCCAAGCAACGCGCCGACGGCACGCCGAACGTGACCTATCTGGAATCGGAATTGACCCGGCAGTTCGGCCCCGGCTTCCGCGTGATCCTGCCCATCACCGACCCGTACGTGGCGCATCACGGCGCGTTGGGATCGTTCGCCCAGGTGCATGTGCCGCCGACGGCCGACTGCGCCGCGGTGCTGGCGTGGGTGCGCGCGTTGCCGGGGGTCACCGAGGCGCTCGAACGCGCCACCGCGGCCCGCCTGTTGGAATTGCCGGAGGATCGCATGGGCGACCTCGTGGTGTGCGCGGGTCGCGACGCGGTGCTGGGCCGGACGCCCGAGTACCACGACCTCAAGGCGCTGGCCGGGGCCCTGCGGTCGCACGGCGGACGCTACGAGGAAATGGTGCCGCTGCTGTTCAGCGCGCCCCTGAAACCCGGGTATGCCGGCCGGGCACTGGCCGACGTGCGGAACTTCGACGTGTTCGACTTCGCCGTGAACGGCACCACCGCCGCGTAGTCCGCGGTCATCGGCGCGGCGTCCCGACCACGTCGGCGAAGGAGCACAGGTCGATCCCCCCGGCCGCGATCGCTTCCCGCAACCGGGGGTCGCAGAGCGTGCGGACCTCGATCGCGCGCTCTTCCCGGTACACCGAGTCCACGTCGCCATCCTCGCCCGGATGGCACCCCATCTCGGTCAGGCCCGGCGCCAGTCCCCCGAGGACGCGCACCATCGCTTCCACCGAGACGAACCCGTGGCAGGGCTCGCCCCGGTTGGTCTGCCCGTAAAAGTCGCCCCGGTACCGCACCCGCGGATCGTCGTTCCGCAACACCACGCCCAGCGCCCCCGCCGCACGGCGCGCGACCGACAGGAGGGGATCCGACCGGTGCGCGTGCTGGTGGGAATCGAGGTGCGTCGGGTCCCGGCCCACCATTTCCCGGAACGCCGCGAGCTGGCGCTCCACTTCCCGTTCCACCGCCACGGCATCCGTCGCATCGACCACCCCGTAGACCATCCGCCACTCGCCGTCGCGGCATTCCCATTCCCAGAGGTCGAGGTGCAGCCCCACCGAAAGCCGGGGGTTCGCGCGGGCGTACGCCGCCGCCTCCGCCACCGCCGCGCCGCGCACCATCAGGCTCGCGCTGGTCACCACCCCGTGCTCGTGCGCGCGGACGGTCCCGCGGTTCACACCCGGGCTCAGCCCGAAATCGTCCGCGTTCACGATCAGTTGGCGCCGGGAGTTCATCCGATGCCCAATCGTTCCGCCAACCGCAACGCCTCCCGCAGCCAATCCCTGGCGTGTCCCCCCGGCGGATTCCAATCCGCCGCCCAACCCAGCCACTGCATCGCGAGGTGCAGCCTGCAGCAATCGATGTCGGCCGACATCGCGTCCACCGGACCGGGCGTCCGACCGGCGGACTCGAGGGCGCGCCGATAGGCGTTGGCCATCCGCGCGCGCTGCGCCGCCGTCCATTCCCCGGAGACCAACGCCGCGACATCCAGCAGGCCTGGGCCGATGGCAGCCAATTCCCAATCCACCGGACAAATCGACCCGTCCGGACGCAGGAGGATGTTCGAGGGGTAGAACTCGCCGTGGACCAGCGTGACGGGCATGCGGACGAGACGGCGGACGACGGCGTCGTAGTCGGCGACGATGCGCTCGAAACGCCGGCGGGTCCGCGGGGAACCCGTCCCGAATCGCAGCCGGACGAACTCCGCGGCGCGGATGGCCCAGGTCGCGAAGAAACGGGCGTCGTGTCGGGGCAGATGGGACATCCCGGAATCGTCCCGGAATCCCGGACCCAGACCGAACGCCGCGTGCATCCCGCCCAGCCAGCGGGCGGCGCCTTCCCAGGACTCGACCGCGCCC
>Ga0114969_10005079_pt1 | contig 10380 bp, 11 predicted proteins | sample M_130807_MF_Meta_FD_87316 | JGI IMG/M metagenome (GOLD analysis project Ga0114969, IMG submission 87316) | Freshwater microbial communities from Lake Montjoie, Canada to study carbon cycling - M_130807_MF_MetaG | ecosystem: Environmental > Aquatic > Freshwater > Lake | place: Lake Montjoie...
CACCAGCGATAGTCAGGCCGGCAATGCGCAACTGATGGTTCTGTTCTGAACTGGCGCGCCCGGAGAGATTCGAACTCCCGACCACTTGGTTCGAAGCCAAGTACTCTATCCAACTGAGCTACGGGCGCGTGGCGCGCATGGTGGCACGGCGACCGGCCGGGAGCCAGCGCCTTGCGTGCCCCCTGAGTGCCCTGCCCCGCTGGCGCGTATGGATACTTATTGACACCCGTCCGAGGGGGTGGAGCTCGCTTGGTGCTTGCCCCCTGCCCGGCGGGTTCATACCATCTGCTTGAGGAATTGCTTATGTCCCGTCGCCGCAACCCTGAACTGCTGGAAGCTGCCGTGCTGCAACGGATTGCGCAGCATCGTGCGCAGCGGGCCGATCGCGCCTCGCTGTCGGCGGGCACGCTGATGGTGTTCGTGGCGCTGGCCGCGGGCCTCTTCATCGGCGTCGGGCGGACCGGTGACACGGGACAGGCGGCGCGCGGCGTCGAGTCCATTGTGTTGGCGGACTCGGCGCGCATGGCGCCCTCGGGCCTGCTCGCCAATTCGCAGTGACTCCTTACTGGCGCCACCTGCTGCTGACCATCGTGCTGGCGGGTGCTGCGGGCTACGGCGGCGTCTGGATGGGGGGGCATCGCCTGGCGTCGCAGCCGCCTCTGCCGCCGATGCTGCCGTCGGTCGTCAGTGAACTGACGCGGCACGGGCTGCAGGGCCTGACGACGCAGCAGGAACAGCAGCTGAACCTGATCGCCGCCCGCTTCATCGCGCATCGCGATGAGCTGCGCCATGGAATTTCCGCAGCCAATTTCGAACTGGCCAACGCACTGGCCGAAGAAACCAGCATGGGGCCGCGGACGCAGGCGGCTCTGGAGCGGCTGAAAGTCACCGTGGGCGCGCTGCAGGCGGGCACGGTGGAATACGTGCTGGAACTGCGCAAGGTGCTGAACACGGAACAGCAGGCGGTATTCGACACCAAGGTCGTCGAGGCACTGATGACCGAGGCGCGTTGAATGTGGACTGCGCTCCGTCCGACGCTGCACTGATTGCCGCTGCCATTGAAGGCAATGATGCTGCCTTCGGGCAGCTGGTCGCGCGCCACAAGAGCTGGTTGCACCGCTTTGTGCGCCGCTACGTGGGCGGCGCGCAGGACGATGCCTTCGACGTGGCGCAGGAAGCCTTCTTCGCCGCGTGGCTGGCGCTCTCGCGCTACGACCCGGCGCAACCCTTTGAGGCCTGGCTGCGACGCATTGCGCTGAACAAGTGCCGTGACCGGGCGCGGCGCAATGCCGTGCGCAGCTTCCTGGTGCGTGCGCGCGTGCTGGACGCCGATGGCGATGGCGACGATCTGCCCGACGCTCCGGACCCTGCCCCGGGTCCGGAAGCACTGGTGGCATCGCGCGAGGAACTGGGCCATCTGGAAGCCGCGCTGGAGCAACTGCCACGCAACCTGATGGAACCGCTGCTGCTGACGACGCTGGAGGGGCTGTCGCATCAGGAAGCGGGCGCGCTGCTGGGCCTCAATGCCAAGGCGGTGGAGATGCGGGTGTATCGGGCCCGCGAACGTCTCAGGCAGCTGAACCCCGGTCGCAGCAACGGCTGAGGGAAGCGCTCGCGGGCAACGTATTCAGGGTGTGCCTGACACTTTCCCTTGGAGCGACCGATGCCTCTGATCCCGCGCGCTGCACTGCTGGCGATTGTTTCTGCAACCCTGTTCGCCTTGCCGCTGAAAGCCGCAGACACGGCGAGCGCTCCTGCGGCCAGCCCGGAACAGGATGTCGAGGAGCTTCAGGAAGTCGTGGTCTTTGCCCGCGGCGAGCAGCAGATCGGTCTGGCCGCCGCAGCCAGCGAGGGCGCAGTCGGCGGAGCGGATCTTTCGGTACGCCCGCTGTTGCGTGTCGCCGAACTTCTGTAAGCAGTACCTGGACTGATCGCCGCCCAGCATTCAGGCAGCGGCAAGGCCAACCAGTACTTCCTGCGCGGCTTCAACCTCGACCATGGCACGGACTTCTCCACCTATGTTGATGGTGTGCCTTGGAACCTGCGCACGCACGGTCACGGCCAAGGCTATCTGGACGTGAATGGGCTGATTCCGGAAGTCGTGGAGCGAATCGATTACCGGAAGGGACCATATCGTGCGGATGTGGGTGATTTCTCGCTGGCGGGCGCGTCCTACATCACGACGATCGACAGCCTCAAGCGTCCGTTCGTCGCCGCCGAGGTTGGCCAGTACAACTGGCAGCGGCTGGCGGGCGGCGGCAGCAACAGTATCGGCGCCGATTCGCTGACCTACATCGGCCAATGGAAAACCTACGACGGGCCGTGGCAGCTGCCCGAGCATCTGCAACACTTCTCCGGCTGGGCCAAGTACTCGCATCCCACCAGCTTTGGCAAGCTGAACGTCACCTTGTCGGGCTATCAGGCCGACTGGGATCCCACCGAGCAGGCGCCGGAGCGTGCCTTCGGCACACGCGTGTGCCCGAATGAATACTGTTCGCTGGATCCGACCGCTACGGGTCACACAGACCGCTGGATACTGGCCACGCAAATGCTGGCGAGCCAATGGGAAGTGGATGCCTTTGGCCAGTATTACAACTGGCACATGGTTTCGGACCCCACCTACGACTATCAGATCCGGCAGTTCGACCGCCGCTCCACGTTCGGTGCCAGGGCAACACGCACAGTGATCCAGGAGGAGAAGCTGCGGGTCGTCGTCGGTGCGGATATGCGCTACGACGACATCGGCAGCGTGGGCGTCGATCACACGGTGAAAGGAACCTATGCCTCCGACATCAGCAACAACAGCGTGAAGGAAGGGTCCGTCGCCGGCTACACCGAAGCCACGTGGACGCCACTCAAGGACCTGCGCATCACGGGTGGATTACGCGCCGACTACTACAACTTCGACGTCACTGCGAACGACGCGGCCAGCAATTCCGGCAGCAAAGGTGCCAGTCAGGCCTCACCCAAGATTGGCGTGGCCTATGCGCTCGGCGAACGGATGGAGTTCTACGGCAACTGGGGCCGTGGCTTCCATTCCAACGACAGCCGTGGCGTTGTCAGCAAGACAGATCCGGTGCCGGCGCTTTCGCAAGGCACAGGCTACGAAGTGGGCGCCCGCTATGAGGTCGGCACACTGCGCATCAGTGCAGCGTACTGGTGGCTGAACCTGGGCAGCGAACTGGTGTTCGTCGGCGATTCGAATGCGGTTGAGCCCAAGGGCGGCGGCAAGCGCAACGGCTATGAGCTGGTGGGATTCTGGCGCCCGATCGACTGGCTTGCGCTGGATGCGGTATACACGGGCAGTCATTCGCGCCTCGACAAGCCGGACAATGATCAGGGCTTTATCGGCCGGTACATCGAGGGCAGCGTCGAGCAAGCGGGCGAGATCGGATTCTCGGCCATCAAGGGCCCCTGGGAAGTGAGCGCACGACTGCGTTACCTGGGCGCCTACCCACTGCTGCCAGACAACTCCCAGCGCGCTGCCCCGGAGTCACTGGTGAACCTGCGAGCCGCCTGGAAGGCGTCGCATGTCACGCTTTACGGTGAGCTGCTCAATCTTTTCAACGACAAGGGCAAGGACATCGTCTACTACTACCCGAGCAGCGTGGCCGGTCTCGATCCACCCGGCGTGGAGGTCAACGGGCGGCTAAGCCGACCGTCCGAGCCGCGCACGCTGCGCGTTGGAGTTAAGTACGAGTTCTGATTCCGGCCACCCCGGCTTTTCGGTAGCATCCGGACATGCTCAACCCCGATGCCGCAGAAAAACTGATCATCGAGCGCCTGATCTGCCTGCCGATCGAATCGCTGCCGCTGGCGCAGTGTGCCGGTGCAGTGCTGCGCGAGAACGTCTACGCGGAGCGTGACCAGCCGCCCTTCGACCGCGTGTCGATGGACGGCATCGCGCTGTCGGCCACGGCCGTGCAGCGCGGGCGGCGCAGCTTCGAAGTGCAGGCCACGCAGGCCGCCGGGGAACCGGCGCTGACGCTGCAGTCCGACCAGCACTGCATCGAGATCATGACCGGCGCGGTACTCCCCGAGGGCTGCGACGCCGTGGTGCCGGTGGAACAGATCGAGGTTCACGCGGGTGTGGCCAAGCTGACCGCGCTGGCGAAACCGGTCACTGGCAGCAACGTCCACAAGCGTGCCAGCGATCGCCAGCAGGGCTCTTTGTTGCTGACGGCCGGCAGCGTGCTGCACGCGCCGGAGATAGCGGTGGCCGCGTCGGCCGGCATGGCGCGACTGCGTGTCAGCGCGCAGCCGGCGGTGGTGGTGATCTCCACGGGCAATGAACTGATCGAGCCTGGTGAACCGATCGAACCGCATCAGATCCGCCGTTCCAATTCCTATGCCGTCACCTCCGCACTGCGCGAGCATGGTTTCCAGCGCGTTGCGGACGATCATCTGCCGGACGATGCCGCGCTGATGCGCGAGCGGCTGGCATTCCATCTGCGCACACACGAAGCGCTGATCCTCTCCGGCGGTGTTTCGATGGGCCGCTTTGACCACGTTCCCAAGGTGCTGACAGAGCTTGGCGTGGAATGTGTGTTCCAGGGTATCGCGCAGCGGCCCGGCAAGCCGATGTGGTTCGGCGTGGCGCCCAACGGCGCGGCGGTGTTTGCGCTGCCGGGCAACCCGGTGTCCACGCTGGTTTGTCTGGCGCGCTATGTGCTGCCGGCGCTGTATGCAGCCATGGGCCTGACGCCGCCGCCACCGGAGCGGCTGGCGCTCTCGGAGGCGGTGAACTGGCAGTCTGGATTGACGGGCTTCCTGCCCGTCACCCTGCAGACCGATGACTGGGGCCGTACCTGGGCCGTGCCGGCGCCCACCAACGGCTCGGGGGACTTCAGCGCCTTGGCGCAGACGCAGGGTTTTGTCGAATTGCCGCCCGGACCGGCGCAGTACAGCAAGGGCTTCGTGACGCGGCTGCACCGCTGGTAGCCATGTCGGCGGACGGGCACTCAGCCCGTCCCATCGCTCTGGTAATGTAGCCGCCTGTCATGGACGCCGTGCCACTCCATCCCGCCTCTGCCCTGCGCACTGCCCGTGTGCGGGACACTCTCGGCCGGCCGCTGCGGGACCTGCGCATCTCGGTCACGGACCGCTGCAATTTCCGCTGCCCGTACTGCATGCCGCGCGAGCGCTATCACGAACACTACAGTTTCCTGAAGTCCGCGGAGCGGCTGAGCTTCGAGGAGATCGTGCGCCTCACAAGGCTGTTCGTGCAGCTCGGGGCGCGCAAGCTGCGCATCACCGGCGGCGAACCGCTGCTGCGTGCCGGCGTCGCCGACCTGATTGGCGATCTGACCACGCTGCCCGGCATCGAGGACGTTGCACTGACCACCAACGGCGTGCTGCTCGGCCAGCATGCGGTATCGCTGCGTGCGGCAGGACTGCGACGCGTCACCGTCAGCCTGGACAGTCTGGACCCGCAAGTCTTTGCGCAGATGGCCGGCAATCTCGGCACACCTGCCGAGGTGCTGGCCGGCATCGACGCGGCGGCACGCGCGGGGCTCTCGCCGATCAAGATCAATGTGGTCGTGCAGCGCGGCGTGAACGACCACACGCTGCTGAACCTGACGGAGCACTTCCGTGGCACCGGCCACATCGTCCGCTTCATCGAATACATGGATGTGGGCAACCGCAATGACTGGCGCGCCAACCAGGTGTTGCCGTCGCGCGAATTGATTGCACGCATCGCTGCCCGTTGGCCGCTGCGTGCCGCAGACGCCAACTACCGCGGCGAGGTGGCCTCGCGCTATGTCTATGAGGATGGCGCCGGCGAACTGGGCTTCATCTCGTCGATCACGCAGCCCTTCTGCGGCGACTGTTCGCGTGCGCGTCTGTCCAGCAGCGGCGTGCTCTACACCTGCCTGTTTGCCACCGAGGGCCTGGACCTGCGCGCACCGCTGCGCGCCGGTGCCAGCGACGACGAGCTGCTGGCGCTGTTGTCAGGCCACTGGGCCGCGCGGAACGATCGCTACAGCGAGCTGCGCGGCCACGCCGACACGCATGGCCAGCGCGTTGAAATGAACTACGTGGGAGGTTGAGGCGGTGGCCAGCAGCAAGGATCAACGATTCACGCACCTCGACGCCGCGCAGCGACCGGTCATGGTGAATGTTGGCCGCAAGGCCGTCACCGAGCGTGTGGCCGAAGCCGAGGCGCTCATCGTGCTGCCCGCCGACGTGGCAGCCGCGCTGCGCCGCTCGGGCCATCGCACCGCGAAGGGCCCGATCTTCGATACGGCGATCATTGCCGGCGTCATGGCGGTGAAGAACACCTCCAGCCTGATTCCCTTCTGCCATCCGCTGCCCATCGATCATGCACAGGTGCAGGTCGACGTTGTGCCGGGCAACCGGCTGCGGGTGCGCTGCCAGGTGACGGCCACCCACAAGACCGGCGTCGAGATGGAGGCGCTCACCGGCGCCAGCGTCGCGGCACTGACGATCTACGACATGTGCAAGGCGCTCTCGCACCGCATCCGCATCGCGCACGTGAAGCTGGTCAGCAAGCGTGGCGGCAAACGCGATATCGGGCCGCGTGCCACACGCCGGAGTCGCGCTTGAGCGCGCCGCTGTACGGATTGCTGCTGACGGGCGGACACAGCCGCCGCATGCAGCGTGACAAAGCGACGCTGGAATACAACGGCCAGACGCAGCTGCAGCGCGCCGTGGCGCTGCTGCAGCCGCTGGTGTCGCGCACATTCCTGTCGGTGCGGACAGACCAGCAGCAGGATCCGCTGCGCGCGGCGCACCAGCTGATCGTTGACCGCGTGCCGGATCTGGGTCCGCTCGGCGGCATCCACGCGGCCTTGCATGCTCATCGGGACGCCGCCTGGCTGGTGCTGGCCGTGGACCTGCCGTTCCTCGACGTGGCCACGCTGCAGCAACTGATCGCAGCGCGCGCGCCGCAGCGGCTGGGCACCGCTTTCCGCAGCAGCTTCGACGAGAAGCCCGAACCGCTGTGCGCGATCTGGGAGCCGGACAGCCGCGAAATCATCGATGCCTGGATCGCTGCGGATCACAAGTGCCCACGCAAATTCATGAGCACCCACGACGTGGCGCTGCTGACATTGCGCAACCCGCGCGCGCTCGACAACATCAACACTTCATCTGAATACCTCGACGCGCTCAGCGTCGTTGACGGCGGTGCCGCAGGCGCGGCCCCCACTACGCCGATCGCAGTGCGCGTGCAGTACTTCGCAGCACTGCGTGACCAGGCCGGTCGCAGCGAGGAAACCGTGACAACGCAGGCGCGCACGCCGCGCGCACTGTACGAAGAACTGCGCACCGCGCGCGGGCTGCAGCTGCGCCCCGAGCAGCTGCGCGTCGCCGTCAACGAGGATTTTGCCGACTGGAACCAGCCGCTGGCCGCCGGCGATTCCGTGGTATTCCTGCCGCCGGTGGCCGGCGGATGAGCCGCTTTCGTCTCAGCAGCGTGCCGGTGGACCTGGCCCAGTTGCGCGCCGAGCTGGCCGATCCCGCCTGTGGCGGCTACACGGCCTTCGAGGGCTGGGTGCGCAACCACAACGAAGGCCTGGAAGTGCGGCGGCTCGAATATGAATCCTTTGCCCCACTGGCCGTGCGCGAGGGCGAGCGCATCGCGGCCGAGGCCTGCGAACGCTTCGGCGTGAAGCATGTGCTGTGCGTGCATCGCGTTGGCCTGCTGGAGATCGGCGAGCTGGCGGTCTGGGTGGGCGTGAGCGCGCCGCACCGCGATGAGGCGTTCCGCGCCTGCCGCTATGTCATCGACGAAGTGAAGCACCGCGTGCCGGTGTGGAAGAAGGAGCACTACGTCAACGGCGATTCGGGCTGGGTGAACTGCGAGCGCTGCGCGGCGGACGCGACACCGCATGCGCATCACCACGACCATGACCATGACCACGGCACCCCTCCCCGGCTCCCCGGCCGCTAGCGGCACCGCCGCCGGCATGGCTGGCGGACCGGCGCTGGCCAGTCGTGGCATGCGGCTCAGTGCCGCGGGACTGGATGGCGTCATCGGCATGCTGGTCCTGGTGCCGGCGATGTTCAGCATGACATCGGCACTTGCACGCATGTTCATCCTCAACGAACCCTTTGCCTGGACGACTGCAATGTCTGCCAGTTGCGCGATCAGCGGACTGCTCATGTTCGCCTTGTGCGTGATCACCTGGATCCTGGTGGCGCGCCATGGTCAGACCATCGGAAAAAAGACGGTCGGCATCCGCGTGGTGCGCAGCGATGGCAGCAAGGCCAGCCTGGGCCGGATCTTCTGGCTGCGCAACGTGGTGAACATGGTGCCGTCGCTGGTGCCGCTGGTCGGGTCGGTTTACACGCTGGTCGACCTGCTGTGGATCTTCGGCGAGCGGCAAAGGTGCCTGCACGATCTGATCGCCGACACCCTTGTGATTCGTGCCTAAGCCGCGGTGGAGCCGCCGCTCTTGAAGCCAAGCCGCTTCTTGACCCACAGCTGGATGTCGTCGATCAGCGTGTAAGCCACCGGCACCACGAGCAGGCTCAGCACCGTCGAGGCCAGCAATCCGCCGATCACCGAGACGCCCATCGGCGCACGGAAACTCGGATCGCCGGACAGGCCGAGGGCGATCGGCAGCATGCCGGCACCCATGGCGATGGTGGTCATGATGATGGGCCGGGCGCGCTTGGTGCAGGCGTCGATCAGTGCGGCGTGGCGCTCCAGTCCATGATCGCGGCGCGCCATCACCGCGTACTCGACCAGCAGGATCGAGTTCTTGGTCACGATGCCCATCAGCGTCAGCATGCCGATCAGCGACGAGATCGACAGCTCGTAACCGAAGATCAGCAGAAACACGAAGGCGCCACCCACCGAGGGCGGCAACGCGCTGAGGATGGTGATCGGTTGCACGAAGTCATGGAACAACAGCACCAGCAACGCATACACGCAGAGGATGCCGATGAACATCGCCAGCACGAAGCTGGCCATCAGCTGGGCGAAGAACTGCGACTCGCCGGTGTCCACGCGCCGGACACCAGCCGGGAGACTCTTCATCGAAGACAGTCCCTGCACGCGCTTGAGCGCCTCGCCGAGCGCGATGCCGTCGAGGTCCGCGGTGATGCTGACGCGGCGGTTGCGGTCGTAGCGACTGATCGTCGCAGGCGCGGTGCCAATGCTGATGTCCGCGACGTTGGCCAACGGCACCGCACCACCGCGCCCCGGCACCGGCAGCAGCCGCAGCCGCGAGATGTCGGCACGCGCGGCATCGTCGAGGCGCACGCGGATCGGCACCTGGCGGCTTGGCAGGTTCAGCTTCGGCAGGCCCAGTTCCACGTCACCGCTGGTGGCAAAGCGAATGGCGGTCGAGATGGCATCGGTGGTGACGCCCAGCTCGGCTGCACGCGCGGGCAGCGGCCGGATCTCGATCTCCGGTTGCAGCAGGCTGGCGCCCGACTGCGCTGCGCTGAATCCCGGCGTGGTCTTCATCTCGTTGACCACGCGCGCAGCAGCCGCATTCAGCGCCACGTAATCTTCGCCAACCAGATTGAACTGCACGACGCTGTCGCGACTGCGGGTCTGCACCCGTACGCCAGGCAGCTCGGAGACGGCCTGAACGGCACGTCGCTGCAGCACCTGCACGCTGTCGGTGCGCTCCTTGCGCGGCACCCACATGACCGCCAGCGAGGTGCTGTTGACCGTTGAGCCGTTGCCGATCACCGCAAAGGTATGCCGAATATCCTTCATGCCGGCGAGCCGCTCGCGGGCACGGTTGGCGACATCGAGCGACTGCTGCAGGTTGGCACCGGGCGGCAATTGCAGTACCAGCTCGGAGGCGCCAAAGTCGCCGCCCGGCGAGAAGCCCTTCGGCACGAAGGCGCCCAGTGCCATCGAACCGATGAACAGCACCGTCGCAGTCAGCAGCGTGATACGCCGATGGCGCAGGCACCAGTCGATGGCACTGAGGTAGGCAGACAGGCCCCGCGGCGCCTTCTCCTCGCCCTCGTGCGGCCGCATCCAGTAGGCAGCCATGGCCGGTGTCAGCAGTCGCGCAACCAAGAGCGAGCAGAGCACGGCAAGCGCTGCCGTAAAGGCGAACGGCCGGAAGAACTCGCCGGCAACGCCGCCCATGAAGGCCACGGGCACGTACACCGCGCACAGCGTCAGCGACGTGGCGACCACCGCCAGTCCGATCTCGATGGCCGCATCGGTTGCAGCGGCCAGCGGCGGCTTGCCCTGGCGCAGGTGGCGGACGATGTTCTCCACCTCGACGATGGCATCGTCGACGAGCATGCCGACCACCAGCGTCAGGGCCAGCAGCGTCAGAAGGTTCAGCGTGTAGCCGAGCAGCTTCATGCCGAGGAAGGTCGGGATGATGGCAAGTGGCAGCGCCGATGCGGAGATCAGCGTGGCACGCCAGTCGCGCAGGA
>Ga0114969_10005082_pt1 | contig 10376 bp, 9 predicted proteins | sample M_130807_MF_Meta_FD_87316 | JGI IMG/M metagenome (GOLD analysis project Ga0114969, IMG submission 87316) | Freshwater microbial communities from Lake Montjoie, Canada to study carbon cycling - M_130807_MF_MetaG | ecosystem: Environmental > Aquatic > Freshwater > Lake | place: Lake Montjoie...
ATAGAGCGTTACGCAGAGGACTTTAATGCTCTTGGTGGGCTAAATGCGAATACATTGTCTGCTGTCAATTTCGCTGCATATTCTGCTTATCAAACTTATTTGATCGATAGAGATTTTTCTATTGGTGGCGATAGCAATAAAGCCAAAAGTTATGTGCCTTATGAGGACGGAATTCAACAAACAAAAAAGGTCTTTCAATCCGGTGGAATGAATGAATTTGTCATTAGTGCTGGAGGAAACTATAAGGAAAAAATATTATTAGGTGCCACTTTGGGCATTGATAGAATTAATTATAAACGAGCATTACAATTTAACGAAGAAGATATTTCTGGAAACCTGTCGAACAATTTTAAATTCATGCATTTTACAGAGAATTTGAGAACGGAAGGTACCGGTGTAAATTTAAAAATTGGGGCAATATTTAAACCCGTTTTAAATTTTAGGTTTGGGATTGCATTACACACCCCAACGGCATTTGACATGAAAGATAGTTCATCCATTACGATGGAATCACATACAGATAGTTTATTGAGTAATCCGATTTCGAAATATGTTCAAGATACAGCTTTAGTTTTTAACTATACTCTGTATACTCCTTACAAGGCAATTGCCAGTGCAACGGTTTTATTTAATACGCATGGTTTTTTAACCGCCGATTTGGAATTTGTTGATTACTCCTCTATGAAGTATGATTATGGCACAGGTTATGAAAATGAAAGTGCGGCAATCAATCAAGTAATTAAAAATTCGTATAAGAGCGCTGTAAATATTCGGGTTGGAGCAGAAGCGAAATTTAAAGATTGGAGTGTCCGTGTTGGGTATGCAAACTATGGTAGTCCGGATAAGAAAAATCCATCTTACGGCGGAAGGACAGTCCTTTCGGGAGGAATAGGGTGTAGAGGTAAATATTGGTTTTTAGATGCAGCAATCATCCATAGTTTACAAAATACCAAAGAGTTACCTTATGTGCTTGCTAGATCAAATGCCAATGTACAATCTGCAATAAGCAGTAATAATACGACGAATGTTGTACTCACCTATGGTTGGAAATTTCAATAAATAAAGGAGTCGTTCGTAAATTAAGTAGTTGATTCGCGTACAACTTTTTCCGTCTACTATTTATTTATGTTTATCTTCGCTTGACTGCAAGTTCTGCTATCGCCATATTTATTTTATGGAGGAAAGTCTGGACAGTAAAGAGCAATGTACCACCTAACAGATGGTGCCACATGAAAATGTCGGTAAGAGAGTGCCACAGAAAATAACCGTCTTCTTAGCAATAAGCAGATAAGGGTGAAAAAGTGAGGTAAGAGCTCACATTCTGCGAAAGTAATTTTGTAGAAGGGTAAACCTTACATACTGAAATGTCAAATAAGTGAATGCTTGAGAGCTGCTCGCTCGATATTCATGGGTAGACAGATGGATGCAATCAGCGATGTTTGCACTAGATAAATGATAGCTTTCATTCTTTTGAATGTATACAGAATCCGGCTTATGGGCTTGCAGTTTTTTTTCTTTTAAAAATTTTACACATAAAGTTTGCAGAAGAAAATACTTGCTCTATATTCGCACTCCCAATTAGGGAGCATAGCTCAGCTGGTTCAGAGCATCTGCCTTACAAGCAGAGGGTCCGCGGTTCGAACCCGTGTGCTCCCACCCTGAAGTAGATACGCCATAAAGATTTTTTTCTTTATGGCGTTTTTGTTGGCGTATCACTTCAGGGTGAGGTATAGCGATGGAGGAACGACATCTGCTATACCACTTAATTTATCAAAATATTCCTCTGTTGTGATTAGATCAATCAACTGAAAGTTCGACTTTTCTAACCGTGCTTCCACCCAATAGGATAATCTCGACACACCGTCGGGATTATTTTTTTTATAGCCTACTGAAAGCCTTGATATTTTTTTGCGTTTTGTATCTATATCTCTATATCTTAGCGTTGATTCTATGTTATTACCTTTTCATACACCTAACAGAATAGAAGCAGGCTGTGATGAAGCAGGTAGAGGTTGTTTGGCTGGTCCTGTTTGTGCCGCGGCAGTTATTTTGCCAACGAATTTTTATCACCCATTGTTGAATGATTCTAAGAAATTGACGGAAGCAATGCGTAATTTATTAAGACCAATTATTGAACAAGAAGCATTAGCATATGCTGTTTCTTTTGTGAATCATAAAAAAATTGATCAAATAAATATTTTGCAAGCTTCATTCAAAGCTATGCATTTGGCTGTAGATCAATTGGTACTGAAGCCCGAGCAATTATTAATAGACGGTAATCGTTTTGTGAACTATAAACAAATTCCTCATACTTGTATAATTAAAGGAGATGGAAAATATGCAAGTATAGCAGCGGCAAGTATTTTGGCAAAAACATATCGAGATGATTATATGCAAAAATTGGATAAAAAATTCCCTGTTTATGGTTGGCAACAAAATAAGGGCTACCCAACATTTGCGCATCGCGAAGCCATTAGGCTAAATGGGTTGAGCCCGTTTCATCGAAAAACATTTGCGTGTTTCCCAAAACAAATGGAACTTTTTAAGGATGAAAAATTACTAGAATGAGAGGTCATTCAAAGTAACGTCAAAGGAAAATTTAGCAGTTTATTTTGTTGACTCTTGTTTGGTGTCGACCACCTTCAAAGCTAGTTGCTAAAAAAGTATCTACACAGGCAACAGCCTCTTCTTCTGTCATATAGCGAGCAGGAATACCAATTATATTTGCGTCATTGTGTTGACGAGCCAATGCTGCGATTTCATTTTTCCAACAAAGAGCGGCTCGAATGCCTGCGTGTTTATTGGCTGTTATACATACTCCATTAGCACTTCCGCAAATTAATATACCAAATATTGCTTTGCTATTTTCTACATCTAGAGCAACAGGATGTGCATAATCCGGATAATCAACGCTGTCTGTGGTATCGGTGCCATGATTGAGAATCGTGTAACCATTAGATTCTAAATGCTGTATCAAAATTGTTTTATGCGCCACTCCGGCGTGGTCACATCCGATGGAAATTGTTTTCGTATTCAACATGCAAATTATTTTAAATTAATTTTTTCACTGCCAATTTTATAACCCATATGGTATATTTCAACCTTATACATACCAGGTTCAAAATTTGTAGTTGGATGCCATTCTGAAGTTACCCCATACACTTTTTCACCTTGACGATAAGGAATGGTTTTGCTAACTGTAAATATTTTCTCATTATTATCTGCCAATTTAAATTTACTATTTCCAGATATATTTCCTTTAGGATCAGAAACGCAGATATAAATTATTTTATCACCACTTTCACTAATTCGATTATCATCTAAATCGAAGGAAACGCGTATTAAATCTGCTTTCCTAGCCTTCTCTGTTTCTTTTTCTTTTTCTTTGCCGAAAATGGTTTTTACTTTATTGATGACCTCCATTTTGAATCCAGAGGCGTGCAACACAGAACCTACTTCCACCGTTTTTTCTAACGTTTTTTTATCCTCTTTTAAAACTTCTTTTTCTTGCGTTACGGTTTCTTTATCTTGAATGAGTTGTTTTTTATCTTCCGAAAGTTGTACGTTTTCTTGTTTTAAAGCAATAATCTGATCTTGATAAGAATTCATTTTACCTTTCAACTCGGCAATTAAAGTATTCGCTTCACGAAGTTGAGCTGCTGTTGCATTTTTATTGGAAAGAATAGAATTAATTTTACTTTTTAACGCTTCCACTTCTTCACTTTTAGTGGTCAATAAACTATCCATTTGCACACTTTCATTTTTCATTTCATCCAAGCGAGCTAATGCAGCATTGTATTCTGTTTCAATGGCGCTTTTGTCGTTGACCACTTGGTTTTTTTCTTCAACAGTAGTATCCAATTGAGTTTCTGTTTTGTTTTTACTTACAAATAAATAAATACTAACTGCCAATAGAGCAGTAATTATACCAATATAGATCCATTTAGGGTTAAAGCTTTTTGGTTGCTCATTCGTTGTAATTTCCATGTGTATTATTTTTGTGTCAACAAATGTAAACCATCAGGCATAAAAAGAATTTATCAAATTATAAAGATTTGTTATTAAATTCACGTCCTAAAACCGTTTTGTGATGATTAATTTAGAAAATCTATTATTGATAGATATTGAAACCGTTCCCTTATTTAAAAATTTCAATGAACTTGCAGCGGATATGCAAAGGCTTTGGACTAAAAAAGCCATGTTGATAGATCCAGAGAGTGATGATGTTGGAAAAACATTTTCTGAACGAGGAGGAATTTACGCAGAGTTTGGAAAAATAATTTGTATTGGGTTAGGTTATTTTATTCGAAAGAATAATGCGTATACTTTAAAAGTAAAAAGTATTGCAGATGATGACGAAGCCAAAGTGTTGCAAGATTTTGTGGCGATAGCGAACAAGTTTTTTAATAAACCAGAAAAACAATTTTGTGGTCACAACATCCGTGAGTTTGATATTCCCTATATTTGTCGCCGTAGCCTAATCAAACAAGTTACAATGCCTATCGTGTTGACTGAATTACAGAATAAAAAGCCATGGGAAAATCCGATGTTAGATACCTTGCAATTTTGGAAATTTGGAGAGTATAAAAATTTTACATCCATTGATTTGTTATCCACTGTGTTGAATATTCCAAGTCCAAAAGAGGATATCGATGGAAGTGATGTAGCGCAGGTATATTGGCAAGAAAATAATTTGAAGCGAATTGCTACTTATTGTAATAAAGATGTTGTGACGGTTGCGCAAGTATTGATGCGATTGCAAGCGATGGAATTATTACATGAATCTCAAATTGAATATATAGAAAGTTAAAGTAAGCATGCTATGACAATGAAAGTTTTTAAGTGTGGATGTATTGCGGCAACGATTGAAGTGGAAATCCTTTTTGCTGGCTCTGCAGCAAAAAGATTGAAACGGAAAGCGTGCCTGCCGCCCAAAAAATTTTCATTCGAAATGTAGTATAACCTTATCCAATAAATAGATGAAGCAAGTAAACGAAATACTGAAGGATATTAAGTCTGGTACATTAAAACCATTGTATGTATTGGATGGAGAAGAGTCATACTATATCGATTTAATTACCGATGCATTTGAGAAGAATGTATTGGAACCACATGAAAAAGATTTTAATTTTAAAGTGTTTTATGGAAAGGATACGGAGTGGGCAAGTATTGTAAATGAGTGTCGATCTTATCCCGCATTTGCTGCTCGACGATTGGTTATTTTGAAGGAAGCGGCACAGATGAAAACTTTTCCAGAATTGGAATCCTATTTTCTAAACCCAGCGTCAACAACTATACTCGTTATTGCTTATAAACATAAAAAATTGGATGCTCGAACTACCGCTACGAAAGCGATTAAAAAGAATGCAGTCTATGCTACTTTCGATAAAATTAAAGATTATCATTTGTCTGATTGGATACTCACGTATTGTCAATCAAAGAAATTAAAAATAAGTGCTAAGAATGCAGATTTACTTGCCACTTATTTGGGTACCGATTTGCAAAAGATAGTAAATGAATTAGAGAAAGTGCAAATCAATATTTCGGAAGGCACAGAAATTAGCGAGGAGCTCATTGAAAGATATATTGGAATAAGTAAGGATTATAATGTGTTTCAATATCCGCAAGCGATTCTAGAAAAAAATGCGGAGAAGGCATTTAGAATTTCAAATTATTTTATTGCAAATCCAAAGGAAGCACCCATGGTGGTTGTGACGGGAACTTTATATAATGAGTTCTGTAAATTGTTTGTTTATCATTACGCACAACATTTGCCGCAGAAGGATATTGCAGCAGCAATGAAAATAAATGCTTATTTTGTAAAGGATTATCAGAAGGCCGCCATGTCTTTTAATTTAGCAAAAACCAATGAAGCTATTTGCATTATTCAGGAATATAATTTGCATGCAATAGGTATAAATATTGCGTATCAGGATTTGACTATCTTGAAGGAACTTACTGCAAAATTGTTGTCCTTGTAGATAAAATAGGGGCTGCCTTTTGCAAGATCATTGTCTTTGATATTGCCATGTGTCTACCATTTTTCGATATTATAATTACAAACTTTTCCTTGTGCTACAATTTGTGCAATATAAATTCCTTTTGCTAAATCGCCAATCCATAGCGTTGAATGATTACCATTAATATGATTTTGTTTCAGTACTATTTGCCCTTGTTGATTGATGATTTGTAGGCTTGCATCTTGTAAAGAAATAGTGCTTTGCAAATACATAATATCTTGACAAGGGTTAGGGTAGAGGCTAATAAATGGATTATTATTTTTGTCATGCGGTGATATTCCTAAAACATTTGCATTCAAGAAACGCATTGCTGAAAAATTGCCTGATCCGGATAAAACAGAATATCCTGCTAATACTATTTTGCCATCAGGTTGCATACACATGCTTTGTGCATAGTCGTTGAAGTTAGAGCTGTTTTGGTAGAAATTACTGGTTATAAAACCATTGCTTCCGAAGGAATTATCATCTGTGCCGTTTGCTAGTAATCTGCATACTGCAAAATCTATATTTATATTCGCATTGGTGCTATAGCCACCAACAATAATTTTCCCATCATTTTGTAAGATGGACTTATAGCATTTATCGGTTCGGTTGCCAATACTTTTAATTAATTGACCAGTGCTATTAAATGTATTATCCATCTGACCAGTTGTATCTAAGCGCAATACCATAAAGGCTGTGGTTGCAGGATTGCCACCGCTGCCATTAATTGTAGAATTACCACTACAAATAATCTTACCATCTGCTTGTATGATGATGCAATTTATTTCATCATAATATCCTCTGATACTATATTCTGCAATGCCATTGGTACCAAAAGAATTGTCGATGCTTCCATCTGTATCGAATCTGCCAATGGCGGCCCAATAAAAGGTATTGTGATAGGAACTACCACCAATAAGTATTTTGCCATCGGCTTGTACAGCAACTGCTTGACCTCCACCATAATTAGCCGTACCAATAAACATGCTTACATGTCCATTTGTACCAAAACTGTTATCTATTGTTCCGTTACTTGTAAGTCGTAGTAACCCAAATCCATTATTGTTGCCTGCTATTATTATTTTACCATCGGGTTGCAAGGCAGCTGCTAATGCACTACCATAAGTAGCTTGTGGCAATAGCAGTTGTCCATTAGTTGCGAATGCACTATCCTGCAAACCATTTGGTAAATATCTTGCCACACTAATAGAAAATGTGGTAAAGGAATCGCTTCTTCCAATGGCAATTATTTTTCTATCAGGCTGCAAGAGCATGCTTAAAATTTCATCGTGTTCGGTATGAAAAAAAGAATCTATCACTAAGCCATTGTTACCAAATGTGCTATCTGTATTGCCATTGTTTTGCACTCTTGTTATTTTGTATCTGTTCACTTGATTGTAATTGCCATATCCTCCAATAATTATTTTACCGTCGGGCTGTGCGATACAAGATTTTGCATGGCCACTTATTGTGCTTAATAATTGTCCAGTTTGGTTGAAGCTTGTATCGAGGCTAGCCTGCGCAGATAATTGATTAGCTAAACCAAATAAAAAGGCAACAAGAATTAATTTTTTGACAAACATAGAATTACATATTTGTATCAAATGTAAGAAGAAAGTCGTAAGGTATAAGGCGTAAGTCGTAAGGTATAAGGCGTAAGGCGTTAGTCGTTAGTCGACAGGCGTAAGGTGTAAGTGAGTGGAAATTGGCAGTGGTTTATACAATTGCCGCAATGGTTGAAGCAACTGCCATTATTTTTTTATTTGTATTAATGAACTGTCGTTGCTAATCTATATTTTCTACGAATGAACTTTAGAAAAAGTTGCTGAAAGCAGGAGAATGAAACTACGAAGCGATCTGCTTCATAGAACATTACTTTTTTATTTTACATGTTTCAATGAGCTGGGGCGATTCATCAACACCAACCAAACTGATTTTATTTTTAAATCTCCTTTAAGAGGGTGCTAAATTTCATATCTAAATTATTCGCAATTGAGGTATTTGACAATTCAACATCTTTACTCGGATATGCAATTGTATTATTCGCTTCACGATATTCAATTAAATAATATTTTTATTTTTATCAAATTACTTTATTAATATGTCGTATCCAATTAGCTTATACTTTAAATTCGAATCACTTAATTTTAAACTCACTTTTTCAACTTTTTTATTTGAAAACCCGTTTGTAAAATAGATGGCAATAATATCTTTTTCTGATTTGTCAAAGTTGTAATCATAATATTCAATATTTCTAAATTTTCTACTCTTACCTTCAAGTAATTCATCTCTATTTTTAATACTATTTATGAATATGTCATATGTTGTTGATTCCTGCCATTTATTATCAGTGTTACTCCAAAATGATTTATAATCATAACTATCCAAATAGGATAAATTAATTCTCGCAAACTCAATAATATCTTTTACTAATTTTTGATTATTTTTAAAAAAGGCAATTTGTTTTTCTATTTCATATTTATAAAAATTAATAGCTAGTTCTTTTTTATTTTCATCTAAATTATCAAGGGTTAACTTTAATGAAAAAATAGAATCTGGTTCATCTAAATAAGATAAACTTATTGATTGTAAATCATAACTTGTTAAAAAAGGGTATTTAATTTTAAAATATGATAAGTAATCATGATAAATCAAGGAAGTACACAATAGCTTATTCTCACTTACCATCTTAAATTGACTTACCCTTCCCAAAAGAATGATATCTTTTTTCTTAGTACTGCAACCTATTAATAGAATTAAACAAAAAGGAATAATTTTTTTCATATTGTAAAATATTTAATTGTGTTCATAGTAAAAAATCTTTACCTGTCCATTTCGAATTACTGTTACATTTGTTTCATTTATTTTTTTGATTAAGCTATCTCCTGGTTTTATAAATTCATAACATTCATGAGAATAAAAACCAAGTTGCGCTTTTGAATAATCTGAAAAAGTTAATTCCATACTACCATGGTCTTCAGTAATTATTTTCTTATCTAATAGAACATTATTAAAATAAGTCATTTTCCAAATTTTTACAATTATACGTTCTCCATCTATATCCCCCAAATAACTAAGAAGAAATATAAATAAAATAGCCAAAATGAAATAAATAATTGCTTTCATTTATCTATATTTTTTTTCACCAAACCAATGAAATCAATGTTCACCACTCACTGTTCGGGATTTAAAATCCCGAACTGATATTGATGGATTTGTAATGCTTATGTAGGTACATGTCATTTTCATTTGATAATAAAAGTTAAAGTTAATCTTGGTTTTTAAGTATACATCATAATATTTGTTGGTGAAACATACCAACAAAGGCGGAAACCCCAGCCCTGAAAGGGTGACATTTCCTAGAAAGGGGTGAAGCCCCTTGAAATTAAAGAAAGAGAATGAGAAACGGAAAGAGAAAGAGTGAAAAAAATCAGAGCGAATAACAGAGCGAAAGCGTAGAAAAAAAATCAGAGTGAGAATTCGTTCGGGTCGCTACGCTCTCCGTTCTCGTTCTCACTCTGATTTTTTGTGCGGGCGGAGGGACTCGAACCCCCATGTCGAAGACACTAGATCCTAAGTCTAGCGCGTCTACCAATTTCGCCACGCCCGCAATTGGGTGTGATTTTTGATGAGGTGCAAATGTATACTTTTATTTAAATAATTGCCAAATTAAACAGAGGAATGCTTAATTTTATTTTAAAAAGAAATTGATAAATCGTTTTACAACAGAAATCATGGAGGATAATGAACTGGTATTTATTCTTCAAAAAAAGGAAAAGGAAAGTAAAACCTATCTTTTTGCAACCAAAATTATGATGGCAATGGGTGTACTTGTCTCCACTGTGTGGGCAATAGTAGTCTATGCACGTACAGGCGATAAAACACTGATGTGGAGCGTGTTTGCTTTTGTGTTTTGTTTCTCACTTTTGTTTTTTAGCGTTGTTGCATTTATGTTGTATCGATTCAAATTGGGGAAGTACAACCAGGATGCAAAAGAAAAAATGAAGACCATAGAGAAGGCGATTGTTACGGATAAAAAATATATGCACTTGAACGATACGTATCACTTCTATACCGATAGTGAAATAAAATTCAGCATCGAAGTTGGTGAAAATGACTTTGATAAATTGTTAGTGGGTGACGAAATTAATTTAGAGTATGCTACATTTTCGAAAGAGTATTTCGGTTATTTTTAAGGCGTATTGATTTCTCATTTTTAATATTATTTTTACCGATTACATCCTTCCCTATGTCATCAGCTATTTTATTGTCTTTCGTGATTGCCTATTTTGGACTACTTCTTTTGGTGGCGTATTTTACCTCTAGAAAAAGTGATAATGAATCCTTTTTTATCGGCAATAGAAATTCGAATTG
>Ga0114969_10005083_pt1 | contig 10372 bp, 6 predicted proteins | sample M_130807_MF_Meta_FD_87316 | JGI IMG/M metagenome (GOLD analysis project Ga0114969, IMG submission 87316) | Freshwater microbial communities from Lake Montjoie, Canada to study carbon cycling - M_130807_MF_MetaG | ecosystem: Environmental > Aquatic > Freshwater > Lake | place: Lake Montjoie...
GTTATGGTTCTAATGATGGAGTAATTTTTACTGAAATAATTGATGCATCAAATACAATAACTGATGCAGCATATGCAACTTATTTTACAACAAAAACATTACCTGCATATTTTGATATTCCATATCTATATATTGGTTGGACTATAAATAAATTAGTAGGTGGTGATGGAGGTGCAGTTATTTTAAATTTTAGTGAAATACAAATATTTGGAAAAGATGATATAGCAAATTCTTATTTAAATGTATGGAATAAATCTAATACTACTATTTCTAATACTCTAGGAAATGTTGGAATAGGTACAACTGCACCTCTCACAAGATTAACACTTAAAATGGCTTATAGTGGTGATATAAGAACAGGCGGTTTTTGTATTGATAGTGGGGATGGAAATACCTATAATTTAAGATTATATTCATATGTACAGGGAGGAAATCAAGTTGGATATATATTTGAAGTTAATAATATGGCTTCAATTGTTAATGCTTTAATATTTGATTATGATGGTGGTGTTAATATTAGTAAATTAAAAATAAGTGATAAATCTATTTATAATAATTTATTTAATAGTGGTGGATATGGGCATGGTACACTTACTGATTTTAATGCTATAACTGACTTTGGTTATAGATTTATTAATTCACCGGCGACAAATGGACCTGGTACACCATCAACCCCTGCAAATCAATATTATTCCTGGTTTATAGGGTTAGGTACCTCGTATAATTATGATACTTATGGTGCGCAATTTGTTATACCAAGAAAAACAGCTAACCCTGTTTTATCTATTAGATATTTAGATGATAATGGTGTTTGGGGTAGTTGGCAAGATATAACAGCAGGTTCTTCATTATTGAATTACGTAAAATTAGAAAATCAAACTAATTTTACATATCCACCTTATGCTTTAACTGCTTCATCTACTACAATTTCAAATTCACAATATGCAGGTGTCTATACTATTACTGCTTCTACAACAGCAGCAGGAAAAGATCCATTTAAATGTTTTAATTTAATAACTTCTGATGAATGGTCTCCTTCTACTGCATCTTATAGTGGAACATTAAATGCTTATGTTGGTTCAACTTATTCTACATTTGTTTCTGGTTTATTGGTAAGTGGTGAATGGATTCAATTACAATTTGATAAAGGATTCGCAGTTAATTCTTTAACTATTACAGGACTTACAGCTAGTAAATGTCCTTCTAATTTTATTTTAGCAGGTTCTGTTGATGCTAAAAATTGGATTTTATTATCTTCACAAACAGGAATTAATTTTACAGGTGCTTTAACTCAAACATTCTCAATTTATAATTATACTTCTTATAATTACTATCGTATTATAGTTACAAAAACTTTATCAGATGCTACTTTAAGTATATCAGATATTTCTTTCACTGGAAATCAAAATACATCATTCACAAATAGAGATGAATATAATATAACTATGTATAATACAAATGAAAAACAGTTCCCCCCAAGAGTATATGATTCATCTACTGCTGAATCATCAACAGCAACTGAAATTTATAATACTAGTCCATCAACTGTTTTTAAACAAACTTTAACTATAAATAATCATGGAATTTATACAATATATACTTCATCTACATATGGGTCTATATATAAAAATTTATTATTTAATTTTACGCTTTCAAGTGAAGTAGGTGCTGCTTGGGGAACAAATTATTCTCAACCAAATGGAACATATGCTGGAGGAACTACACATTATATAGTTAGTGGTTATTATGGTGATTGGATAATAGTTAAATTACCTTATAAAATTATATTAACAAGATTTATATTTTATCAAAGAGCAGATACTATAAGTCGTGCACCAGCAAAATGGAAATGTTATGGTTCTAATGATGGAGTAATTTTTACTGAAATAATTGATGCATCAAATACAATAACTGATGCAGCATATGCAACTTATTTTACAACAAAAACATTACCTTCATATTTTAATATACCATATTTATATATTGGATGGACTATAAATAAATTAGTAGGTGGCCATTCAATTGCAGATTTATTAAATTTTAGTGAAATACAAATTTTCGGAAAAGATGATATATCAAATTCTTATTTAAATGTGTGGAATAAATCTAATACAAGTATTTTTAATACTCTTGGAAATGTTGGTATTGGAACAACTAATCCTGGTAGTATTTTAAATATATATGAAGCAACAGGAACAGTTGCAAGTGCTAATTCAGGTTCAATTATTATAGACCATGGCAATAATGGAGGAGCATCATCTATTATATTTAGAAGTAAATATAATAGAGGTAGTGATTATGGATATATTCAATATCAAGATACTGCTACAATAGGTGATACATCAACAGAAAATGCAAAATTAATAATAGGAACTCAAAATGATTCAGAAGATGATATATTATTATTACCTTCTGGAAGAGTTGGAATAAATATTACAAATCCATCTACATTATTAGAAGTATATAAAGAAGCTGCTAATACTTCATATATTACAATAAGTAGTGGTGGAACTACTGGTAATAAATGTGGTGTTTTATTCATACCATGTAAACAAAGAACTGGTGGAGCTTCTGCAGGAATATGGGGAATTGATGATGGAGATGCTTCATCACATTTAGCATTAGGAACAGCACCAACAGGTACTGCGTCAACTTTAACTGAAAGAATGAGAATTAAAAATAATGGAAATGTTGGAATAGGAACTAATAATCCTGATAATATTTTTCAGGTTGGAGATGGGGCAAGATTAAAAATATCAAATGGAATTAATGATTTTTCATTAATTGGAACAAAAGATGTAGATGGTGGAACTAATACAAGAATAGTTATATCAGGAAATACAAGAGGTGGTGTATTTTCTGGTAATATTGAATATGTAGCAACATCAACAGGAAATCATATATTTTATACAACAGACAGCACAACTCAAAAAATGATTATTAATAGTTCTGGGGATGTTGGAATTGGAACAGCAACGAGTGCTTCATATAAATTAAGTGTTGGTGGTGCTATAAATTGTACTGGTTCAATTACAACCGGAACAAATATTAATAATTATTTAGCAGGTTTAAGAATTAACGGAACTGATACTGGAAATACCATATGGCAAGAAACAGGAGACCTCGGGATTTCTGCTAATACTGGAAATAATATTAAATTTTCTATTGGAAATGGTGGTGAAAAAATGAGAATTAAAAGTAATGGTAATGCTGGATTAGGAATAACCAATCCAAATTGTAGATTATATATTTCTACAAATGCTGGAAATAATGTCAATTCATTTGCTATAAGAGTTTCAAGTGATGGAGGAACTGATGGTTCTGGGTTTGCTACTTTAATAGGACTTGGTGCTGAGAGTGGGGGGTGGTCAAAATGTGCTATTGGACATACAAGAACAAATGGTTATGATGTAGGAGATATAGTTTTTTTAAATAGAGGCACAATAGATAATGCTGATTGCACTATGAGTGATGTAAAAATGAGAATAAATAGTGCTGGAAACATAAGTATGACAAATAATTTACAAGTAAATGGATATATCACAATTGGATCAGGAGGAAGTTTAAGTTATCCATTAGTAGTTAATGGAACAGTTAATATTAATTTAAGTTATGTTTATGTTAGGTCTGGATATCAAGGAGGAGCAGATTTTAATTCTACATCATATAATGCGAATGTATCGGCAGTATTTGCGGGATCTATTTATATTTATACTAATATTATAAATTCTAGCGATATTAGAATAAAAAAAGAAATTAATGATATTAATGACGATGGAGCATTAAGGCAAATATTAGCAATTCAACCAAAAACATATAAATATATTGATTATTTAACACGGGGTTCTTCTGTTGTATATGGTTTTATTGCTCAACAAATAAAAGAAGTAATACCGCGCGCCGTAGAAATTGTAAAAGATACAATACCTAATATTTATAAGCCGGCTTTTTGTAGTAGTAATATTATAACATTAGATAATGATGTAAGCCAAGATTTAAATATTGGCGATAATATAAAAATTTATGATGAATTAGGAAAGAATGATATGTATAATATAACAGAAATTAATTCAAATGTAATTAAAATAGATAAAGATATTAATTCTTCAAATGTTTTTGTATTTGGTAAGGAAGTAGATGATTTCCATACATTAAAAAAAGATTATATATTTACTTTAAATGTATGTGCAACACAAGAATTACATAGAATTATTCAGCAGCAACAACTGCAGATAGATGCATTAATAAGAAGAATTGAAATTTTAGAATCAAGATAAATAAATAGTTTAATTATATAAATATAATTATGTCAATAACAAAGGGCAGTTGCAATAAGCACAAAAAAGAGAAACCAGTAAAGAAAAGAAGAAGATGGAAGTCCAATCAAACAACGCCAAATTATTAATGTAAATGTAGGTTGTGGAAGTGAAGTTCCAAAAACTATATTAGTACCATTTTAATTACTATGAACCCAGTAAATCAATAATATTATTTTTCATATAATTCATAATAACATTCTTCCCAATTTTCATTATATTATCTTGAATTAAGTTATATATAGCTAAACTATCATTTCTTTTATGCCCTCCAAATCTTACTACTAATGATTGAATAGTAAAACCTATATAAATATCATTTGAATTATGAAATCTTATGGTATAAATCTTCTTGTTAGCATAATTAGACATTTGTTTTTTTGTTTATTATATTTAAATTCTATATTAAAATATAGAAATATGGATAATTTACAACAAGAATATAATTCATTAGCCAATAAAATAGCATTAAAACAACAAAGAAATTTAATATTACGTGGGACTGATAGATATATGTTATGTGACTATCCTATAACTCCTGAGAATTTAGAGATAGTTAAGACTTATAGACAACAACTTCGCGATTTTACTATTAATGATTATATATTTCCAGATAAACCTTCATTTGTAATAACTATGAATTAATTTTTTATTGATATATGTGTTAAATTTAATGGTTTAATATGGGTTACTCATTGGATTTAAAAAAGGTTCAAATTGTTTTGTATATGGAACAGGAGTAAATAATTTTCACACTTTAAATGTTTGTGCTACATAGGATAATTCAGCAACAACAGATAGATGCATTAATAAGAAGAATTGAAATTTTAGAATCAAGATAAATAAGGATAATTTAATATTAATTTAAAAAATGGATAATTATATTTTAATGATTTTAAGAAGAAAATTTGATAGAGATATATCTAATTATATTTTTAATATTTATTTAATTGATAAATATTTTTCTAAAAATTTAAGTAATAAGAGTATAGAATTATTCAAAAATAAATTTAAAAATAATAGAAATGAATTATTGAATAATATTAATGACAATTATGGAAATTTGCATTTCATAAAAAAATTAATATTGATTGATAATTCAATAACAATAAAAATAATTGAAAGAATGCCTATAATAATTAAATATTTAGATTATGAATATAAAAATAATGAAAAACTATTTTATGAAATAATTAAAAAAGATAATTCATTAATTAAATATGCTTCACAAGAATTAAAATCAAATAAGGAATTTATGAGAAAAATGATTGATGTTTTTCCTGCATCAATCTATTATGCAAAAAAAGAATTAAAAGATGATTATGAATTAGCATTGAGAGCTGTTAAATTAGATGGTGATGTTATTGAATATTTATCACCTGAATTAAGAAATAATTATGAAATAATAAAAATATCAAAAGAAAATAGTCATAATTATTATTGATATTAATCAAGGTCTTCATTATCAATATTAACTTTAACTTTAGGACCACCTTCACCATTGGCATTAAAACCAGCACTTGAAGTTGTTTCAAATGGAGCTGGACCAGTACCAGAAGCTACAGTTTCACCTTGAGGAGGAACAGCTCCATATAGTTTTGTAATAAGAGGTTTAATTTTAGCTTCATATTCTTTTTGTTTATTTTTATAATCTTCAATTTCTAATTTAGGATTTTCCTCAAACCATTTAAGACCTTCTTCTACAATTGGGTCAATTTCAGCTTTAACTTCATCAAAAGTTTCAGGCGCACCTTCAGCTTTAGTAGCTACGCTATTTTTAGTATTATAAAGATAATTCTCAAGTTCATTCTTAGCTTCTAGAAGTTGCTTATTTTTCTCATCTTCTTCTTTATATTTCTCAGCAGCTTTAACCATTTCTTCAATTTGTTCTTTAGATAGGCGACCTTTATCATTAGTAATTTTGATATTATTAGTTTTTCCAGTGCTTTCTTCTTTTGCTGTAACTTCAAGAATACCATTAACATCTATTGAAAGGTCAATAACAATTTTAGGTTGTCCTCTAGGCATTGGAGGAATTCCGCTTAGATGGAAAGAGCCAAGAAGATTATTATCTTTAACGAAAGCACGTTCTCCTTCAAAAATCTTAATATCTACACCTGGTTGATTATCAGAGAAAGTTGAAAATGTTTGAGATTTCTTTGTAGGAATTGTTGTATTTCTCTCAATAATTTTAGTCATAACACCTCCACTTGTTTCAATACCTAGAGAAAGAGGTGCAACATCAAGAAGAAGGAGGTCATTAGTTCTAGAACTTCCTTGACCTGTAAGAATAGCACATTGAATAGCAGCACCAATAGCTACAGCTTCATCAGGATTTAGAGATTTATTAAGTTGTTTTCCATTAAAATAATTACTGAGTAGTTCTTGAATTTTAGGAATTCTAGTAGTACCACCAACAAGAACAATTTCATCAACATCATTTTTAGAGATTTTAGCATCTTGAAGAACTCGTGAAAGTGGTTCAAGAGATTTATTGAAGAAACCTTCAGCCAATTGTTCAAATTTAGCTCGTGAAATAGTAGTTGTATAATCTTCACCATCAATTAAAGAATCAATTTCAATTGGAACAGTTGTAGTAGTTGATAGATTTTTCTTAGCTTTTTCGGCAGCAATATTAAGACGCTTAAGAGCTTTAGGATTTTGCTTAATATCTTTTTTAAATCTTTTTTGAATATCAGCACAAAGATAATCAACGATAATATTATCAATGTCAGAACCTCCTAGATGAGTATCTCCTGCTGTAGCTTTAACTTCAAAAATACCACCATCAATACTTAGGATAGATAAATCATGAGTTCCACCACCTTCATCAAAGATAAGAATAGTTTTTTCTTTATTATTTTCAGCAATTTTATCAAGACCATAAGCAATAGCTGCAGCTGTAGGCTCATTAATAATTCTTAGACATTCCATGCCACTAATTGTGCAAGCATCTTTAGTAGCTTGACGTTGACTATCATTAAAATATGCAGGAACAGTAACAACAGCTTTTTTAACAGGATGACCTAGATAAGCTTCTGCTGTTTCTTTAAGACGAGTTAGAACCATTGCAGAAATTTCTTCGGGATATAATTTTTTAGTTTCATTTTTATAATCAAATTTAAGAACAGGTTTATTATTAGGATCTGATTCAATATCAAAAGACCAAAGCTTTTTATCTGCTTGAACGTAATCATCATCGTATTTGCGCCCAATAAGACGTTTAATATCATGAAAAGTAGTCTTTGGAAACATAGTTGAAACATTCTTTGATGCATCACCAACTAATTTCTCATCATCTGTGAATGTAACATAAGAAGGAATGATTCTTGAACCGGTTTGATGGTCAGGGAGAACTTCAACTCTGTCTCCAATCCAAACAGCAACACAGCTAGTAGTTGTGCCAAGGTCAATTCCAATACCTACATTATCTTCTTTTGACATTAGTTTCGTTAATTTATAATAGTTATATTAAATTATTTCTTTAAATCTTTTTTGAATTTAAAAAATAAAAATAAATTTAGATAGTATTTAGAAACCACAATGAAGATTTATATTTAATATCATTGATTTCATTTTCAAGATTAATAATAATTTTATTATTTATTTCAATAAAATTAATAATTTCTTCCTGAACTTCAACTGGAGGAATAGCAATTTGAAATTTCTTCAAAGTTTTTAAATTAATATCTTTATATTTATATAATAAATAATAACCTAAATATTTATGTTTAATAATATCTGTCTTTGGTTTAACAGAAACAGATAAATTATTTATAAATAACTTTTCCTCAGTAATCATAACTTTATATTTTGTTATTATGATATTAAACCCTTCGCGATTATATTTGCAACCTTTTTTATCTTCCTTATATCCAATTATTTTATAATTATCATTATCATTATCATTATCATTACCATTATCATTATCATTATCATTACCATTATCATTATCATTACCATTATCATTATCATTACTATTGTCATTATAAATATTACCATATTCAATAAATGCAATATCGTTAAGAGTTTTAATGATAAAATTATCAGTAGTTAAGGGTGTTTCTTTAATATAATCTGTATAATTGAATGAGAAATTGTTAGTGATTAGGTCGTGAATAGATATTGATAATAGAAAAAGTTTAGAATTGTTAAAAGAATTATAATCATAAAAATCAATAACATCTGTTTGATAATTATCATCAAGTTTTTTAATAAAATATAGGACACATAATTTAATATCAATATTAAAGATTCCAATAGGAAGATATATAATTTCTTTTAGAATACATTTTTTAAGGATATTTTTTCTAAAAGTGATATAATCATTAATATCTTTATTATATAATTTAATATCATATGGGATAATAATAATACATTCGCCTCCAATTTTGAGAGATTTTATAATATCATTGATAATATAGGTATTGCTAATATTAGAACCCATAATAAGTTCATCATTACTAAGGTCTATATTATTAGAAATCAATTCATTAATATTTACCATTATTATTTATCATTATTATTATATAGATAAATCTTAAATGTATGAAATATTTTCTTATTGGATATTTATATGGTTTTTACTATATTATTTTGGGATAATTAGATATAATCCATTATTTATATTAACAGTAGGATATATATTAACATTAGGAGAATTGATATATATGATATTTAGAAGAATATCAAAATATAATTTTATAAAATTTTTTATAATAAATGTAATAATAAAATTTATACCAATTCTCTTAATATTAATAAAAATAAATTTCAGTATTTATATAAATATTCAAGATATTTATATAAGTTTCTTATTGGTATTGATATATATATTTATAATGAGTGTTGTAAATAAAAACCCATATACCTATTATAAAATGATGTTAGAAACATATATAAAGGATGATAATAAATATAAGTCAATTTTCAGTAAAATATATGATAATATTTATAATAAAATAAATAATTAGATAGTTATAATGGATATTAGTGTATTTGAGAATATGAAAGATGAGGATTTTTTCAGTAATAAATTAACTCATATATATTTCAATGACTATGTTTCAAATGAATCAATAGAAAAATTAATAAAGGAAATTAATCAAGCAAATAAGGAAAAACGGACAGAATCAGGAGCTATATTAAAGCCTAAGCCAATATTAATTCATATATCTTCCCATGGTGGAAATATGACTGCGGGAATGAGGTTATTTAGTATATTTAAATTAAGTATAGTTCCAATTGCTACAATTATAGATAATTATAGTTGTTCTGCAGCTACATATTTATCTATAAGTAGTCCATATAGATTAATAAATAATTTTGGATATTGTTTAATACATGGTTATACAATAACAGGAAAAATCCATAAGAAACAGAATCAATTACATAATATGATTAATATGTATGATACATATTTCAAAGAAATTATTGATATATATTTATCAAAGACAAAATTTAAGAAAAAAGAGTTAATTGAATTATTACAACATGATTTGATATTAGATGCGAATTTTTGTTTAGAAAAGGGGATAGTAGATAGAATAATAAAGATAGAAAAGAAGACAAATAAAGATGGTATTTTAACAGATATAAATGAAATAATGAAAAAACCACATAATAGTATTATAATAAGTTGTCATGACCCAATATCAGAATTAGATGAAATATTATTTGAGGATAATTTAATGCCAGTTATTATTCATCCTAGAATAAATGATTGTAGAAAAGATAAAAATAGGGGTGAAGTACAAACAACAATATTTGAGACTTTAAATATAATTCCGCGAATATTATCTATAACTGCACCAACATATGCAATAATAGACAGTCCAATTAGTATAGATGATTTATTACCATTATTATATTGTGATTATATATTTATGTTTGAATATGCATATATAGTAAGTAATATATTATATTTTTATAATAAATCAAGTTTATTATTAAATGATAATATTAAAAATACAGAATTAATATTTAATATAGTTATAACTATATTAAATATTAATTCTGTATTTTTAATATTATCATTTAATAATAAACTTGATTTA
>Ga0114969_10005085_pt1 | contig 10370 bp, 13 predicted proteins | sample M_130807_MF_Meta_FD_87316 | JGI IMG/M metagenome (GOLD analysis project Ga0114969, IMG submission 87316) | Freshwater microbial communities from Lake Montjoie, Canada to study carbon cycling - M_130807_MF_MetaG | ecosystem: Environmental > Aquatic > Freshwater > Lake | place: Lake Montjoie...
CGTCGATTGCCAGAATTAGTTCCCGGACCACGTCTTTGGGTGCCCCGTTCGTCCGCAGCCGCGCGTGAGGCTAGGGCGCAGCACATCAGAGCCCTTACGGGGCTCGTCGCTCAGGCTTCCGCTGCCACGACGGTACGACCGTCGTAATTGCCGCAAGCCGCGCACACATGATGCGGCCGGGCCAGCTCTCCGCATTTGGAGCATTCGATATAAGCCTGCGGTGTCAGCGCATGATGCGAACGGCGCATGTTGCGCTTCGAGGGCGAGGTCTTTCGCTTTGGAACCGCCATGGCGGATACCCTTTCTTAAACAAATTCGCGCGGTTCTGCCGCTTCTAACCCACAGGTTCCCAAACGGAAAATGTGAGGGGCGGAGGTAAACCGAAACAGGCACCGGACGCAAGGAAAACTACAGCCGGGGACCAAGGTTAACGTCAGTTCCGCTTTTTTCCGCTTCCGGCATCGGCGGGCTGAGTCGCGGCGGACTTTAGCCGTTCCAGCACGGCAAAGGGATTGTCGGCCGCAGACTTTTCTTCCTCTGGGGCCTCAAATTCCACGCCCGGGGCCCGAGGGTATGGGTCCAGCGCGAGGCTGACCTCTTCCAAAAGCGGGGCGGCCAAGTCGATGACCGTGCTTTCAATCATTTCGACGTCGTTGTCCTCAAGGGTGGACAATTCCACGGTGGCCGGGGGATGCTCTTCGACGCGACGGCGGCCGTGCGCGCGGGGGATCTGCTTGAAGGACCGGCGAAATTCTCCGGTAACATGCCCGGAAACGGGCTCCAGCGTCACCACGCAGGCCTGCACGACATCTGCCGCAAAGCTCGCGGCATAGGCGTATTCGTCGTCGCCCGTGCGCGAGAGGTGGATGGTGGCCGTCAGGCTGGGGAGCGCCTCGATTTCGAGCCAATGGGCGATGGCGTCTCTCTCGGGACCGGCGGGCGCAAGCGTCACGTCCGTACCGGATTCCGACAATCTTCCAAGGTCGAAAGGCGCGGTGAAGGGAAGGATTTGTTCTGACATCGGACGTCTCACATAACAGGCAAGGGACCAAAATCCACCCGCCCTTCCAGCAAGTGCTCGGAATGGGCGCGCAGGCGAAGCTGTAGCTCACTTATGTAGTGCGCGAGAACCTCACTTTCACGGCGCATCGTCTCCTCGCCGCGATAAAGATTGCGCAGCAAAGCCGCAGCCAGCTCCGGCTCGCCTGAGGCGCTCCCGTAAGCTTCCAAGCGTCCATAGAAGGCGTTGGCCATCGCTTTGATTCGCCGCCCCAGGCCCATGTCCGAGACGCCGAGCTGCCGCAGAGCGTCCTCGAACCCCGCGAAGATCACATTGGCGAATTCCGTACCGACTTTTCCTCCGGCCGGTCCCAAGGGCTTCAGCGCGTCCATGACCGCGAAAGCGTGCAGAGTCAGAAGATCGAATCGCCCATCCAGACTGTCGGCAACGGCAAAGTTCGTATGGAAAACCTGTTCCCGCGCACGGCTGACGATCGCGTCGTAAAGATGCCGCGCAGGGCTGACCGGCTTGGGAGTTCGCGAAAACAGCGCCATGCTGCAAAGGTTCCGGGCTTGAAAGACCACTGCAACGAGGTTAGCACATTCGGTAGGGCAGCAACGGGGCAGGAGTTTAGGGAGTTGGAATCAATGCGCCGTTCGTTTTGGGCATTTCTCGCAGGCACGGCCGCGCTTGCCGCTTGCGCGCCGGTTGAAAGCCAGCGCGGCTATGTTCCCGATCAGGAAGCCATATCCAGCATTCAGGTTGGCGTCGATACCAAGGATATGGTGAGCAAGAAGCTTGGCGATCCGTCGACGGCCGCCACGTTCGGCGGCGACACCTGGTATTACATTTCGACCCATGTGGAGCAGAATGCGTTCTTTGCGCCGCAAGCCAGAGACCGCAACATCGTCGCGGTCCAGTTCAGCAAAGAAGGCATGGTCTCCGACGTCCACAAATATTCGCTGGCGGACGGACGCGTGGTCGACTTCGTCACGCGCGAAACGCCGACACGCGGACGCGAACTCACGCTGATCCAGCAGATCTTCAACGCCGTACCCGGACAGATCGGCCAGTCCGCGCCGACGGAAGCCACACCAGGCGGCGGCGCGCCTCCGCCTATTCCGGGACCCCGGTAACCGCAAAAAAGAAATGGCCCGCGCGAAGCGGGCCATTTTTTTGTCCGGCTAGTTTTACCCGCCTGGCTTAGGTGCCTAGCCGGGCAAGCACGGCGAGCAGCAGCAGTGCGACGATGTTGGTGATCTTGATCATCGGGTTCACGGCTGGGCCGGCGGTATCCTTGTACGGATCGCCAACGGTGTCGCCCGTGACGGCCGACTTGTGCGCGTCCGAACCCTTGCCGCCGTAATGGCCGTCTTCGATGTACTTCTTGGCATTGTCCCAAGCGCCACCGCCGGAGGTCATCGAAATCGCCACAAACAGGCCGGTCACGATCACGCCCAGAAGCATCGCGCCCAGAGCGTTCAGTGCCGACGTCGTACCGGCGACAGAGCGCACGAACACGAACAGCACGATCGGCGACAGCACCGGCAGCAATGAGGGAAGCATCATTTCCCGGATGGCCGCTTTGGTCAGCATGTCCACGGCACGGCCATAGTCGGGCTTCTGCGTGCGCAGCATGATGCCGGGCATTTCCCGGAACTGACGGCGCACTTCTTCCACCACGGCCTGGGCAGCTCTGCCGACCGCCGTCATCGCCATGCCGCCGAACAGGTATGGCAGCATGCCGCCGATGAACAGGCCCACAACAACCCAAGGATCGGTCAGAGAGAAGGTCGGAACCTCGATTCCCTTAAAGAAGGGGTAATCGTTGCTGTTGGCGATGAAGTAGCTGATGTCTTCCGTATACGCCGCAAACAGCACCAGCGCGCCGAGACCGGCCGAACCGATCGCATAACCCTTGGTCACCGCTTTGGTGGTGTTGCCGACGGCGTCGAGCGCATCGGTCGTCTTGCGTACAGCGCCTTCGAGGCCGGCCATTTCCGCAATGCCGCCGGCATTGTCGGTAACCGGGCCGAATGCATCGAGCGCCACGATCATGCCGGCCAAGGCCAGCATGGTGGTCACGGCGATGGCGATGCCGAACAATCCCGCAAGCAGATACGTCACGATGATGCCGCCGCAGATCACCAGGGCCGGCAGCGCCGTCGATTCCATCGATACGGCGAGGCCCTGAATGACGTTGGTGCCATGACCGGTCACGGAGGCTTTGGCCACGGACTGTACGGGGCGGAAATTCGTGCCCGTATAGTATTCCGTGATCCAGACGAGCAGGCCGGTCACAACCAAGCCCGTAACGCCGCAGAGATAAAGGTCCAAGCCGGTGAAGCGCGCGCCGCCGAGGATGGCGTATTGCGTGTTCATACCGACCAGCCAATCGGTCACCGGCCATAGCACGGCCAGCGACAGTGCGCCGGTCACGATGAGGCCCTTATACAGGGCGCCCATGATGTTGCCCGACGCGCCAAGGCGCACGAAAAACGTGCCGATGATCGAGGTCAGAATGCACGCGCCGGCAATTGCCAGCGGATAAAGCATCATGGATTCGCGCTGCTGGTCCATGAAGAAGATGGACGCGAGCACCATCGTCGCCACAGTTGTCACGGCATAGGTCTCGAACAAGTCCGCGGCCATACCGGCGCAGTCACCAACATTGTCGCCCACATTGTCGGCAATGGTGGCCGGGTTGCGCGGGTCATCTTCCGGAATACCCGCTTCCACCTTGCCCACCATGTCGCCGCCGACGTCCGCGCCCTTGGTGAAGATGCCGCCGCCAAGGCGGGCGAAGATGGAAATCAGCGAAGCGCCGAAGCCGAGCGCCACAAGCGCGTTCACGATGACGCGGCTTTGCGCCGGGTCGGTGATGGAAAGACCCAGTCCGCTCGTCAGAAATGCGTAATAGCCGGCCACGCCCAGAAGGCCGAGCCCTACCACGAGAAGGCCTGTCACCGCGCCCGACTGGAATGCGACCGTAAGACCCTCGGCCAAGCCAATCCGTGACGCTTCCGCGGTACGGACGTTGGCGCGGACAGAGACATTCATGCCGATGTAGCCGGCGGCCCCCGACAGCGTCGAGCCGATTAGAAATCCAACCGCCACCTGCCATCCGAGCACGGCGAAGGCGGCAATGAAGATCACCACGCCAGCGATGGCGATGGTTGTGTATTGCCGGTTCAGATAGGCTGCGGCGCCTTCCTGAATGGCCGCGGCAATGGCCTGCATCTCGGCATTGCCGGGACTGCGGCGCATCAGCGACTGCGTCAGCCAGCCTCCGTACAGAAGTGCGATCACACCGCAGGCAAGTACGAGGATCAGAGGCAGGCTCATATGGCAGTCCCTATAAAGATGGAATCGCGTAAGACGGGAAACGCGCGTTGCCTCTCACATCACGGCGGATGCGGCAAGCCCTATCCCGTTTTAGGGGGCGGAACATGCCAAAGTCGACGCCCATAGGCAACCACGAGAACAGGACAGTATGGCGCGGGCCTATTGGGCCGCGATCGGGGTCATGACGATCGGCTCGAATTTGATGCCGGAGACCGTGTCCTTAGGCAGAATTTGGTTAACACGGGCCATCAGGCGCTTCTTCAGCGCCTCCTGATCGACCTTTTTGGGGTTGTTCGCCTCGGCAATGGAGGCCTTGTTGACCTCACGCAAAAAGCCGTCCTGCAGGAACGGGACTTTCTCGCGGATCAACAGCGCCTTATCGCGAGTCGAAGGCGTCAGTTGGATGGAGATGTAGGCATAGCTCTCCAGCCGGTGGTCGACGATCATGGGGGCCAGCAAAGGGCGCATGTCGACGTCGGGAGGGCCTTCGTCCTTCTTTTCACCCTCCTTGGCGTCCTTAGGCTCCTTGGCCGCTTCCGCGGCATGAGCCGCAAGTACCGGAAAAACCAGCAAAAACGCGGCGAAGGCGGCGAAGTTTCGGATGGAAGCCATGCCCTGAGCATGCAGGACAGGGCCTAAGAGTTGGTTACCACCTTAGAAGTGCGTGAACCCTGCCCGTCCCATGGAAGCGGGCTGGCCGTGATCGTCCAAAAGCGTCACCCCTGCCCCAGGTTGGACGTATCCAATTTCGTGTACCGGCACCTCGGAAGCGGCAGCGGCCTGCATAATGGCCGTGCGTGCGCTTTCCGGGGCCGCAAACGCGATCTCGTAGTCATCCCCGGCCGTCACCGCCCGCTGGACGGCGTTGTGGCCCCAGAAATTGGCGCAGGCGGGTGACAATGGGACCGATGAAGCCGTCACGCGGATGCTCACCCGGCACACCTCGGCGATATGCCCCAGATCCGCGATAAGGCCGTCCGAGACGTCGAGCGAAGCCGATGCCAGCCCTACGAGCCGCAGACCCAACGCCAAGCGCGGCTGCGGCACACGGTAGCGGCCGATCAGATATTGCCGCTCGGAGAGTGAGTGAGGCCCCTCTGCACCTTTCAGCAGCGCCAAGCCCGCTCCGGCGTCGCCGATCGTACCCGACACGAACACCCTATCTCCGGGCTTTGCGCCGCCCCGCCGAATTGTGCGCCCCGCCTCTATGCTTCCGAGTGCCGTCACGGAGAGCGTCAGCGGGCCTGGCGTTGCGGTGGTGTCGCCGCCAAGCAACGACAACCCGAATTCGTCCTGGTCTTCGCCAAGCCCCGCGGCGAAGCGGGTCAGCCACTCGTCCGTGCACCACGGCGCGACTGAGAGCGATAGAAGATAGCCGATGGGCGCTGCGCCTTTGGCGGCGAGATCGGACAAATTCACCCGCAGCGCCTTCTTGGCGATCAGATCGGCCGGATCGTCACGAAAGAAATGTACGCCCTCGACGACGGCATCGACCTTGGCGACGAGTTCGTGCCCCGGCGGGAGCGACAATGTCGCTACATCGTCCGCCAAACCGAAGGCGCCAGCACTCTTGGCGAGCGGCGCGAACAGTTTCGCGATCAGCTCAAACTCGCCGAGCCGCCGCGGCGGATCAGAACTGGAGCTCGTCATCGGGCGGCGTTTCACCAAACTCAATCGAACGTTTGCGATGCGCGAGCTTGTCCAGCACGGCGTTGACGAAACCGGGTTCGTCGCCTTCGAAGAAATCCCGGGCCAGTTCGACATATTCGTCGATGACGACTTTGGCGGGCACGTCGCGACGCGCCACCAGCTCATAGCAACCCGCACGCAGCAGAGCCCGCAGAATCGAATCGATCCGCGTCAGCGTCCAACCCGATGCGAGCGATTTGGCAATGCCACGGTCGATCTCAACCTGATGCTTCAAGACGCCATGAACGACATCGGAGAAAAACACCTCATCGTGCACAATCTCCTTGCCGGTTTCGGTATCCTGTCCAAAACGATGCTGAATGAATTCATCGATGACGTCTTCGGGCGCATTGCCGGTCATTTCCAGCTGATAGAGCGCCTGCAGCGCCGCTAACCGTGCCGCGCTGCGCGCCTGATGCGGGGTTGTGTTTTCTGCTGTCATCGCTTTTCAAAACTCGATTTGACCGCCATGAGTGCGAGACACGCCCGCGCGGCATCGCCGCCCTTGCCGCCGTTGGCAGAACGGACCCGCGCCAATGCCTGTTCTTCATCTTCAACCGTCAGAATGCCATTGCCGATCGCAAGCCCTTCCCTGATCGTCAGATCCATGATGCCGCGCGCGGACTCGTTGGCGACGATTTCGAAATGGTAGGTCTCGCCGCGAATGACGCAGCCCAGTGCGATGAAGCCGCCATAATGATGGCCCGCCAGCTTGATGACGCCGGGAATTTCCAACGCGCCGGGCACGGCAATGCGATCGAACTTGACGCCCGCCTCTTCGAGCGTCCGCACAGCGCCATCGAGCAGCGCGTCGGAGATATGCGGATAAAACCGCGCCTCGACAATCAGCACACGGCTCATGACGAAGCTCCGGGAACGACCGGGCGCGTGCCCGAAATGTTCAACCCATAGCCTTCAAGCGCCACCATCCTGCGCTGCGAATTGGACAGCAGGATCATATCCCGCACGCCAAGGTCGAGGAGAATTTGTGCGCCCACGCCATATTCTCTCAGGCGTGACTGCTCCATGTCCGGCATGGTTTTGGTCGATTGCGCGAGAACTTCGGAAACGGACGCGATCCGATGGCGGCGGATCAGCACCACCACACCCCTGCCCTCGTTGCCGATCATGCGCATCGACTCGTCCAGGATGTTGCCCGGACCCCACTTCGCAGCCAGCGTATCGTCGAACAGGTTGTAGGCGTGCATGCGCACCAGCGGCGGCTCAGGTCCGGTGATGTCGCCTTTCACCAGCGCCACATGCTCCTGATTCTCAATGGTGTTCAGATAAATCATCAGCTTGAAATGGCCACCATTGCGGCTTTCGAAATCCATTTCCTTGATGCGCTTGACGAAGTGATCGTGCTTGCGGCGATAAGCGATCAGATCGGCAATGGTTCCGATTTTCAGGCCATGCAATTGCGCGAACTTCACGAGATCGGGAAGACGCGCCATGGTGCCGTCATCGTTCATGATCTCGCAGATCACGCCTGCGGGATAAAGGCCGGCGAGGCGCGCGATATCGACAGCCGCTTCGGTATGGCCGGTACGGACCAGAACGCCGCCATGACGCGCGACCAGCGGAAACACGTGACCGGGCATAACAATGTCGTCCGGCCCTCTGGTCGGATCCATCGCGACGGAAATCGTGTGCGCGCGATCGTGCGCGGAAATGCCGGTGGAAATGCCTTCCTTCGCCTCAATCGAAACGGTGAAGGCCGTCTGATTCCGAGTGCGGTTTTCCACCGCCATCATCGGCAGCTTCAGCTGATCGGCGCGCTCCTGCGTCATCGCGAGGCAAATCAGGCCACGGCCGAAACGCGCCATAAAGTTGACCGCTTGCGGCGTACACATCTGCGCGGGGATGACGAGATCGCCTTCATTTTCACGGTCTTCGGCATCGACCAGAATGAACATGCGCCCGTTGCGCGCATCTTCGATGATGTCGGGAAGCTCGGAAATATGGTCGTGAAAAATGTTGGTCATTTTATCCAAATCATTTGGCTAACCGGGCCACATAGCGCGCCAGGAGGTCGACTTCCAAATTGACCTTGCCGCCCGGCTGGGTGCGGCCAAAGGTGGTGCTCGCCAGTGTGTGCGGAATAAGATTTATGCCGAACTGCTTCTTATCGACTTCATTGACCGTCAGCGAAACCCCATCCAACGCCACCGATCCTTTGGCGGCAATGAAACGCATCAGCTCAAGGGGAGGCTGGAAAGTCATGCGGCGGGATTCGCCTTCGTCTTTCATCTCGATGATGGCCGCTACGCCATCGACATGGCCGGAGACGATGTGACCGCCCAATTCGTCGCCGAGCCGTAATGGCCGCTCCAGATTGACCGAGTCGCCCTCCCGCCAGTCTCCAACCGTGGTCTTGGCGAGGGTTTCGCCCGACACAGTGACCGCGAACCAGCGTTCGGCCGCGCTGCCTTTGTCGACAACCGTCAGGCAAACGCCCGAACAAGCGATAGAAGCGCCAATGTCGACCGTGCCCACGTCATAGCGCGTCGCGATTACGATGTGGGTGTCGCCGCGCTTCTCGACGTGGCGAATCTGGCCGATATCCGTAACGATGCCTGTGAACATGAGTTCTTTTAAACCTCGACGGTGAAGCTTTCCAGGACGTCCGGTCCAAGCGGCGTGCGTTCGATCAGCGTCAACCTTGGAGCCGTGGCAAGCTGCCAAGGCGCGCCTGGAGAAATCGCCGCTTTACCGCCCGCTCCCAGCAGCAATGGCGCGCGATACAAGTGGATGATGTCTACCGCCGAAGCCGCCAGAAAGGAGGCTTGCAGCGCCGGACCGCCTTCGACGAGGACGCGGGTGATGCCGCGGGCAGCAAGCACCCGCAGAGCCGCCATCACGTCAGGGCGGCCTTTCGGGTCCAAGGCAATTTCAGCGGCTTCGACGCCGCACTTGGTCAGCGTGTCTGCCGCTGAGGCGGCCTTTGTGAAAACCAACGTTCGGTGTTGCCGAGCAGTTTGCGCGAGCTGCGAGTGCGGAGAAAGCCGCCCCTGCGTGTCGAATACGACGCGCAAAGGGGTGCGTGCTTCCAATCCTGCCAACCGGCAGGTGAGAAGCGGATCGTCGGCAAGCACCGTTCCAATGCCCGCAACAATCGCGTCGTAGCGTGCTCTTAAAAGGTGTCCGTGCGCGCGGGCCCGCTCAGATGTGATCCACCGGCTGTTGCCCTCCGCGTCGGCGACGTAGCCGTCCGCACTTTGCGCGATCTTTAGGGCGACGAGTGGACGGCCTTCCGTGACGCGCTTGAAAAATCCCGCATTGAGCGCGTGCGCCTCGTGTTCCAGGACGCCTCGCGTCACGGCAATTCCGGCGCTTTCCAGCCGCGAGAATCCGCCACCCGCGACTCGCGGATCGGGATCGACGATGGCGCCAACGACGCGGGCCACACCCGCATTCACCAAAGCGTCGGCACAAGGCGGCGTGACGCCATGATGCGCGCACGGTTCGAGCGTGACGTAAGCGGTGGCGCCGCGCGCTGTGTCACCCGCTTGGGCAAGCGCGACGGTCTCGGCGTGGGGACGGCCGCCCGCTTGCGTCCAGCCGCGGCCCACCACCTGCCCCTTTGGAGAAACGATCACGCAGCCGACGGACGGATTGGGCGCCACATTGCCCAGACCGCGCTCCGCCAAGCGCAGGGCATGGCGCATATGCCGAATGTCGTCGGGCGACGTGCCGCTCAATCCCGATCGACGCCGGACAACTCGCCGACGAAGGCCTCGAAGTCCTTCGCCTCGCGGAAATTCTTGTACACGGAGGCAAAGCGGATATAGGCGACCTTATCCAGCGAAGAGAGCGCCTGCATCACCAATTCTCCGATCGTCTGCGAGGGGATTTCGTTCTCGCCCAGACTTTCCAGGCGGCGCACGATGCCTGTGATCATGCGTTCCACGCGCTCGGCTTCCACCGGGCGTTTGCGCAATGCGTGGTGGATCGCCCGTTCCAGTTTTTCGCGGTCGAAGGACTCCCGCCGCCCACCCTTTTTGACCACGGTCAGCTCGCGCAATTGCACGCGCTCGAATGTCGTAAAGCGCCCGCCGCAACCCGGACAAAGCCGCCGCCGCCGGATGGCGGCATTGTCGTCCGAAGGCCTGCTATCTTTTACCTGGGTATCGTCATGTCCGCAGAACGGGCAGCGCATCGCAAGAAAAGCCTTTCCTGGTCTTCAGTAGATGGGAAAACGCCGGCACAGCGCGATGACGCGCTGCTGTACGCTTGCTTCAACCGCCGGATCGCCGTCTTCGCCCTTGGCGGCAATACCGTCGAGCACATCGACAATCAGATTTCCAATCTCGTGGAATTCGTTCACGCCGAAACC
>Ga0114969_10005086_pt1 | contig 10365 bp, 7 predicted proteins | sample M_130807_MF_Meta_FD_87316 | JGI IMG/M metagenome (GOLD analysis project Ga0114969, IMG submission 87316) | Freshwater microbial communities from Lake Montjoie, Canada to study carbon cycling - M_130807_MF_MetaG | ecosystem: Environmental > Aquatic > Freshwater > Lake | place: Lake Montjoie...
GCCAGAACAATAAAGCGGCGGCGAGCGAAAGCGTCTGCATAGGGGTACGACCACCAGTGAACAAAGCTGTTGAAAGCGCTTCCTTCGTGCCCATTGACGGATAAAAGAACAGGTAAACGCTCGCCCCTTCGCAAATCGTTGGGAATCGCCAGATAGCCGTGCGCGATGCGCCGCGTCACCCCTGTGTCGTAGGGATTCGGTAAGTCATAAGCGAAAACAAGTTCGCGGCGAAAGTAGTTCTGCGGATGGGCTTCAGGGTTCGCGTCGTACCAGGGATTGTAAATCCTGCCGTCTGAATAAGGCGGTATGTTATCTCTCATAACGGCTACTGTCGGCGGGAAGAGAGGGGCGGGGTTGCCTTTCATAATCAAATGCTTTATCTGTATGCGAGTCCGATTCTGCCATGCTGTGCGTTCCGCAGGGGACTTCCGTTTTAACCCGTAGAAGAGAATATTCACTCGCGTTCCCGCCCACGCTTGCGGGGCGTCGCCGTTTGTTTGAAAAGTCCCCTGAATATCTTGCCCGACAATACGCCCTGCGTAGGTTTGGCGAGTGCCGCCCGCTAGCGTTCGCGTAAAGACGACATTGCCGCCATCCCATCGGGAAACCTCTAGGTCGTACTCAGGCTCTTCGCTCGCCGCGCCGCCTGTCGTCGAGGCGAATATCTTGAAGCGCCCTATGGGAGCCCCCGCCGCATCCCTATCTAGCGTAACTCGCGCCTTATAGGTTTCTGCAATAAGGATGTTATAGACCCGCGCTGAACCGAGCCTATCCATATAAGTGGAGTTCCACGCCGTGATAGGTATGGGATAGTCTGTAGGTGTAGTAGGAACCGCCTGGTCATCGGTAGAGCGTCCCTGTAGAATCCCCTCGACGATTCTGCCCGAATAGTAGTCATATCCGGAGTTGTGGGGAGCGATAAAACTAAGGGTTCGGGAAGCGGAAGACCAGTTGATGTTTTTTAGAACCTGCTTCTTGTTACTGAGCAGATTTCCTGCGTACATTTGGGTTGTTTTGTTATAGGAGATGGAGATGGCGATACGTTCACCACTACGGTTGATATACCAAATGCCAGCGGGGCTACTACCATCTGCCAGTGCGTGCCTGCCATACAAAAGCAGACTGCAAATACTCACCGTGCTCACCCACCTCTGTGTATTTGAAACCAAAGACATTCGTGAAACTCCTCTTGATAGGTATTAAACTCAAAGCTAAATTTGCGCTTTGCCCCTATAGACAAAGGGTAAAAAGTAGTTGTTCCACAAAAACACAGAAAAACAGGAGATTGTAGCGCACTTCACAGGCTTTGAGCCGTTTTTCACACAGGTTTTTAGGAGTTTCTTGAAGGCATGGTGAATATCTTTAGGTATAGAATTCGCGTAATAGAGAGGATGTAAAAAGTATAGTATGGCAACTTTTGCGAACGACAAAATACAACTCGGATTTATCGGAGTGGCGGGGCGCGGCTCCGACCTGCTACAGTGGTTCTCCAAGCACGACGACGTGCAGGTGACAGCAATCTGCGACCTCTATCCGGCGCACCGTCAACGCGCCATTGACTTCGTAGGCGGAACCGCGAAAGGCTACGAGAACTTTCGCGACCTGCTGGCGGACGACAACGTGGAGGCGGTGATAATCGCGACTCCTCCGCAGTGGCACGCTATCATGGCGACAGAGGCTCTACAGGCGGGCAAGGATGTCTACTGTGAAAAGCCTATGAGCCGCTTTCCCGGAGAAGGCAAACTGATGGCGGACTTCGCCTCGAAGTACAACCGTGTCACGCAGGTAGGCACTCAGGTTCATGCGACGGAGAACTATCGCAAGTGCGTGGACATTGTGCGATCTGGCGTGCTAGGCAAAATAACGGCGGTACGTAATTTCTGCGCCATGAACGACGATTCGGAGGGGCTAGGAAATCCTGAAGACACGGCTCCACTAGAGGGGTTAGACTGGAATATGTGGCTGGGACCTGCGCCAGAGACCCCCTTCAATATCGGGCGTTTCCGCGACGGAATGCACCGCTACTTTGCCGACTATGTGGACAGCTGGTTGCATGAATTGGGACCTCATATCGTGGACTTACCATTCTGGGCACTGGATTTACCCTGCCCTAAGCGTGTCGTTGCTAGCGGGGGGCGTTATGCCACGCATAGCATCGCCGATGTTCCTGATACAATGGATGTAATTTGGGAGTGGGACGACATGGTGATGACATGGACGCTTATGCAGTCTAGCAGTTTCCATTTCGGCGTAGGCTCTCCCGGACCTGGACGCAAACTAGGCATCGTATTTCATGGTGAAGAGGGTACACTTCTTGCGAACTACGGTCTCTGTCAGGTTTTAGACAAAAAGGGGAATCTGGTGGAAGGAGCGGAGTACCCCGCTGTAAATCTCCCCTCTCCCGGACATGAACGTGAGTTTCTGAACGCGATTCGAAGTCGAGATGAGTGTTCGTGCAGCTTCCGAAAGCACCTCTCTATGCACACCGCATTAAACCTTGCTCATATCGCGATGAAGACGAATCGTAAACTACAATGGTCTGAAGAGACATGGGAAGTGGTGGGAGATGAGGAGGCAAACCGCCTCTGCACACCTACCTACCGCGCCCCTTGGAAACTCCCGACACTCTAGGAACTACCTATGCCCTCTTTTCCTTATGGCAAAGCCGCATTCAGTTTTGTGATAATGGCTCTCATTTCAGGGCTGTTCGTCACCTTTCACCGCGTTGAATCACGTAAAACAACACTAACGATGTGGACGTTTGCCGAAACGCACTACGCCGCGTATCGTAAAGCAATTCCCTCCTTTGAAGCGGCGCACCCCGGTGTCACTGTAAAGGTAGAACACGTCAACGGGCAAGCCGTCACATCACGTCTGCAAGCGGCTTTCCACGCCAACCTGAACGTGCCGGATGTGGTGGAGGTCGAAATCAGTTCGGCAGGAAGTTTTTTTCGGGGACCCCTCGAACACGTCGGCTTTCTGGACTTAACAGATAGGGTGAAACAGTCAGGGCTATGGGATAAGATGATACAAGCCCGATTTGCCCCCTACATGACACACGGACGGATATTTGGTTTGCCTCACGATGTTCACCCTGTTATGTTAGCGTGTCGGCGCGATCTTCTGGAAAAAGCCGGCGTAGATATGAATCGTATCGAGACATGGGACGATTTTATCAAAATTGGGCATAAAATCACCATTCCCGGTAAGCAGTACCTTCTTGAACTTTCTGATAGCGGAACGGATAACATCGAAGTTATGTTGTTTCAGAGGGGGGGAGGCTACTTCGACCCGCAAGGGAAGTGTAGTTTCGATAACGAAATTGCTGTGCAGACAATGCTTTTCTATGTTCCGCTCGTCGCTGGAAAAGACAAAATTGGCAGTACGTTGGGCGCGAATCAGATTCTAACACAAGCCGTAGAGCAGGGGTATATGCTCTGCCTATTCGCCCCTGACTGGCGCACAAAGGGGCTTGAGCAGGATATTCCGCGCATGAGTGGGAATATGGCACTAATGCCGCTTCCTGCTCTCAAGCCGGGCGGTCTGAGAACGAGTACGTGGGGCGGAACAATGCTTGGTATTACCAAGAAGAGCGAACACCCCGATTTAGCATGGGAGCTCGCACAACACCTCTATCTTGATAAGCCCCAACTGGCAGAGAGGTTTCGAGACACTAACATTCTTCCCTGCCTTCGAGAGGCGTGGAACCAAGCCGCCTTTCAAGAGCCGCGCCCCTACTGGAGCAACCAAAAATTGGGAGCTATGTACGCCGAACTCGCACCGCAGGTTCCGTTTCAATACTCTAGCCCCTACATTGTGACGGCGAAAGCGAAGTTTGGGGAGGCACTGGTCTCCTGTGTACAGTACTACAATGCGAACGGCGAAAGCGGGTTTGAGGAGTATGCGCGTAAGCGTTTGAAACAGAGCGCGAACGAAGTGCGAAACCTTAGTGCCCGAAACCCCTATCAGTGATCTATGGTGGGATAAGCGAACAGGTAGCAGTTTTATGCAGATGGGTGAACCACAACTGAATATGCCGCACGGCTCGGTCACATTTTTGATGACCGACGTGGAGGGTAGCACGCGCCACTGGGAGGAACACCCGGAGGCGATGCGCGAAGCCCTGATTCGCTACGCTCGAATCGCTACCGAGGTTGTAGGGCGAAACAGTGGGTTTCTCATAAAGAACCGAGGGGCGGGGGATAGTCTTTTCATTGTCTTTTCTGACCCAACGGACGCGATGCGAGCGGCGGTGGAGTTTCAAAAGACAATCGTGAGCGAGGTTTGGCAGGAGAATATCTCCTTCAAGGTACGCATGGCTCTCCACTGCGGCGACGTAGAGCTTATCGAAGGAACCTACTACGGAGTAACCGTCAACTATGCCAACAGGCTCTCTAGTTTGGGGCATGGTGGGCAGGTTCTGGCTTCCGAAGCCTTTGCCAGAGTGTTGAACTCCGCAGAGGCTACACCTTCCGCCAAACTTCGTTATCTAGGAGTATATACACTACAGAGTGGGCAGGAAGTGGGTAAGGTATATCAAATTGCAGCCCCCGAACTACGTGATTTCTTTCCCCGTTTACGATTCGTTACCCCTTGTTCCCACAATCTTCCCCAGTACGCTACGCACTTTTTTGGACATGAAGAGCAGGTAGTGCGTATACGAACCTCTATCCCAGATACTCCCCTACTCACTCTACTGGCTCCGGGCGGAATGGGTAAAACTCGTATTGCACTCGAAGTGGGAAGAGAGGTGCTAGGCTATGAAGGGGAGGGGGTCTGGTATATAGATTTTGACCAAGCGAGTAGCGGTGAGGAGATTTTGGCGCGTGTGCTAGGCATTCAAGCAGGATGTGAATACCTTTACACCTACTTGCGCGAAAAACGGGTGCTAATTATTTGCGATAGCTGTAAGAACACCCCAGAAAGGGCACTCTCGTTTGCGGCGGGTCTTCTTGAGAACTGTCCGCAGGTGCGCCTCTTAATGTGTTGTATTGCTCCGTTGGGGCATCCTCAAGAGGCTATTTTCTCTATTCCACCGCTCAAATTACCATCAAAGGAGTTAGTAAACGACCCTGCTCAACTGATGACAAACGAAGCAGTCATCCTCTTTGCAGACAGAGTCATCTCCACTCTACCCAGTTTCCGCGTAGAGCCTGAAAATGCGCGGGCGGTTGTAGAGATATGTCACCATCTGAAAGGAATTCCCTACGCACTAGAACTAGTCGCGGCACGCTATCGCGATAGTCTGCCGGAGGCGTTGCTAGGCGAGCTAGAGACCACTCTGTGCCGTGATGCGGAGGAGTCTATTCTACAAGACACTATTGATTGGAGCTATAAAAAACTGGAAGAGCCGCAACAGATACTCCTACAACGTCTCTCTGTTATGCCGGGGGCTTGGACGCTGGAAGCCGCCGAGCGAATCTGTTCCGATGAACGTATTGAACTCTGGGAGGTACTAGACTTTTTGAACGACTTGCTAAATCGAAGCCTTGTGTTATATGAGGAAGAAGAAGGAACGCCGCGCTACCGAATGCACCATACAGTTCGCAAGTTCGCAGGTGAGAAGCTACGGGAAGCGGGTGAAGATATCTCCTTTTTGAAGAGGTATGAATCCTATCGGCAAGGGTTAGGAGCAGCACAGTGAAAGAGACCAGTTTCTTCCGCCTACAGCACCGTTACGCGCCCTATCTTTTTGTGTCCCCATTTCTGTTTTTGTTCTCAGTCTTCGGTGTCTATCCCATTTTTAAGAGCCTGCAGCTCTCTCTCTATATCACTAATGGACCCCGTGACCACGTTTTTGTCGGGCTGGGGAACTTCCAGTTCCTTCTACGCGATCCCGATTTTCATACCGCCGTCTGGAATACCATCGTCTTCGCGCTCTGCTCGGTCTTCCTTCAACTGCCTCTCAGCCTTGGGCTAGCGATACTACTCAGTCAGAAATGGCTGAAGGGGCGGGCGTTCTTTCGTCTTGCTTTCTTCTGTCCCCAACTGGTGGGGCAGGCTTTTGTAGCCGTGCTGTTCGGTGTTCTGTTTGTGCCAAAATTCGGCTTGATAAACCAGACACTCTCCTCTGTTTTCGGTATTCCTGACGATACCAAGTGGCTTCAGAATCCGAGCCTTGTCATGCCCGCGCTCGTGCTGACTTCGCTGTGGATGTATGTCGGCTTCAATATGATATACTTTCTGGCGGCGTTGCAAGGGGTAGACTTGGAGCTATATGAGGCGGCGAAGGTCGACGGCGCAAACAGCTGGCAACAGTTCTTCGCCGTTACGCTACCGGGCATACGCCCTGTTGCGGTGTTTGTTTTGGTCACAGCAACTATCGGCTCGTTCCAACTCTTTGAACTTCCCTATATTCTGCTAAACAACAGTGCAGGACCCAATAAGTCAGGGCTGACTCTGGTGATGTATCTCTTCCAAACGGGTTTTGTGACAGGAGACTTGGGTTATGCGTCGGCAGTAGGCTGGACGCTCGCAATAGGAGTACTGGTCATCAGCCTGATTCAGATGCGTATCACGGGAGCATGGAAAGGGGAGAACGCATGAGCAAATCACTTTGGGCGCGGCTGGGGCGCGGGATATCGTATTTTGTGTTGCTTTTTGGGGCGGTACTCACGCTTGTACCGCTCGTTTGGCTTGTCGCTTCCACCACAAAAAGCAAAGACGACCTGTTTCACTACACCTTCTTCGCGCCTCATTTCACCCTTGAAAACTATACGTCTCTCTTCGCGAAGATGCCCTTCCTGAACTATCTAATGAACAGCCTCTTTGTGGCAAGCGTCACGGTCTTAGTTCAGCTTTTCTTCTCCTCGCTAGCGGGCTTTGCACTGGCTAAGTACGAGTTTAAAGGTAAGAAGGCGATAGTCGTTATTATGCTATCTACGATGCTGATACCCGGTCAAGTGCTGATGGCACCGCTCTACGAACTGATAAACCTATTAGGGATGATGGATTCATGGAGGGGGATTATCGTGCCGGGGGCAGTGAGTGTTTTCGGTATTTTTCTGTTTAGGCAGTCCATCCTACAACTTCCGAACGAGTTAATGCACGCGGGAAGAATAGACGGTTGTACGGAGTTTCGGCTCTACTGGGACATTGTGATGCCCGTTTCACGTCCGATGATAGGGGCGTTTTGCCTGATAAGCTTCATGGGGGCGTGGAACAGTTTCCTGTGGCCCCAGATTATCCTACACAATCGCTCTCTCTACACTCTGCCCATCGCTCTTAATCAGTTGAGAGATCTCTATAACAACCAGTACGGCACGCTCATGGCAGGAACCCTGCTCTCTATTCTCCCTGTGGTGATCCTCTTCCTAGTTTTGCAGAAGGAGTTTGTTGCAGGGCTGACAGCAGGGGCAGTGAAGGGGTAGCTCACTCCTTGCTCTACTTCCTGACGGGCTTCCACGCCGATTTCAGAGGCGATACGCGCAAAGAGACAACTCGAACGGAGCCGCCCTTCGCAAAGACCGAAACCGATTTTTCGTTCTGACGCGGAAGGAAGCAGTTTGTCAGAACCGCCCGTCCGCCGTTCCCGAAAGTTTCCAGCGTTGTAGTATCTACAAGAACGCGGATACGCACCCGATTGCCCTCCGGCTTTAGGGGAGCCGACCTGCCCAAACAGGTCAATGTGTTGGCGTGAACGTCGTAACTTATCGTTTCGCCGCGCACGTTCAGCCCGAACTCCGTTGCGTCCTCTATATCGAACTCCGCTTCAATATCCCACAGTTCGCCCGACACTCTTTTCAGCGGAAGACTAGAGGCGCGAAGGTCTATCTCTTGCCATTTCCGCTCTTTCGAGAGGCTGATAAGAGAGGCAATTTCGCGTATCGGGTAGCGATAGAGGCGCAAGCCCTCGTCGGTTTGGCGCAACGTCAGTTCGCAGGGAAAACTCATCTGTTGATTGAAAGGCATCTGCGGGTAACTCCCGCCGTTCATCCATGCGACTTGAATACGCCGCCCGTCGGACGCGGGAATGTCGCTATACGACTGTACCGCGTAGTAGTTCGCGCCATAGTCCGCCGGATGCGTCTCGCCTTCGGGAGTAAAGTGCCGTCCGTCGAAAGTGCCGACCAGATAGCGTCCGTTGGCTCCGGTTAAAACCCACTTTTTCGTGGTCGGGCTACCCTCCACGCCGACCTCAAAGAAGTCTGGGCACTCTGTACAGCCCGACACAGTAATATCGTGCAGGTGCGTCCAGTGCTTGAGGTCGGGCGAAGCGAAAAAGCCGTACTCCTCCTTATCCAGATACAAAACCATTATCCACTGCTTCGTCGACGCGTGCCAGATAACTTTTGGGTCGCGATTTTCCGCCGCGATGTGCGCTAATACGGGATTCTGATTGTACTTCGTCCAAGTGCGCCCCCTATCAGTGCTATAGGCGACACACTGCGTGAAGGGCTGCCCTTTAGAAGCGTCGGAAGTTCCGCCCGCCGCCGTGTATATCGCGACAAGCGTCTTCTCTTTGCCCGTTTGAAAGCCTGCTGTGTTGTCCCAATCCACGACGGCGGATCCGGAAAACATCGTGCCCAGCCTATCAGGTTCAAGAGCATTGGGCAGTTGCTCCCAATGCACGAGGTCGCGGCTAACAGCGTGTCCCCAGGTCATGTTTCCCCACTCGGTTCCAGAGGGGTTATGCTGAAAGAAGAGATGATACTCGCCCTTATAAAAGACTAGCCCGTTCGGGTCGTTGAGCCAGTTCGTCCTCGAAGTGAAGTGAAACTGTGGGCGGTAGGTTTCGCGGTAAATTACATCTGCCCGAATCTCCTCCATCCTCTTTCCGTCGCTTTGCGCTATCTCATCCACGTTGATATGTCCCCATCCGTTCTTCACTTTGTCTACAATCTCAATACGCGCCTGTTTGCCCTGCAAGTTGGCTACATCCCAAGAGTACCAGTTCAGCCGCTCCGTTCCTCCGGGCTTGTTGTTGGGGCCCGTTGCGGTGCGGACAACGCTTCCGTCTACTAGCAGGTTGATGCAGGTTAGTCCGGGGAATTTGCCGCCGCCTATGAGGAAGTTAATGTGTTTTCGCGTGATAAGGAATGTAGGAGACGTGAGCGTGCCTGTCGTGTCGTCCCCCTTATAAAAGGAGTTCACTAGCCCATGACCGAGATAGCCTGTGACCGCCATCTGCCCCGGCAACGTACCCTGAGCGGGTCTCGCCCCGAAGGCCTCCCCCGTCGCAGACCAGCTACCGTAACTCTCGCCCTCAAAATTGGCGATGAGAATGTCCGAGCGGTCAGCCGCCAACGCGAAACAACAAGCAAGGCATAGCAGGAGCGAAAAAAGCCACTTTTGCATTGAAGTCCTCACTGGTAAACTCTCTACTTTCTTATCGCTACCCGCAATCCAGAACGCCTGTTTCCAAAAAAACAGCGTGCCTTTTGCAACTGCGATATACGGAACGAAACTACGCCCGATGAGCGGGTTCGTAGATACGTAGAGCATTAACCTTTTTTGGGTTTCGGCGCGGGCAACGCCTCTGCCATGTGGCGAATCGCCTCCTCCAGCCACTCCCTGTCGTTGCACCTCTCCTCCGGCACGCAGAGCGAGTCTTTCGCGCCCGGATAGGGGGGCGCGTAATCGCACTCGCTCTCAAAAGCGGAAGCGGCGGCAGACGGCTTGATATACAGTCGGTCATCGGCAACCAGAGCCACCAACTTCCCACCGCAGTAGAGAGCATACTCGCCAAACATGGCGCGGGCAGTTACGTTGCCCAGTCCCTCTAACTGCGTTAAAAGAAATTCCACCGTACTTTTTTGCGTTGACATGGCTACAAAGCCTCCTTATTTCCCCTTTATCGCGATAAGATGGCTCTCTGTGCGAACATACAGCGTGCCATTTGCGATAGCGGGAGTCGAGTTAGTAGGCTCTCCTGTTTCAAGCTTGCCTAGCAACTTAAACGTGCTCCCTGCGGAGATGGCAGTCAGTTCGCCCCGTGTGCCTAGCGCGTAGATTTTGCCGTTGCAGAGGACGGGCGAGCCGAAATAGTCGCCTCCCACGCGCTCCCGCCACAACTCCTTGCCCGTTGCTCCCTCATAGCACGAGACTACCCCGTTGTCTCCCCAGAAGTAGATACGCCCCTCCGAGACGATAGGAGTAGGTACATAGGAGACTCCCTTCGGAATCCGATAGGCGACCTCCGCCGTCTTCCCATTGGCACGAGAAGGGAGGCGTAGCGCGACGGCAGACTTATCACTACCCAGAGTTCCACAGCTTGCCAATACCATATCGCCCACGCGAATAGGAGAGGTGACGCACCGAAGCGGGAATAGACCTGCAACCTCCCAATTACGAGAGCCTGTCTTGGGGTCTAGGCTAGTGAAGCCATGCGCGGTACTAGCAAAAATGACCTCCGTCTTTCCCTCA
>Ga0114969_10005088_pt1 | contig 10358 bp, 7 predicted proteins | sample M_130807_MF_Meta_FD_87316 | JGI IMG/M metagenome (GOLD analysis project Ga0114969, IMG submission 87316) | Freshwater microbial communities from Lake Montjoie, Canada to study carbon cycling - M_130807_MF_MetaG | ecosystem: Environmental > Aquatic > Freshwater > Lake | place: Lake Montjoie...
CGTATGTTTTTTGAAGAATATTAGCCAAGATATTTAATCGGCCTCTATGCGCCATACCCATTACAACTTCTTGTACATCTTGCTCGGCAGCTTCGGTAATGATAGCGTCTAATGCGGCGATCGTGCTTTCGCCACCTTCAAGGGAAAAGCGTTTTTGTCCGATGAATTTCGTGTGTAAAAATTTCTCGAAGATGACACCCTGATTTAATTTTTCAAGGATGCGCTTCTTTTTGACAAGGGGCAGTTCGCTTGTCATCATCTTTTCAAATTCGGCTTCCACCCAGTCGCTGATGGTTTCGTTATTGATATAGGTGTATTCAATACCAACTTTTGATGTATACACCTTTTGCAGGAAAGCCACTAATTCGCGCAATGTCAATGCGCCCCAGCCGAAATAGTGAGGTGCTTTAAAATGTGTATCTAGGTCTGCGTTGCTCAATCCGAAATGGTCAAGTTCAAGATTGGCTTGTCGGTCTTTTCGTGGTCGAACAGGATTGGTATTACTCACCAAATGCCCGCGTTTACGATACGCTCTGATTAATTGATAAACACCGAATTCCTTATTCATGTCGGTTGATGAATCAGCCGCAGGCTGCGGTGCTTTTTGTTTCTCGGTTGTGTCAACCGTTTTTTCGGTCTTGGGAGCATCCGCATTGGCTACAGCATAATCGTAGCCTTCAAAGAACTTTTTAAATTCTGGGTCCACACTCGAAGGGTCTTTTACAAAATCCTTATACAATTCCTCCACATATCCCGGATGTGCACTAGTTACAAATGAATAATCCTTCATCGACAATTTATTTTAAATTTTCTTCGGCCAGTTGAGACCGAAAAGAAGTGTTTTCAGAAAATAGTTCTGAAAAGTGGCTAAAATAAAGCATTATTGTTTTTGACCGTGTTTTTGTCCTAATAAATCTTATTTTTTTTCGTTTATTTGCTATGCACAACAGGCCCATTGCCTCCTTTATGCAGGCTGTATAACAAGATGGGCCTTAATTTCAGGAAATTTCATTATTATTTAGAAAAGAAAATAGATTTTTTGGAATTTGTTGTTACATTTGCACACTTAAATTTAAAAGATGGCTAATCATAAAGCGACCAAAAAAGATACCCGACAAGCTAACAAACGCAGAGAGCGTAACCGATATCATGGTAAAACTACCCGTAACGCAATGCGTGACCTAGTAGCCTTGACTTCTGAAGGTGAAGCTAAAGACAAGTTGAAGAAAGTGGAAGCAATGTTGGATAAATTAGCGAAGCGCAATATCATTCATGCGAACAAAGCAGCTAATCTGAAATCAGCGATGGCTAAAAAGATTAATGCATTAGCAACAGCCGTTGAAGCGCCTGTGAAAGTTCGCAAGGCTCCAACAAAGAAAACAAATGCAAACAAAGCAGCCGCTAAGAAAACAGCAGCGTCAAAAGCTGAAGCATCTGAAACGACAACATCAGAAAACGAATAGTATACGATTGAAAATATGTGAAAAGTCCTCCGAGTTATCGGGGGATTTTTTTATGTCCACCATGTCGTTTATCTTAAGCAGGCCTCACGCAACATAGACATATACGCAGCACCTTTCTCTCTCGCAAAATGCATATTCCTGTCGGGAATTCCTTCGGGGTTAGGGTAATGTTGCAGCGCTTTATCAATGCTAGCTTCACGAATGATATGTAACATCGGGTAGGGCGAACGATTTGTAAAATTAGCAGCATCCGATGCTGGCTCGCCAGCAAAACAATAATCGGGGTGAAAACTTGCCACCTGATACACACCTTCATACTGCTGTTTGCGAAGCTGCTTGTCGACCAATTGCACAAGCTTTAGATAAAATGAGAATTCATGGAAGGTTTCAGGAAGAATCAGCATCGTTGTTTCAATGTCATCAACTGTATCTAGTATGAGATATTCTTCTAACAAGATGTCGAGGCTCGCAGCGATCGTCTCACATTTTTCAACCCGATAACGGACTTTATTTTCCTTGACTACCTTGGATGCGAAGGGACAAAAGTTACAGCCTATGACTACATCAGCTACCCATTTTTTTGTTTGTTCAATGATTTTTTCCTGATCCATTAAAATCAAATATAGGAAATTTGTTTTCAGCCAAGTAGAATGAAATTGAATGAGTTCAAGATCAACCGATAGTCGATCCCTTCCGCGTGTTTTTTATTTTTATTAGATGATATGAATCTGTGATGAATTGCTTCACTTGACTGTCTGATAAACGACCGTCGATAATCAAGGTGTTCCAATGTTTCTTATTCATATGGTAGCCCGGTAAAATGCAGTCGGGATATGCAAGCCGCTGTTGAATAGCTTCTTCAGGGTCGCATTTGACATTACATTGCAAATCTTCAGTATCGAGCGGTAATAACAAGAATATTTTAGCATTGGTTTTATACACCACCACAGAAGGTCCGAAGGGACACGATTCTTCTACGCCTTCTAACGAAAGTACAAAGTCTCTGACTTGCTCAATATTCATATCATCTAGTTCAAGCTTCTGAAATCGACAGGTACAAGTTTACTCACACCGGCTTCTTGCATCGTTACACCATAAATTACATCAACGCTAGCCATTGTTTGCTTGTTGTGGGTGACAATGATGAACTGCGAGTTGTCGGAAAACTGACGAATCATTTTTGTGAATTTACCCACGTTCGCGTCATCCAACGGCGCATCAACCTCATCCAACACGCAGAACGGTGCAGGCTTGATGAGATAAATCGCAAACAAGAAGGCAGCCGATGTTAGGGTTTTTTCTCCACCCGAAAGTTGGGTAATTGTACTCGGTTTTTTTCCTTTTGGTTGAGCGTAAATTTCGATTGTTGTATCAGCCAAGTTATCTGGGTCAACCAATTTCATATCGCACATATCATCTTGTGTAAACAAGGCATGAAACACATTAATGAAATTTTCTTTGACCTTTTCAAATGTATCCTTGAATTTTTGATTGGCAGTAGCTTCCACTTCTTCGATGGTCTTCAACAGACTGTCTTTTGCATTTGTAAGATCGGCTTTCTGTTCTTGTATGAAATCGTAACGGCTTTTCATTTCGGTATACGCTTCAACGGCCATTGGGTTTACTTCACCCAAATTATCAATCCGTTTTTTCAGTTTGTCTACTTCAGCGGTTAGTTCCTCTATCGCTTGTTCACCCTCACGTGGTTGCTTTAATACGTCATCGAGATCGATTTTAAATTCAACATGCAGTCGTTCTTTCATAGAAGCCAATTGCAGTTTCATTTCGGTTAGCTTATCCTTGATGCTAGTTAATTGGGCTTCACTTTGTTCTTTCTCACGACGCTTTTTATTCAGGGCTGTTTCTTTTTCAGCGAGTTGATTTCTGAAATTATAAAACGCCTGATCTTTTTCATTGAGGTCCTTTTCGCCGCTTTCTTTTTGTTGCAACGCGGTATATAATTTCTCTTCAAATGAATTCAGTAGCTGTGTGGTGGCTTCGAGTTGAAGTTGTGTTTCCACAAGTTGTTGCTCGCCTGAAACGATTTTTACTTTCAGGTCTTCAATTTGCTGTGTGCGTATACCACGTTCGTGATTGATCTCATTGATACGACTTTGTTGACGAGCAATGATGATATTATGTTGATTATACTCTTCGTTCGATTTATTGTATTCAGCTTCGGCTGTCGAAAATTTTTCCTGACTTTGTTTTAAGTTATCAAACGCGAAGGTCATCTGTTGTTTCATCTCAACATGCAACTTCTGTGTATCAGCGATAGAATTTTTTGTAATAACCAATTGTTCGTTCAATTGAGCGATACGGTCAACGGATTGTTCGATCTGCGCATTGAAGTTCTCAACGCGATGTTCGAGTTGAGCCATCGTGTTTTCAGCTCTATTGAGTTCTTCACGTGTTCGTTTGATTTGATCATCTTTTACAGCTTGATTGAATCCGACGATTAGATTTTGTGTTTCAGTGATTTTTTGTTTCAGCGAAGAAACAGATGCTGTTAACCCCTGGATTTCTGTATTCAGTTTCTCTAATCGTTGCGTTCGGCCAATTTTATTTCCTTCAAAGATGCCAACGGAACCACCCACGATACGTTTATTGGTTTTGAAGCCTGTGCCGTCTTTTTGCAAGATAACTGCTTTGCCTGCATTGCTTACCATTAGGCTGTCGGCTATGCAAACATTGTGCAAGAGGTACTTATAGATAGGCGCATACTTTGAATCGCATTGGATCACATCGAGTGCACTAACGCTATTCGCAGGGATTTCTTCAAGTGCTGATTTTGCTTCGAGCTCAGACAAAATAAAGAAACCGGCTTTACCCTTTTTATTATTTTTTAGTAGGTTAATCGCCTGATGCGCATGTTCAGGTGTGTCGACCACATAGTAATTTAAATATTTATCTAAATATCCTTCGATGCAAGTTCGGTATTCGTCTTTTACATTCAGCAACTCAGAAAGCAATTGTGCATCATGCGACCATTGCTCATTCTTATTCAAATATTTGATACTGTCGGGATAGCCTTCAAGACTATCTACCAACGACTTTAATAGGTTAAATTCATTCTGCTTCGAATCGGCCTTGCGATTTTCTTCAAACAAATTCACCCGTAATTCTTCTAGTTCGGCTTGCGATGCCAACAATTTTTCGGTGGCTTCTTCTTGTTTTTGGATTAATTCTTCAAGGGACGATTTTTTACTGACGACGGTCTCGGCCAATTCCATTTTCTGGAATTCTTGTTTGGCGATTTCAGTTTGGCGATTCTTATTTTCTTCTTCCAACTGTGTAATTGAACGCTGTTGGTTGTTGATATTATTTTCAGCGATAGCCACTTTCTTTTCGGCGTCGAACTGATGAATCTGTAATTGTTGATGTTCGTTACGAAGTTTATCAACCTCGGCTTTTTGTTCATCATAGACACTGCGCTTCGAATCAAGGTCTGTGCGGAGTTCTTCGAGTCGTGTCTTGAATTTTGTTAGTGTATCTTCTTCGGTGGCTAGCTTCTGTTCGGACTCCTGTGTGGCTTTATTTAGATTAGCTGTTTGATTCGTTGATTCGATGATGCCTTGTTGAATATTCTTAATCAGTTCATTCAGATGTTGAATTTTCTGTGAAGAGAGGTTCTTCTCATTTTCCAGACTGCGGAGTTGGTTTACCAATTCATTGAACGCCTTTTGTAGGTTGTGAAGTTCTTCTTCGCGTTTGGTGAGTTCAAGCTTTTGTTGTTCGAGTTCGGCACCTTCGGTTGCAATGACAGATTCAAGACCTAGTATCGCATCTACTTCGTGTTGTTGTTGAATATTGAGCGTTTGATAGGTTGAATTGAAATCTTCGAGTGATGCTTTGACAAATTCGACACTTACGTTCTTATATTCACCTTTAATTTGTAGGTATTTTTCTGCTTTCTTTGCTTGACTTTCAAGTGTTCGCAGGTTATTGGAGATTTCAAAAAGAAGGTCTTCAATACGATTTAGATCCTGCTCGGTGGCGTCTAGTTTTTGTTTAGCTTCCTTTTTTCTAGTCTTATAAATCGAAATCCCGGCGGCTTGTTCCAGCATACGTCGACGGCTATTGTCTTTATCTTTAATGATATCATCGACCATGCCTAATTCGATAATGGAATAACTATCTGAGGTGACACCAGTGTCAAGGAAAAGATTTGTGATGTCTTTCAATCGACAGGTAACGTCATTGAGACGGTATTCGCTTTCTCCGTTTTTGTAAAATTTTCGGGAGATGGTAACGGTATTGAATTCGGTAGGTAAGAGGTTTTTTGTATTCTCGAAGGTGAGCGCTACCTCGGCTAATCCACTTCCGTTGCGGGTTTTAGAACCGTTAAAGATCAGATCTTCGAGGTTGTCCGAACGGAGTGTCTTGATTTTATGTTCACCGATAACCCAACGAATGGCATCTACTATATTTGATTTGCCGCAACCATTTGGTCCGACGATACCTGTAATTTGGTTATCGAGGTTAATGACCGTTCGGTCGGCAAAGCTTTTAAATCCTTTAATTTCTAATGACTTCAGTCGCACGTTTCTATTATTTTGGAGGCGTGAAAATACAGCAACTGAATCTAACGAACGAATATGTGAGTATTTGAAAATAGGTAGGGGAAAACACGCCATTAATTGTGGATAAGCTGTCCGTAAGTTAATAATTCAGTGTGGAATCACTGTTAGTTTCAGGATTTTTATCGAAGTAGGTAATGCATTTTACTTCAGAGCTTGCTCAACCAATGATGAATGTAACACAGATTAGGACACTCTTTCTGTCATTTTTGTTTTGCATATGTTGTATCTCAACGAGATGATAAATCAGGTCGTTGGGCTTTTTGTCTTGACGGATAATAGTTGAAATTCGAGGGAATTTAGCGCTTGACAATTTGTTAATGTTTGTTTGAATTTATAAAACCGTTTTATATTGAGCAAAATTTATACAACATGAAACGATTAGTACCCCTTATTTGCCTGATTTTATGCGCATTTTTTAGCACTCGTGCACAAGTAAGCACGATCCCATTTTCTCAATCCTTGGATTCCTATCTTTCGATTAGTGGAACGGTTGTGGATGCGCCAAATGAAGACGATGTGTTTCACGCTAACCTGCCACTCGGATTTAGTGTGAATTACAATGGTGCGATGACGAGTAAATTTGGAATTTGTACCAATGGTTTTATCGTGATGGATAGTCTCTCTCATTCTGGGATGTGGTTATTAAATTCTAGTAGTATTAAAGTCGTTAGCATCTTGCATGCCGATCTTCAGAACACAAACACCGGAGGTCATATCGAATATGTAACGGTTGGTACAGCGCCAAATAGGGTTTGTATCATACAATGGAGAGATTATGGTGTGTTCAGTGTTCCCTATTGTCATCTGAATGCACAGATTCGTATTCATGAAAGCACTGGTTGCATTCAATTATATTATGGGTACAATGCCTATTCAAATGCGGCGGGAAAAACATTCTATGCAGGATTAACGGGTGCTACTACTAGCGATTTCAATTTGCGTTCGGCTACATCAAATTGGGCTAACAGTTTTGCATCCGCTACATTAACGGGTACTGGCATGATAATGAATCCACTCACCATCATTCCAAACGGATTGGTATTTTCATTTGGATCTTGTCCTTCAAGTGGTACTCAATTTTCATATATCACCGGTAATGTATACAATGATGCAAACGGAAACGGCGTTAAAGACGCGGGTGAAAATGGGTTGGCCAATATTATTGTGAACGAGGCTACGCAAAACTATTACACAAGCACAGACAGTAGTGGTGATTACGCTATGTTGTTCGTTGATTCAGCGTTGACTTATTCATTGCATGCTTTACCGATGACTTATTGGAATATCACATCATCACCGCTTACCTATTCAATCAATCCATTGACACAATCATGCAGTTCTGCCGATTTCAGTATGCAGGCTACGCCGAATGTGCACGATGTGAGTATAACAGCCAACGCAGGTAATATACCTTGGCCAAATGCGAATGTGACCATTTTTGCCACCTATCATAATGGAGGTACTGTGGTTGAAAGCGGCGATTCAATTTTCTTTGTCAAAGACAGTCACTTAAGTTTTACTTCTTCAACACCTGCGCCTGCGCTTGTGAGTGGTGATTCGCTTGTTTGGACCTATTCAAATTTATTGATCAATGAATTTAGAACTATCACATTGCATTTACAAGCCGATACAACAATCACAATGGGTGATACACTTCATTCATCTTGGACGATACATCCTCTTACCGGCGATGCAGCCCCAGCCAATAATCACGTGGTGCATGATCAAGCCTGTATGTTGGCTTTTGATCCAAATGCCAAAACAGTTTCTCCTGATGGAAATATCCTAAATACACAAGAGCTTGCCTATACGATTCACTTTCAAAATACAGGCACTGGTTCGGCTGTGAATGTTTTTATCCGCGATACATTAGATGCCAATCTAGATATCAATACCTTTAAGTTGACAGGCTTCAGTCACCCTCTATCGTATACCATCAATGGTGCCGGTCAGCTCTTGTTTACATTTGCTAATATTTTTCTGCCAGATAGTAATAGCAACGAACCTGCGAGTCATGGTTTAGTTAGTTATACAATCAAACCAAAGACCACGCTTGCATCAGGTTCTCAGATTCACAATACGGCTTCGATTGTATTTGATTATAACACACCTATAGTAACAAATACGACACAAAATATTATCATCGAGAATATCCCGAATGCCATCGGAAACGTGGACGTTGCCGATAACTCAATTATGATTTATCCTAACCCAGCACATGATGCAATCACACTAGCTTCATCTACTGCATTTAAACATACATCTATTACCCTCAGTGATATTTCTGGCAAGGTATTACTTCAAAAAGAATACAATGGCGGTGCTGAAATTCATCTTGATTTGTCAGCCCTTCCTAAAGGTGTTTATCTAATGGCAATTAATGACGCAGGTCGAGTGGTTCGCAAGAAAGTGGTTAAACAATAATAGCTGATTCGAGTATAAAAAAAAGCCTGCGAAACTGCGCAGGCTTTTTTGCGCCCTGCCTATCAGGCGCGGTTCAATTTTATGGTTACATAACATTCGAAAGAAAGCGATAGAATTCTTTTTTAGTGGCATGGAAATCAGCACTGGTATCGCTCATCAAGTCAATTAAATTTTCGTCGGAGGCAATCATTTTAACATTGATATACATTGGCTTTTCAGCCGCTTCTTTCAGTAAGGCTTCATTTTTAAGATGAACATCATGATATAATTCATCGACATGGATAGCCATGATGCTGAATTTGTTTTCAAAATGCTCAACATGTTTCAATACGTCCATCGACGTATTTTTAGAGGCGATTTCTTCAAGTCGTTTGCGCAGATAGACGATTTCTATTTTGAAAAAATCTAATTCTCGCTTCCAATCTTCACAAATAAGATGCAGATGGGCTAATGAGTCTTTCATGTTTTGTTGTTTTAGAAAACAAAGGTAGACTAACATATAAGCTTCCCGGAATGATATATATCATGTTTCTATGTGAGAAAATAGAAGGACAACTTATCGAGTGATGCATCAAATTATTTCTGCGTATCGGCTTTGATCCAATCGAGGATATCCTTTTCATCCAGATTGATATAATTTGATTCTTTTACAACAGTTGTATCCTCAATCCATTTGATTGTAGGCAATGCATAACCGCCGTTCATCTGACTGAATTGCTCAGCACCATTGAATATTGAATGCTCAATGATTGATGATCTGGTGTCGTTCAAGAATTCTTTCAGGCTCGTGCTATCGCCGTTTAAGACCATGTAAAATGGAAGTGATGGATGTTTCTCTTTCATAATACGCAGTCGTTTCGCGGCTTTTCGGCAGAAGCGACAAGTAAGACTCATAAACGAAATGATATGTTTCCCTTTTCGCAATTCAATAGCTGGCGCCTTGTTGATTGATGAGTGGTATAAAAGACTAAGTGGTATAGGTTGATGTAGTGGTTTGTCTTTTTCGTAGATGTAAATGCTCTCCGGAGGCAACCATAGGAATGGTATCAGCAAGCTAATCAAGCAAAACATTATAGTGACAGCCTTGATATAGTTGAATTGTAATTCAGCTGAATGGTATGCGATAAGAAGTATCAACAAGATCAACAGGATGTTTTTTATAATGGATTGAACGGGTGTCATCGGTATCCATTCGCCAAAGCAACCGCAATTGCCGTGAAGCCCATACATCTTGACGACAAGGAATAAATAAATTGAGAAAACGCTTAGCAGGAAAAGCGACAAAGGAACTGCTATCTTTTTTATCTTAATATGCGAAATGAAAAGCACGCCCAAAAAAAACTCGATCCCAATCAAGATTCGAGCAATCCATTCGGCGGCTGTCCAGTTGAGAAATGAAGTCTCAACAATCGTCCAGCCAAATTGTTCAAGTGAAGGAAGTTTGGAAATAGCGGAAACGATAAGGACACTGCCCACTAAAATGCAAATAAAACTAAATAGAATTTTTTTGAAACGCGATATAGTATGCTGAAAGCGCAAAAGTACGCGAGTTCAACTACTAAGGGAAAAGATTATCCGTTTAAGTCAAAAAAATCAGCTAAAATTCGGAGCGAGACGACATTGCTATCGTTGAGCTGCTCTTTGACATAACAATAGAATTCTTCTGTATTAAAATCGTCAAGAGGTTTAAGTTCTTTGTTATAACTTTTGAAGCCCATACTCCATTTTTCGAATTGCCTTTTAGCTATATAGGTAGATTGTAGTTTGATAACATTATCATGCCGTGGGTCAATGGATATTTTTGCAAAAAGTTCCTCCACCGTGTCTTTGTCGCCTTCGAGTATCTGAAAGAAATGCTTGTTGCAATACACCAATATACCAGTGATGC
>Ga0114969_10005090_pt1 | contig 10354 bp, 6 predicted proteins | sample M_130807_MF_Meta_FD_87316 | JGI IMG/M metagenome (GOLD analysis project Ga0114969, IMG submission 87316) | Freshwater microbial communities from Lake Montjoie, Canada to study carbon cycling - M_130807_MF_MetaG | ecosystem: Environmental > Aquatic > Freshwater > Lake | place: Lake Montjoie...
CGCGCCGCGGTTGTCGTAGGCCTTGAGCGGGACGACCTTGATCGCCCCCGTCGGCGTGGCCGGTGTCGTGGAAAGGACACCACCCACGGTCGGGCAGTGCTTCACGACCGCGAACATCATCCCGGGGAGGAAGACGTCGATGCCGAACTTCGCCGCACCCGAGGTCTTGGCCGGGATGTCCGGGCGCTGCAGGCGCTGACCGATGATCTTGAAGTCGGCCGTCGCCGTGAGCAGGCGGGTCGCGTCGTCGATGAAGGGGACCAGGACACGGGCATCGGGCGTTGCCGCGAGCGAGACGAGTGCGCCGTAGGACCAGCGCGTGCTCGTCGGAACGTGCGTCACCTCGCCGTGCGCGGCGACGTAGTGCGTGCGGTCGGTGTCCTCGGTGCCCGAGGCGCGCAGCTTCAGCATGGCGCCGGCGACGAGCAGCTCGCGGGCCTGGGCGCCGGCGACGCGCAACGGAAGCCAGCGGCGCGAGATGCCGCTGCTGCCGCCGGTGCCGTAGCGGAAGGTGCTCGTCCCGAGGTAGGACGACGTGTAGGGCGTGACCGGCGTGTTCGGGTTCTCGTTCGTGTCCGGCCGCTTGATGACGATCTTGGTCCAGTCGACCTTGAGTTCCTCGGCGAGCAGCTGCGCGAGTCCGGTCATGGTCCCCTGGCCCATCTCGCAACCGCCGAACATCAACTCGGCGGTGCCGCTCGGCGCGATCCGCACCCAGGCGTTGAGCGCCGAAGCGTCGAAGGCGGCGCCGTCGGCTAGGAGATCCGCCGCCTCGGCTTCGCCCATGCCGAAGAGGCGTCCGGCCGCCGGCAGGAACAGTCCCACCACGAGTCCGCCCGCCGCTCCCGAGATGAATTGCCGCCTGGTGATCTGGTCTTTGACGCTCATGGTCTACCCCTTGTCTTCGTCCGAGGTTCGTTCGTTCGAGTCCACATCGCGGCTGGCCGCCCGAGCGGCGGTATCAGAGCTTCGCGACCGCGGTGCGCACGCGCTGATAGGTTCCGCACACGCAGAGGTTCTTCACCTCTGGCAGGATCTCCTTGCCGTGGTGGCCGGCCTGCATGGCACCCGCGACCGACATGATCATGCCCGGCTGGCAGTAGCCGCACTGCGGCACCTGGTTGTCGATCCAGGCCTTCTGAGCGGGATGGGTGTTGTTCGCGGAAAGCCCTTCGATGGTGACGATCTTGCGGCCCGCCGCCGAGGAGATGTCGATCACGCAGGCGTGCGCGGGCTGCCCGTCCATGAGCACCGTGCAGGCGCCGCAGACTTCGATTCCGCAGCCGTACTTGGTGCCGGTCAGGCCAAGAATGTCGCGCAGGACCCACAGCAGCGGGGTCGCCGCGTCGGAGACGTTGGCCTGGTAGGCCGTTCCATTCACATTCAAGTTGTACATCGCCATGGCTTTCGGCCTCCTCGTCGAAGTCGGGCCTTGATCGGCTCCGTGGATGATCAAACGTGTCTGATACTACCCAAGTTGCGTCAACGGGGTCCGGGCAGAAACCCGAACGGGGTCGGGAAATTCCCTAGTGGGAGCCCGACCGAGCGGTGAGCGCCACCACCTGCGCACCCAGCGCAGCGAAGCGATCGCGCATGGCGTCGTCGAAGGTGAAGAACAGGATCTGCCAGCCGTCGCCCGCCAGATCGGCCACGGCCGCGGCGAGCGCGTCGCGGCGAGCCGCGTCCGAGGTGAGGAACGCGTCGTCGAGGACGAGGAAGGCCGGCTGGCCGACGAGGCGACGGACCAGTGCCAGGCGCACCGCGAGCGCCAGTTGATCGCGTGCGCCGCGGCTCAGCGACTCGCTCGGCAGCTGGAGGCCGTCCTCGCGCTCGACGATCAGGCCGTCGCCGTCTGGGTGGACCTTCACCCAGCGACCCCCGGTGAGCCGGGCGAGGTGCGAGCCGGCAGCTGCCGGACCGTCGCCGAGCGCCTCGCGCAGCGGCCGGTCGAAGTCGATCGCCAGTTCGGAGAGCGCTTCGAGGCAGAGCCGGCCTGCGCGCAGGCCGCGGTCGATCGCGTCGACCTCGCCGCCGATGCGCGTGCGCTCGCTCTCGACGCCGGAGATGTCGGCGAGGCCCATCGACGCCAGCACCCGGTCGCGCCGTTCCACGAGGGCCGCGCGGAGCCGCATCGATGCATCGTCGAGTTCGCGGAGCCGGCGCTCGGCGTCGGTCAGCGCCCCGTGATCGGCGGGAGTCCCGGGATCCGGCGGCGCCGGCGCCGCGTCCCGACCGGCTTCGTCGATCGTCGCATCGTCGCCGAGCAGGCTCGCGAGGGTGCGACGGGCTTCGGCCGCGGTGGCCTCCGCCTCGGTGCGCTCGCGGAGTCTCGCCTCGAGGTCGGCGAGACCGGGGAGGCCGGTGCGTTGGCGGACGTCGCCGACGGCGCGTTGTGCCGCGTCGAGTGCGACCGCACGCACCGCGGCCTGGCGCCGCGCCGTGTCGACTCGAGCCCGCGCCGCGTCGCGCCGCGCCGACACCGCGGCCAGTTGGGCGTCGGCGGCCTGAATGTCGTCGTCGATTGCGTCGAGGTGTGCCGCGCAGGACTCGAGGTCGCTCACGTCGAGCAGGACCGCGCCGCAGGCTTCGACCGTGTCGGCGTCGGCGGCCTCCGCTGCGCGCACCCGCACCGCGGCCAGCAGGGCGAGTACCGCGGCGAGCAGTCCGCAAGCGGCCGCGGCCCCTGCTGCGATCGCGAGTTGCAGCGGCGCCGTGTCGCCGGCGACGCCGAGCCCGCCGTCGGACCCGGTGACGCGCAGGCCCAGGGCGACGCCCGTGGCCAGCAGCAGGGCGCCGGCCGCGCCGGCCGGCGCACGCAGGCGTGACCACCATTGCGCGCCGCGCGCCCGCTCGCGCGCTTCCGCGACCAGCTCGGGCAGGCCGCGCCGACGATACTCCTCGCGGAGATCCTCGACCCGTTCGACCGCGGCGGTGCACTCCCGGACGGCGTTGGACTCCAGCGTCGCCTGCTCGGCCAGGACCGAGGCGTTGAACTCGGCGTTCTTCGCGAGCGCCGCGGCCTCCCGCAGCACGGCGACCGCCTCGCGCCAGGCCGCCAGGTCCTCGGTGCGGAAGCCGCCGAGCGCCGCGGCGCGCTCGGCCGCGGCTCGCGCGGCCGAGCGGGTCTCGACGACCAGGCGGTGGCGCTCCCACCGTTCGGCTTCGCGCAGGCGGTCGATCCGGTCGCGAAGGCTCGCGCGCTCGCGCTCGACACGCGCCCGCTCGTCGAGGAGGCCGTCGATCGCCGGCAGGTCGGCGACGAAGGCCTCGATCCGGGAGAGTAGCCCGGCGGACCGCTCCCGCTCCGCGACGCTCGCCGCCTTCGGCGAGCCACCGGGCGTCAACCCGGCGCGCATGCGGACCCGGTCGGAGATCCGCGCCAGGTCGACGCCGACCAGGCGTCCGCGGATCGAATCGAGCCAGGTGCGCCCGGAATCGAGCGTCGCATCGCCGTCGCGCACGACGAAGAGCCGCGCGAGCGAGGGGTGCTCGCGCAGCAGCTCGACGAGCGGGCCGCCGTCGGGCGGGTCGAGTCGGAGTTCGACCGCACCGGCGAAGCCCGGGCCGTCGCGCGACTGGTCGAGCATCCTCCGGTTGCCCGGCCGCACCCGTTCGCGCAGGCCGCGCAGGAGCGCGTCGATGCAGGAGGTCTTGCCGGCCTCGTTTCCGCCGTGGACAACGGTGAGGTCGCCGGGTTCGAGGGTGAAGTCGCGCAGCGGCCCCACGTCGCGGACGTGTAGCCGGCGGATGCGGATGCTCACGGGAGCGACTCGAGGAAGGCGTTGAGTCCGATGCGCAGCGCATCCTCGAGCAGTTGCGGATCCGCGGGATCCGCGGCGGCCGCGCGCCGGGTCAGCCGCTCGACGAACTCGGCGACGATCGGCGAGCGTACGAGCGTCTCGTAGCTCGTGGTCTGCAGCTCGAGGATCGGCCGGCCTTCCGGTACGTCGCGGGCTTCGCCGGAAGCGGCGGGGCCGTCTGGAACCGCGACACCTGCGGTGGCGCTCCAGGCGCGGGAGAGCGCGTCGGTGGCGCGTGCACGCAGGTCGGCCTCGGCGAGCAGCGACACCCCGGAGAGCCTGGCCAGCACCCGTCCGCCCGATCGCCGTGCCGCGGTGGCGAGCGCCGCGAGCCGCTCGATCGCCTGGTCTTCCGCTCCTGGTGCGCAATCCGTCTCGACCCGCTCCCAGAAGGGCACGCCGAGTGCGAGCGGCTCGTGCGCGAGCACGCCTCGTCCGGGTTCGAAGTCGACCAGCAGCGCACACCGCGGGCCGGTCTCCTTGCGACTGGTGGCGACCGGCGAGCCGGGGTAGGCGACCAGGCGATCGCCTACACGTCGCACCAGGTTGCGTCCGCCGTGAATGTGGCCGAGTGCCGACCAGGCGAAGCGGCGCATCAGGTCCGACGCCGACGCCGGCATGTAGGCCCCCTCCTCGCCCTCGCCCGCGAAGGCGGCGGCGAGGCCGTCGGTGACGGTCGCATGGGCGACCAGAATCGACGAGCGGGTGTCTCCGTCGAGGTCCACGAGACACTGTGCCGCGGTGCGGCCATGCTGGTAGGGAAGGCCGACGACGTCGATGCCGTGTACGATCGCCCTGCTCCACGGCCGTCGTGCGAGGACGATCGCGTTGGCCCCGAAGTCGGTGCCACCGCCGTAGGCGTCCACGTCGTGGTTGCCGGGGACGAGCACGACCGGCCGCGGTGCCACCGCCTCGATGCACTCGCGGACGAAGGCCCGCTCGCCGACCGCGTCGCTCGAGCGGTCGAAGAGATCGCCCGCGATCGCGATCGCGTCGACGCGGTGCTCCTCCGCGGCGGCGAAGACCGTCTCGAGCGCGTGGCGGCGCTCGGGGCGATCCGCGCGCAGGTGGACGTCGGAGGTCTGCAGCCAGCGGACGCTCGACATCGCGCCTCGACTTACCACCGACATCAGCGCAGCGCGATCCGCTCCGGTTCGGCGAGTCCCCATACCGTGGGCCTGAAGTCGACGAGCCGGCGGCTGTAGGCCACCGCGATCTTCTGCCGGACGGTTTCGAGGAAGGGCATCTCCTCATGGAGGATCTGCTGGATGCGGCGGTAGAACACGGCGCGCTTGGCGGGATCGAGTTCCGCGCTGCCCTGGTCGAGCAGGCGGTCGATCTCGGCCTCCCAGGGCGTCGCCGGGGTCTCCTGCCGGGGGTTCCAGAGGTGCAGGTTGCCGCTCGAGCGCAGGAAGTTCGCGCCGTTGTTGGGTTCGATCGACCCGGTGAAGCCGATCAGGATCGCGTCCCAGTCGAAGGTCGTACCGAGCCGTTCGACCAGCGACTGGAACGACTGAGGGCGGAAGTCGATCTTGAGCCCGATCGACGTCCAGTCCTCGCGCAGGATCGAGCACATGCGCTCGCGCAGGAAGTTGCCGGCGTTGGTCGCAAGCGAGAACTGGATGCGGTTCCCGTCGCGGTCCTCGCGCCAGCCGTCGCCGTCGCGGTCGCGATAGCCGGCCTCGTCGAGCATCTGCTGGGCGAGGGCGAGATCGTAGACCGGGTCCTGGATGTCGGGGTCGTGGTAGAGGCGGTTCGCCTCGGCGACGTACGCGACGGCGGGGGCCCCGAAGCCGTAGAAGATGGTCTCGATCATCCCCTGCTTGTCGACCGCGTGGGAGAGTGCCGCGACGAAGCGCTTGTCGGTGAACCAGCGCCAGCGCGGGTCGGTCACGCCTTTTCCCGTCGCCTCCCCGCCGTAGTGGCGCGGGTTGCGGTTGAAGGCGACGAAGAGGTTGCCGGGATCGGCCCCGATCTCCTCGACCCGGATCCCGAGCTGGTCGGCCCGCTCGCGCAGGTCGGCGATCTCCTCGGGGCGCGGGTTGTACCAGGAGGTCTGCCCGGAGAGGAAGCGGAGGCTCATCGCGTTCTGCTCCGGGACGACGAGGATCGTCTTGCCCTCGACGAGCGGCAGCCGCCGTCCGTCCGCGTCGCGCCGCCAGTAGTCGGGATTGCGCACGTACTCGATCCACTGCGCGGGCACGTAGGACTTCATCCGGTAGGGGCCGGTCCCGACCAGCTCGGCGGGCTTCGCGTCGATCCCCCAGCGGCGGCTGAAGCTCCCGTCGGCGAGCGACCCGCCGAGGACGTGGCGCGGCAGGATCGGCACCTCGACCGCGGCGAGGAAGGGCGCGAACGGACGCGGCATCGAGAAGCGTACGGTCGCGGCGTCGGGCGCGGTGACCACGATCGGCTGGCCGTCCACGGTGAGCGCAAAGCGTGCGCTGTTGGCGACGCGCTCGTCGAAGATCGCCTCGAACGTGAACACGACGTCGTCGGAGGTGAACGGCCGTCCGTCGTGCCAGCGCACGCCGTCGCGCAGGTGGAACGTGCAAGCGCGGCCGTCGCCGCTCCACTCCCAGCGGTCGGCCAGGACTGGTTCGGGTTCGGTGGTCAGCGGGTTCGTCCGAACGAGCGGCTCGAAGACGTCGGCGAGCGCCTGGCTCGAGGTCTGGTCGGTCACCAGGACCGGGTTGAAGGTGCGCGGGTCGCTCGCGGTCGCCGTGACCAGTCGGCCGGCCGGCGCCCGACTGCCCACCTCGATCGGCGTCCGCTGGCTGCAGGCCGCGAGGAGGAGGAAGAGTGCCGCACCGCGGGCGAGCCGAGGGCGCGCGGCATTCACGGCGGCGTCCCCCCGCCCGGCGAAGCCTCGTCGAGGAACCGGAGTTCGCGCACTCCTGCGGGGGTGGGGATGGAAAAGGCCGGGCTTTCGAGGGGCGGGTTCACCTCGAAGGTCGAGTAGCGCAGTACCGCCTCGCTCGCGCGCGCGGTGATCTCGACACGGGTCGCGAAGGCGCCGGCCGGCGAGGGCGCGAAGGCGCCGAAGCGGGCGCGCAGGATCAGATCGCCCGCGATCGTCGAGCGCTCGTAGAGGACCGGGACGGCCTCCCCGGCGGCCGCCGCCGGGTGCGCGAAGCCGACCACGACGAGATCGTCGGGACGGTGGCGCACGCTCGCGTGCAGCAGCACCTCGGGCTCGGGGTCGTCGGGTTCGCCGGCCGCATCGGCCGTGCGCGAAACCCACGCATGCACGAGGTCGAGCGGCGGCACCGGCGCCACCCCGAGGAGTAGCGCGACCACCTCCGACGGGGTTGCGACCACACCGGTCGTGGCCGCGACCGTCCGCACGTCGGCCTCGCCCCGCCACAGCATGCGCTCGCTCGGCGCCAGCGCGGCGATGCCGGTTCCGTCCGTCGCGACCGCGTAGCCGACGCCGAACGGCGTGAGCGCTTCGAGCCGGAAGCAGTCGGGTGCCCGCACCAGCATCGCCTGCGACGCGCTCAGCCGCCGCCGCCGGACGTCGTCGCCGCGTGCGGCCTCCACCGTGATCTGCAGCTTGCCGGTCGCGCGCAGTCCGCGGAATGCTTCCCGCCGCCGCGCGGCGATCGCCTCGAGCGCGGCCGGCTCCGGGGTGCCGGGCGCAGCCGGCGGATGCGGTGAGGCGGCACGCTTCGCTGCGGCGCAGCCGCTCGCCGCGAAGCAGGCGAGCAGCAGGGCCGTGAGCACGGGCGGCCACCCGGCCCGGTCGAGGCTCCTCCTGCGGGGCGTGGCCGCCACGGTCAGAGGCTGCGACCGTCCGGCGAGGTTGCGCGCTCGCCGGTGCGGATCTTCTCCTCGAGTCGGGCGCGCTGCGCCGGATCCTCGGTCTTGGCCAGTGCCTCGCGGTAGACCCGCAGTGCCTCGGGCTCGCGGCCGAGCTTGCGGTAGGCGTCGGCGAGGTGCTCGTTGATCGTCGGGTCGTCGCCGGTGGACTCGGCCGCCCGCTGGAGCTCGTCGATCGCGCGGGTGTAATCGCCGCGCTGGAAGTAGACCCACCCGAGGCTGTCGAGGAAAAAGCCGTCGTTGGGCTGCAGGACGAGGGCACGCCGGATCAGCCGCTCGGCTTCGTCGAGGTTCTCGCCCTGCTCGGCGAGCGAGTAGCCGACGTAGTTGAGTGCGGCCGCGTTCTCCGGGTTGGCCTCGATCGCGCGGCGAACGGTCGCGACCGCCGCCGCGCGATCGCCGGCCTCGCCCTGGAGCGCGCCGAGCACGAACAAGTAGCGGTCGTTCTTCGGCTGCGCTTCGACGAGGCGCTGCGCGAGCGCTATCGCCTCGGGCAGGTGCTTCTGCGATCGCTCGAGCGTGATCATCGTCTCCAGGATCTGGACCGAGTCCGGGCGCGCGGCGAGCGCGGCGGCGATGTAGTCGACGGCGCCCTTCATGTCGCCCTTCTTCTGCGCGATCCCGGCGAGGAGCAGTTGCGACTCGACCCAGTATTCCGACTCCTGGGGCGTCTGTTTCAGGTACTTGATCGACTCGGCTTCGTCGCCGCTTTGGGCGTAGAGCACGCCGAGGAAGTAGGGCACCTTGGGGTTCTTCGGATCGGCGGCCTGGACGAGCCGGAACTCGTTCTTTGCGCGCTCGTATTCGCCCTTCTCCAGGTAAATCAGGCCGATCTTCATCCGGGTCTCGGCGGGATCGGTCTCGACCCGTTCGAGTTCGCGGAATTCGGAGATCGCCTCGTCGAGGCGCTTCTGCCCGACCAGAAGTGCGGCGAGGCGACGGCGCGCGATCTCGTTCTCCGGATCGTGGGCGAGCACCTGCCGGTAGAGTTCGGTCGCCTTCTCCGGATGCCCCTGCATCTCCTCGACGAGACCGAGATCCGCCATGACCACGACCGAACGCGGGTTGTGGCGAAGCGCCTCGCGGAAGCTCCGCTCGGCATCGGCCGGTCGGCCCTCCGCCGCGTGGACCCGACCGAGGTAGTAGTGGCCCAGCGCCGAGTTCGGGTTGCGGCGCACCAGGCGTTCGAGTTCGGCTCTCGCATCGGCCGGCCGCCCCGCCTTGCTGAGCAGTGCGGAAAGGAAAAGGTAGGCCTCCTGGGTCTGCGGGGACCGGTCGACGATCTCGCGATAGGCCTGCATCGCCTCGTCGTTGCGACCGCTGCTGGCGAACGTGCCGGCGAGCAGCATCTGCGCCTCGACGTCGCTCGGCGCGTTGCGCGCGCTGTATTCGGCCTGGGAGAGGGCGGCGTCGAGGTTGCCCTTCTTCACGTAGAGGCTCGCGAGTCGCCCGCGCAGCCGGGTCTCCTCGGGATCGAGGCGGGCCGCGGCCTCGAACTCGGCGAGGGCGACGTCGTCGTCCCCGTTCTGCAAGGCGACCTCGCCGCGCAGGAAGTGGGACATCGCCTGATCCTCGGCCGTCACGCCCAGGCGGGCCGCGGTCGCGGGCGAAATGCTGGGACCGAGCCGGGCGGGGACCTCGGGCCTGGGGGCGCGCATGGGTGCGCACGCCGACAGGGCCGCCACCGCGACGACCAGAAGGAAGGCGCGCGTTCTCATCGCCGTCCCCTCGGGCTAACACGCGCGTCGGTGCGAGCAAACGAGCCTCGACGGAAGCCCTGAGCCAATCGCTAGTCCTCGCGTCTCGACGCAGCGACGAGCACCGCCTCGTGGACCCGACCGACCGCGAGGCCGTGCTCACGCGCGATGCGCCGGCAGTCGTCGTATTCCGGCATGGCCCGCGTCGTTCCGTCGGGCAGCACGACCTCCTTGACGGCGACCTCGCCCCAGGGCGTGGCCACGCACCTCGAGGTCCGTTCGAGCGTGAGCCGGGTGACCGGATGGATCCGCACCCCGATCGTCGACGTCTCGCGCAGAATGGTCGCGGCCAGGGCCTCGCGCAACGCGGGTTCCGCGATCACGCTCAGCTGGGTGCCGGGCCGCCCCTTCTTCATCACGATCGGATTCAGCGTGACGTCGCGTGCTCCCGCGGCGAAGAGCGCTTCGACCGCGGCCTCGTAGAACTGCGGGTTCATGTCGTCGATGTTCGCCTCGAGGACGATCATCTCGTCGGTCCGAAGCGCCGGGCCTGCTGCTGCGCCGGCAGCATGTTCGCCGTGGCTCGCGGGGGAAGCGACTGCCGTTCGGGCCGCCCGCACGGCGACGCTTGCGTCCCGAGCCCCGCGCGCCGGTGCGAGCTCGCCGAGCACGATACGCAGGAGATTGGGCCGGTCGTCGAGTTCGCGGTCGCCGGCGCCGTAGCCCACGGCGATCGGCACGAACGGTCCGGGATCGCCGGGCTTCGCGAGGGCCGCCACGATCGCCGCCCCGGTGGGCGTGACGAGTTCGCGGTCACCGTCCCACGGCAGCACCGGAAAGCCGCGCAGCAGTTCCGCGGTTGCCGGCGGTGGCACCGGGATCACGCCGTGCTCCGATCGCGCGAAGCCGCGTCCGAGCGGCAGCGGCGAGACGTGGATGCGGTCGATGCCCAGGTACTCGAGGCAGATCGCCGTACCGACGATGTCGACGATCGCGTCGATCGCACCGACCTCGTGGAAGGCGATGTCCTCGGCC
>Ga0114969_10005091_pt1 | contig 10351 bp, 8 predicted proteins | sample M_130807_MF_Meta_FD_87316 | JGI IMG/M metagenome (GOLD analysis project Ga0114969, IMG submission 87316) | Freshwater microbial communities from Lake Montjoie, Canada to study carbon cycling - M_130807_MF_MetaG | ecosystem: Environmental > Aquatic > Freshwater > Lake | place: Lake Montjoie...
CCTGCGGGAAGTTATAGGTGCGGTTGCGATCGGAACGATCGCCAGTGCCAAGCAGGTTGCGGCGCGTCGAGGCTTCTGCCTGCTGGCGCTTGGCCATTTCAGCAGCACGGATGCGCGCACCCAGCACCGACATCGCTTTGGCTTTGTTCTTGTGCTGTGAACGCTCGTCCTGGCACTCCACGACAATACCGGTCGGCAAGTGGGTAATACGGATCGCCGAATCGGTGGTGTTAACGTGCTGACCACCGGCACCGGATGAACGGAAAGTATCAATACGCAGATCGCTCGGGCTAATATCCGGCAGTTCGGCCTCCGGTATTTCTGGCATCACCGCCACGGTGCAGGCAGAGGTATGAATACGGCCCTGCGACTCGGTTTCCGGCACGCGTTGCACGCGATGCCCACCCGATTCAAACTTCAACTGGCCGTAAACCCCGTCGCCGGAAACTTTGGCGATCACCTCTTTGTAACCACCGTGTTCACCTTCGTTGGCACTCATGATCTCCACCCGCCAGCGACGCATTTCAGCGTAACGGCTGTACATGCGGAACAGATCGCCAGCGAAAATGGCCGCTTCGTCGCCACCGGTACCGGCGCGCACTTCGAGGAAGCAACCGCGCTCGTCGTCAGGATCTTTCGGCAGCAGCAATACTTGCAACTGCTGTTCCAGCTCTTCGGTCGCCGCTTTGGCCTGTTTCAGTTCTTCCTGTGCCATTTCGCGCATTTCAGGATCGTCCAGCATCATTTCTGCCGCTTCGAGATCGTCCTGCACCTGACGCCATTCCAAGAAACAGCGGCTAACATCGGTCAACTGTGCGTATTCGCGCGACAGCCCGCGAAACCGATCCTGATCGGCAATAACCCCGGCATCGCCGAGCAGCGCCTGTACTTCTTCATGGCGCTCTTGTAACGCTTCCAGTTTGGCAACAATAGAAGGCTTCATGCGTGGTTTTAAACCCTGTTAATAAGAGAGAACTAAGCTAATCCAGCCCGAGGCTGTCGCGTAAAATTTGCAACCGCTCCATGTCGCCATCGCTGGCGGCCTGTTGGAGGGATTTGGTAGGGGCATGAATAAGACGATTGGTCAGCTTGCGAGCCAGTTCCTGAATAACCAACTCAACATCAGCACCCTGCGCAATGGCAGCCAGCGCTTTCGATTCCATTTCTACCCGGACCTGTTCGGCCTGCGAACGGTAGTCGCGGATGGTTTCTGTCGCGCCCTGCGAGCGCAGCCAGGCCATAAAATTGATGCTTTCCTGCTGAACGATCGACTCAGCCTGCACCGCTGCCGCCTGGCGCTGCGCCAGGTTGTTCTGAATGATGGCGTGCAGATCGTCCACGCTGTACAGATAGGCGTTTGCCAGCTTGCCGACTTCCGGCTCGATATCGCGAGGTACGGCAATATCCACCAGCAGCATTGGCTGATTGCGGCGCGCTTTCAGCGCACGTTCCACCATGCCTTTGCCGATAATCGGCAGCGGGCTGGCGGTAGAGCTGATAATGATGTCCGCATCCGCCAGGCGTTCGTCGATTTCCGGCAAGGTGATCACTTCCGCGCCCACCTCTTTGGCCAACAATTGAGCGCGTTCGCGGGTGCGGTTGGCGATAATCATGTGCTTTACGTTGTGCTCACGCAGATGGCGTGCCACCAGTTCGATGGTTTCACCCGCCCCCACCAGCAACACATTCAGTTCAGCCAGAGATTCGAAAATCTGACGCGCCAAGCTACAGGCGGCAAAAGCAACCGAGACAGCACTGGCACCGATGTCAGTTTCAGTACGGACGCGTTTGGCAACGGAGAAGGTTTTTTGGAACAGGCGTTCAAGCTCGCCAGACAGCGACTGGCCACGTTGTGACTCAGCAAAAGCTTTTTTGACCTGCCCCAGAATTTGCGGTTCACCCAATACCAGTGAATCCAACCCGCTGGCGACGCGCATCAAATGGCTGACGGCCTCGTTACCCTGGTGCCAATACAGGCTTTTAGTGACTTCCTCAGGGCGCAGATGGTGATATTCACATAGCCAGTTAACCAACTGTTCGTGCAGGTGTTCCTGCTGTTCCACGCTGAGATACAGCTCGGTACGGTTGCAGGTAGACAATACAACACCACCTCGCACCAACTGCTGTTGGAGCAAGCTATTAAGCGCTTGTTCGATTGACTCTGGAGAGAAGGTTACCCGTTCTCGCAGAGAAACCGGTGCGGTTTTGTGATTAATACCTAACGCAAGCAGGGTCATTGCTTCGAGTAATACTTCTGTTGGTACGGGTTTTCGTTGATTGGCATTCTACTTGATGCACGACATCAATAAAAGTAACAACCGCATCTTCCCCCTAATCGCTGGTATAGTTATTTCCTTGCTGCCAGATGTTGAGTAACATTGTCGACGCCGGGGGTTCCCCGTGAACGTGAGTAGCAAATATACCCAAAATAATTCGAGTTGCTTGTAGGCGGCAACTGAACGACAAATCGGTCTGTGACCGATTTGAACAGCACTTGCGCTGGCCCGTAGGGTGAGCCTCTTTGAGGCTCATCATCCCCAGGAGCTTACTCAGGTAAGTGACTGGGGTGAGCGAAGGCAGCCAACACCCAAGCAACTTGAAGTATGACGGGTATAAAAGGTTTCGTCGCACGTGCCCGCAAGGACAAAAGGACAACAAAAAGTTATGCCTATCCGCAAAGTTAATTTGCTTCGCCTGCTCCCATTGGCCAGCCTGCTGCTGACCGCCTGTACCCTCACCAAGCCCAGCGGCCCGGCAACCAGCCCCACTTCACCACAGTGGCGTGCCCACGAACAGGCCGTGCAGCAACTCAGCCAATATCAGACCCGTGGTGCTTTCGCCTATCTGTCCGATCAGAAAAAAGTCTACGCCCGCTTCTTCTGGCAACAATATTCCCCCGATCGCTACCGTTTGTTGCTGACCAATCCGCTGGGCAGTACGGAACTGGAGCTTAACGTGCAGAAGGAAGTGGTCCAGTTGAGCGATAGCCAGGGTAAACGCTATACCAGCAACGATGCAGAAGAGATGATCCGCAAACTGACAGGGATGGCGATTCCCTTGAACAACCTGCGCCAATGGATGCTGGGTCTGCCGGGAGAGGCCACTGATTTCACCCTCGACGATCAATATCGCCTGAGCAAGCTGACATATCAGCAGGGTGCTCTCACTTGGGTGGTAACGTATCAGGATTACAATACCGACCAGCAACCGCCGTTGCCAAGCCGCCTCGAACTGCAACAAGGCGACCAGCGCATCAAGCTGAAAATGGATAATTGGACGCTGAAATGATTCGCCAATGGCCCTCTCCGGCAAAGCTTAATCTGTTTCTGTATATCACTGGCCGTCGTACTGACGGCTACCATCAGTTGCAAACGCTGTTCCAGTTTTTGGATTATGGCGACACCTTAACCATCGAGCCGCGCCAGGACGACAGCATCCACTTGCTGACGCCGGTTGCCGGGGTGCCGGATGAACAAAACCTGATCGTGCGTGCCGCCCGTTTGTTGCAGGACTACTGCGCTGCTCACGCGATTAGCACCCCGCCGCGTGGCGCTGATATCAGCATTGAAAAGCGTCTACCAATGGGCGGTGGGCTGGGAGGTGGCTCTTCCAACGCCGCCACGGTGCTGATCGCACTGAACGAACTATGGCAATGCGGTTTGCATGACGAGCAACTGGCAGAATTGGGGCTGACTCTTGGCGCCGATGTGCCGGTGTTTGTACGCGGGCATGCGGCGTTTGCCGAAGGCATCGGCGAACAGTTGCAACCGGCCGATCCGGCAGAAAAGTGGTATTTGGTGGCTCATCCCGGCGTCAGCATCCCCACACCGGTTATTTTTGCCGACCCTGAATTAAAAAGAAACACCCCGATTCGCTCGCTAAGTGCCCTATTACAGGCTCCTTACGCAAATGATTGCGAACCGATTGCAAGAAAACGTTTTCGCGAGGTTGAACAGCTTCTTTCATGGCTGTTACAATACGCGCCGTCACGCCTGACCGGCACAGGTGCTTGTGTGTTTGCAGAATTCGACTCCGAGTCCGCCGCCCTTCAGGTGTTAAATCAAGCCCCGGCCTGGTTGCGTGGATTTGTAGCGCGTGGTGTTAACATATCGCCACTACATCGCATCCGTTCAGGGCAGTCTGAGTCGTAGCTCAACGTTTCGCTGCCAAGGTCGTTTTATTTGACCCTGCCATCTCGGCGCTGCCTGCGGTTCAATTTAGTTTTACATACCCGTATGGTTATTGCGTCGGTGTCGCCAACTGCCCCTTGGTGAAGACCGTATGACAATATCTTCTCTGGACGCAAGCCTGAGGTTCTTCTCGTGCCTGATATGAAGCTTTTTGCTGGTAACGCCACCCCGGAACTAGCACAACGTATTGCCAACCGTTTGTACACCAGCCTTGGTGACGCCGCTGTAGGTCGTTTTAGCGACGGCGAAGTGAGCGTGCAAATCAACGAAAACGTACGCGGCGGTGATATTTTCATCATCCAGTCCACCTGTGCACCGACTAACGACAACCTGATGGAACTGGTTGTTATGGTCGATGCCCTGCGTCGCGCCTCCGCAGGTCGTATTACTGCTGTTATCCCTTACTTCGGTTATGCCCGCCAGGATCGCCGTGTGCGTTCCGCCCGCGTGCCAATCACGGCCAAAGTTGTAGCTGATTTCCTCTCCAGTGTAGGGGTTGACCGCGTACTGACAGTGGATCTGCATGCTGAGCAGATCCAAGGCTTCTTCGATGTCCCGGTAGATAACGTATTCGGTAGCCCGATCCTGCTGGAAGACATGCTGCAACAGAATCTGGTGAACCCGATTGTGGTTTCCCCAGATATCGGTGGCGTAGTGCGCGCCCGCGCTATTGCCAAACTGCTGAACGATACCGATATGGCTATCATTGATAAACGTCGCCCACGCGCAAACGTTTCTCAAGTGATGCATATCATCGGTGACGTTGCAGGCCGTGACTGTGTGCTGGTTGACGATATGATTGATACCGGTGGTACTTTGTGTAAAGCGGCTGAAGCGTTGAAAGAACGCGGTGCCAAGCGCGTATTTGCCTACGCAACGCACCCGATCTTCTCGGGTAACGCCGTGGAAAACATCAAGCACTCGGTAATTGATGAAGTGATCGTCTGCGACACCATTCCGTTGTCGGCAGAAATCAAAGCGCTGAAAAACGTACGTACTCTGACTCTGTCCGGCATGTTGGCTGAAGCCATCCGCCGTATCAGTAATGAAGAGTCAATTTCTGCCATGTTTGAGCATTAATCCTCTGCACGGCGCAGCCAACCACTGCGCCGCATCAGTCGATTAAGAACGGCAGAAAACAGAAAACCCGTTGAAGCTATCCGCAACAACGGGTTTTTTACTTGTTATGCAACATAGCCTAAAGCCTGCCTCATTGGAAAAGGTTGATCAATGTGATGAACGATGCTGGTTATTATTCTTGCAGCGTTTATCAAAATGTTTGACCCACCAGTAACGATCGGCAACCTGTTCACGTCCGCCAATACGTGCCCCGGCCAACCACAGCAGCGCACCGATGAAAATACTCATAACGGCACCGTGAGCAAAGAACTGCGGCAGATTGAGTTGTGACACTTCAGCCAGAATGGAGTATCCGACACCAACGACCATCACCACCATTCCCAGTCCCATTAAAACGTTGCCCATTAAGCCAGCGTTTTTACGTTTCATATGCCACCTCCATCGCGTCATGTACCAATTCGGGATAACGCACAACCTGTTAACCCACTTCGATAAGTTAAGTATAGGCATGCATAGAGAAAGGGTATTGCGCTAGTGGTCACAAATGGCAAATAAACACTGACAAACCTTTACGTTATGCTAAAAATTAGCTAACAAACTGAATGATTTCTCTAATGTATTATTCGTTTTTCAGCCAATACAGCTTCGGCACGGTCAGGGCTTTTGTCATTCTGCGTGCCGACAGGTAAACTATCGCCCTTTCCATTATCTCGATCATAGTGAATCTCTCGTGAGCAGTATCAAATTGATTGTTGGCCTGGCGAATCCGGGCGCAGAGTATGCCCAAACGCGGCACAATGCCGGTGCGTGGTATGTCGATTTACTGGCACAGCGCCACAACCAACCGTTGAAGGAAGAGAGCAAATTCTTCGGCTATACCGCCCGCTTGAATTTAGCAGGCAACGATGTTCGCCTGCTGGTCCCTACCACCTTTATGAATCTCAGCGGTAAGGCCGTCGCGGCCATCGCAAACTTTTATCGTATCCAACCGGAGGAGATTCTGGTCGCCCACGATGAGCTGGATCTGCCGCCGGGTGTGGCGAAGCTCAAGCTGGGTGGCAGCAATGGCGGTCATAACGGCCTGAAGGATATCCAGAGCAAGCTGGGCAACACCCCGAACTTTTACCGTTTACGTATTGGTATCGGCCATCCTGGCGACAGAAACAAAGTCGTAGGATTCGTGCTTGGCAAACCGCCCGCAACAGAGCAAACGCTGATTGATGATGCTATCGATGAGTCACTGCGTTGTACGGAGATTTTGTTGCAGGAAGGCATGACAAAAGCAATGAACCGATTGCATGCCTTTAAGGCAGGTCATTGATAGTTGGGCCAGATGGGGGCATTCTCACTCGTTTGGCTCACTTTCTCATCGGGCAAAAACGGCACAACTTACTCTGTTCACAGTACGACTGTACGACCTGCCCACCACTGTGTACCGTAACACCCGCGATGGAACTCTCTTTTCCCACTGTCTTTTGCCGCATGAAAAGGCCGCTCAATCAAAGTCTTTTTCCGTTCGTTACGAAAATGGATAACAAATGATATGACTGACAGCAATAAGAGTATCGGTGCTAGAAACGCATAGACTCCGTTCATTGAATAGTTTTCTCCCTTGGATATAAATATATCAAAAAATAATATGCGGATATTATCTGAAAAAAATTATATCAACAACACTAACGCATAAATTTACAATCATTAAGCTCCCCCGACCAAATTTAATTAAGAAACTTCTCATCCAAGCAAGAATCATCTTAATTTTAAACTGCATAATTACTTATCAATGATTAAAGTATAGGCTAGTTTTAATATTAGCTGATATCTCTACAGGATAGTTCTTAATTTTGATTAAAAATCACCCTGTGTGATTTCATTCAGGAGACTGCAAGCCTTACCGATAGCCAACTCCCGCTCTACCCAGATGACTCCGCCGATTAAGAATCGCAACAATTTATTAACTTATCGCCACTTCAAAAGACATCACCTTATCTTACCTGGCAAATTAGAATCAATGTCGGCCAATCACCTTGAAAGTCTTATTAGCTTAAATATTAATTACTGTTCCGATAAGAGTATAAAATGATTACTCTTTAACGTTTCATTACAGAATATCCTGACTTGATAATATCAGGTCAGAATTAGCACAATGCATCCTAAGAATAATGAAACCATACTGCACATTAAAACATCTATTTAAAATGAAACTATTCTAGTGAATACGCTATATCTTGTTGCCAAGATCCTTAATTGCTCATTCTATACACAGCATCATCCCGGTTTTGACCACCTTGGGCAACACGCAAGGCAACTGTCAGATCGAGATAACCACGCATTACGTGTATAATAGTGAGATAACTTTGCCATTTATGCAGCAGGTTAAAACTAACCTGTTGATAGTTAAGATATTTAAGGTGATATAAACATGGGATTCAAATGCGGTATCGTCGGTCTGCCTAACGTAGGCAAATCCACCCTATTCAATGCGTTGACCAAAGCGGGTATTGAAGCAGCCAACTTCCCGTTCTGTACCATTGAGCCTAACACCGGTGTGGTGCCGATGCCTGATTCGCGTCTGGATCAGTTGGCTGAGATCGTCAAACCTCAGCGTATTCTGCCAACCACCATGGAGTTCGTTGATATTGCAGGTTTGGTCAAAGGGGCATCCAAAGGTGAAGGTTTGGGTAACCAGTTCCTGACCAACATCCGCGAAACCGAAGCGATCGGCCATGTGGTGCGCTGTTTCGAAAACGACAACATTATCCATGTGAATAACCGTGTTGACCCTGCCGACGATATTGAGGTAATCAATACTGAACTGGCACTCTCTGACCTTGATACCTGCGAGCGCGCAATCCATCGTGTGCAGAAGAAGGCTAAAGGCGGCGATAAAGATGCCAAAGCCGAACTGGCCGCCTTGGAAAAATGCCTGCCACAGCTGGAAAATGCTGGCATGTTGCGCGCGCTGGATCTGAGCGCTGAAGATAAAGCCGCTATCCGCTACCTGAGTTTCCTCACGCTGAAACCCACCATGTACATCGCTAACGTCAACGAAGACGGTTTCGAGAATAACCCGTACCTGGATAAAGTGCGTGAAATCGCGGCTGCGGAAGGTTCAGTCGTGGTGGCGGTCTGTGCCGCTGTTGAGTCTGACATCGCCGAACTGGATGATGAAGACCGTGCCGAATTCATGGCAGAATTAGGGTTAGAAGAACCCGGTCTGAACCGGGTGATCCGCGCAGGCTACGAGTTGTTGAATCTGCAAACCTACTTCACCGCTGGCGTAAAAGAAGTACGTGCCTGGACTATTCCCGTTGGCGCGACCGCACCGCAGGCCGCAGGTAAAATCCACACCGATTTTGAAAAAGGCTTTATCCGCGCGCAGACCATCGCTTTTGAAGATTTCATCACCTATAAAGGTGAACAAGGTGCCAAAGAGGCTGGGAAAATGCGCTCAGAAGGTAAGGATTACATCGTTAAAGATGGTGACGTGATGAACTTCCTGTTTAACGTCTAAATGGTTTCACTCGTCTCATGGCGAGTCATAAAGACTGATAAACCTTATAAAATCCACACAGTTGTGTGGATTTTTGTTTTTATGCTGCCTCAAGTGACTTCATGAAAGCACAGTGAAAAATGAGTACACAGGTGGGTACAATCAGTTCTCATCTCCGTTTTAGGTGAGTACAGTAACGGTATAAAAAACGCACAATAATACGTTATGCTCACTGATACACAATGCCGCACTGCCAAACCGAAAGAAAAACTCCATCGACTCAATGACCTATACCTCGAAGTGAAACCCAACGGCAAGAAAGCATGGCGCTATCGGTTAAACTCAGTGGCAAATCCAGCATGTTTGCGCTGGGCGAATATCCGGTGGTGAAACTTGTCGAAGCGTGAGAAAAATGTGAGCAGGCACGTAAACAGGTCATGGAGGGAATAAACCCACACAAGCACGTCAGTTAGACAAAGTCCATAAGGTTAATATGGTTAATATGGTTAATATGGTTAATGTTGGCACGCCCGCAGAAGTCACAGAAGCGGAATGGTCGGAATTCGACTTAGAAAAAGCACTATGGTCCATCTCGGCAACTCGAATGAAAGCCCGGCGAGAACATGTTATTCCCCTTCCCCCTCAAGCTGTAAAAATGCTCAGAACGCTTTATGCTTTAACAGGGGTAATCGGCAGCATCTCTTTCCGAAGCAGACGGTGCTTTTCGGGAGAATGTGTTTGGCCCTCCCCCCTACAACATTGTGACTTATAAGTTTTCCTTAATATTTTTAAGTGAGAGCTTAAAGTTGTAAATTTTTTTGACTTTGATTTTTAGGTTAACTATAAGAGTAACTGCAGTAAGAAATATAGATTAAAAGTGTCTGTCAGTACAGCAAGGGATTAACAATATCGGCTCGTACATTTCCCGTTCCAGTCGTAATATCGATACAATTTCAAGATATCTACTGATGATATGAAGAGGTTTTATTAAGTAAAAGTAGAAATACACAAATGGAATTTTTAGTTTTTTACATCTAAAAGGACATTTTATGGAAAATGTAACAATACCTTTAAGTGGTAATCCTGAGGTGGCGATAGTTATATTTTTCGCAAAGGGGATGGGCAAGATATCATATGGGAATACAATAATGATATCGCGGGGAAAGGTGATACAGATACATTGATTTTAAATAATATTGATTTAGATCAACTTTGGTTTAGTCGTGTTAAAGGCTCAGCAGATTATGGTGACAACCTTGTTATTTCAATATTGAATTCCTCTGATAATATAACGATACATCATTGGTTTGAGAATGGTAACGATCCTGTTTTTTGTAATGGAAAACTAGATAGTATAAACACTGCTGATGGGAGGTCATTAAATATCAATCAGGTTGAAGCTCTAGTAGGGATAATGCAGAGTGAAACACCTCCTCTATCATATACATCCATTATTGATGAATACCTGGTCGTGACGCAGATTTAGTGGTAATGGTTGACTGTCAGATACCAGCCGATGATCTTGTCGTGCATTTCTTCTGACTTTGAGAAACAAATTGTCTTGCGGGTAAGCCGCTTAAGATGGGTC
>Ga0114969_10005096_pt1 | contig 10346 bp, 9 predicted proteins | sample M_130807_MF_Meta_FD_87316 | JGI IMG/M metagenome (GOLD analysis project Ga0114969, IMG submission 87316) | Freshwater microbial communities from Lake Montjoie, Canada to study carbon cycling - M_130807_MF_MetaG | ecosystem: Environmental > Aquatic > Freshwater > Lake | place: Lake Montjoie...
GGTCTCGCGAATCGCCACAGTCGGAATAACGTCCATGTGGAGGGAGGTGTATTTATCTCCCTGTTGCAGAGTGAGCATTCCTCCTGTCCAGGCGGGAGAGGGCTATCAATTACGCTGTGGCATTTAGGGCACAGGACTTGACTTGATAATGGGGGCAGTTCCCCGGTGAGTTGGTAACTGAGTTGATACATGAACCGCTCGATCAGGCGGCTTGCTGAGATATCGTTGATGAGGGTATACCGCCACCGAGCAAGGAGTGAGTCTGCATCCGAAAGTTCGAGGCTGCCAATGCCTGCATGATCCCGGCGGGTCAGTATCAGACCTTGTCGGTAGCTCCAGTCCTGCCAAGATGCATCTGTCGACGGTTTAGACAATAACCGTCGGTCGGTAACAATCACCAACCCTGAAGAAAAATGTAGTCTGGCATCGAGATCAGTCTCGAGCCAGGATAATACTTCTTCCCCATCGGTCAGTTGTGACTTGACTTGGTCAACCCAGGAGGGCGGTAGATCAGATGAAGAGAGGCTCGTCGATTGCATTAACTGGAGAGCAGAGAGGGTAAGTATGCGGGTGATTTTAAAATGCAGGGGAGAAGCCGGGTCCCCGTTGCAGGAATGATGCAGTTTCCAATAAGTATCATTCTGATATGCTTCACAATGGTACTCCAGAAAAGACCTTGATGGATTAGAGTGTAGTCAATCTGGGGGTTGATCATATGCCGAATCTCCTCGAGTATCCTGATCAGACGATTATTAACATGCGGAAATTAACGCACAGAAACTGATCCGGCATGACAAAAAAAGTTTGATACCATTGTCGATAGAGCTGTCCATCAGTTATTTTAATTACAGGTAAATTGATCTGGCTACCCGGCAGGAGCTTTCTAATTTTCTGACTGAGACTGAGCGACGTGCCTATAAGCAGGCGCTTTTTGCGGTACGGGACGAGCACGTCGCGCTTGATATCGTTCAAGACTCTATGATGAAGCTCACTGAAAAATATGCAGACAATCCTCCCGAGGAGCTGCCGCTTCTGTTTCAGCGGATTGTTCAAAATACCATACGTGACTACTACCGCCGGCAGAAGACTCGGTCTCTATGGACCACACTATTCTCCTCATTTACACCGAACAGTCGGGATAAAGAGAGTGAGGATTATGACCTGCTGGAGAATTTGCAGGTAAAGACGGATTCTAACTTTGGGAAGGACCCTCATGAGCAACTAGAGCAGTCACAACTCATTGGTTTTATTGAAGAGGCAATAAAAACTCTGCCTGCACGTCAACGTGAAGCCTTCCTTCTGCGTTACTGGGAGGAAATGAATGTGGAAGATACTGCTGCGATCATGGAGTGCTCGGAGGGGAGTGTGAAGACTCATTGCTCTCGTGCAACACATGCTCTGGCTAGCATACTTAAAAAGAAAGGAGTCTCGCTATGAACGAACCTGAACTCGGAAAAAAAGTTGCTCGACTGCTAAATCAGGGGCTGGATGATATCGGGCAAGATACGCTTAACCGCTTACAATCGGCGCGGAGAAGTTCTCTTGAGAGTTATCAAATGAGCGAGTCTAGGATTGTTACGGGAGGCGGTACGGCTGCACAGAGTGGACATGGGTGGCACTTTAATCCCGGCAAGGTATTGTCGTTATTTGCGCTGCTACTTGCTCTTGCGGGTGTTGCCTACTGGCAGACCCCGATACAGCAAGGCAGCGATATCGCGGACTTAGACATCATGTTGCTTAGCGATGAGTTACCAGTTGATGCTTATCTCGACGATGAGTTTGGTGAATGGCTCGACCACTCCTGGCAGTAGCCATTTGGCTATGCCTATTGATCCCTACCCATGTCTTAGCCGAGACTGGGGGGCCTTCTTGGGCACGTCTTAATTCTGAGCAGAAGCAAATCCTGGCACCCCTCTCGCAGGACTGGAATGGGATGGAGCTTGCTAGGAAGAATAAGTGGCTGACCATCGCGAAAAGATATCCAACCCTGTCATCCATTGAGCAGCAGAGGATCCAGTCCCAGATGCGTGATTGGGCATCACTGACTGCCGAGCAGCGCGTCAAGGTTCGCGAGAAATATAAGAGTATTAAGCAGCTTCCCCCCGAGAAGCATCATGAGATCAAGCATAAATGGCGTGAATATGAACAGCAACGAGAAGAGCAGAAGAAGGCTGCAACCAATCTAGACAAAGAACCCAATTAGTTCTGATGATCCATTTCAGCAATCAATCGCTGGCTGCTGCACCTCGAAATTGAGCCTGATTACTAGTTTAAAATTCCGCATTATTCTCGCCCTACCACCAGTCCTTACCAATTACCTATTGTAGCTTGTACTACGATCTCGACGTTTTAGATCTGACCCAACCATCCGACTTAGTTTCTAATCTTCTGATTCGTACCAATGAGTGCTAACGAGTCTTGAAGCTAGTAAATAACTTGCGTTGAGCGGCGTCATTGATTGCAACCACTGCCGGATGGGTCAGCTTGCGTTCCATGGAGATGGCGTAGAACTGCTCGGTGACTTCATCAGTTCGGCCGATGACGGTGACGCCATACTCTCGTTGCACTTCGTCAGAAATCACCGATGGGGCGATAAAGATACCAATACCGGCCTGCCCGAAGGCATGCATTAAAGCACTATCATCAAACTCACCCACGATACGTGGTTGGATCTGATGGGCATCAAACCATCGCATCAGCGGTACTCTCACTGCCGCATTCTCGCCGGGTATTAGTAGCGGAGCAGTATTCAGTAGGCGAGGCCATTTAACCTTACCCTTAATCTGTTCTGCAAGTTGTGGTGCTGCGAGAAAGCTGATCCCGCATTCTCCGAGTTTATGACTGTATCCTTTTACGTTTGTTTCGGGCGGCATAGGGCGATCGGCAATGACCAGATCAAGCTGGTGGATCGCCAGTTCCACCAGTAATCGGACTAACCTATTCTCCCGACAAACAATATGCACCGGCTCAATCATTGACATCGCTGGCTTCAGTAGACGATAGGCAATTGATTTTGGGACCGCATCATCAACCCCCACTCGGAACTGGATCGACCTGTCTTCTGGTCTGCTGCGTAGAGCGACTTCTAGATTGTTGCCGATCTGAAAGAGTTCATCGGCATAAGTGAGTGTAAGTCTGCCGGTCTCGGTGAGCTGTAGACGCCTGCCCACCCGCAAGAATAGCGATACGCCAAGTGTTTTCTCAAACAGACTGATTTGACCACTCAGGGTCTGGGGGGTGAGATGAAGACGCTCGCTCGCACGGGTGATACTGCCCGCCTTAGCAACCGCCCAGAAGTAATGTAACTGTCGATAATTGAGCATGGTGATAATTCCAACTACAATAGTTCGTAAATACCGATGATATTATCAGATATATACTGCTTTTATTGATGCAAATTAAATTTTATGATGCATGCGTACTAATTCGATCTTGTTAGTAAAGGAGGCTTTATCATTTTAATGAGCTCACGACACCGTGGCCTGTTAGGTCTCGCTTTTGTCTCTCAACTTACGCTTGCATCAGCGGAAGAGATCGTCGCCCCATCAATTAACGTGGCCCCTCCGGTACTGTCAATTGAGGCACTTCAAAGACTGGGCCTTGAGGCCAATGGACTGGTAAAAGCGGCACGGTCTCAGGTCGGTATGGCCGAGTCGGGTGTGATCTCTGCAGAGGCCTATCCTAACCCGCAGGTGAGTGCGATTGGAGGGCCTCAAAAACCACGAATTGAGGCAGCTAATCCAGCGAACTCTACCCGCGAGATCGGTGTCGTTCAGCCCATAGAAAATCCTTTTATGAGGAGTGCTCGTATCGGTGCCGCTTCAGCAGGGGTTGATGCCAGTCGTGCCAGTCTCAATCAGGTTCGAGCTGATTTGGCAGCTCAGCTCCGGGTCCGTGCATTTGAACTGCTACAGAGGAAGGAGGTTGCGCGGATAGAGTCTGAGGTCTTTGACCTGATGGATGATGTACGCCGACGCATTAAACTTGCTGTGGACGTGGGTGAAACAGCAGGGTTCGAATTGATTCGGGCGAATGCTGAGGTATTGAATGCAGCTTCCCGTAAAGAGGCCGCTCAACTGAATGCTCAGCGGGCGAGGATTGTACTGGTTCAGCTAACTGCAGGCACATTGAAACCCGATTTCGAACTGAGTGCGACCTTGCAAGATCCGGTTCAGTTGCCTGCACTGGAGTTATTGCGCGAGGAAGTAACTTCTGTCAATCCGGAAATACTACGCTTGCAAGCAGAGCAGGAGCGTACTCGTCTGCGCATCAGCCAGGAACGTGCGTCAGTGATTCCCTCGGTGGATGTCTTGTTCGCAAATTATCAGGATGCTCAGTATAACGAGAATAGAGGTGGTCTTAGGGTGACGGTTCCGCTTCTGTATCAGCGCAAAGGTGAGATTAACACGGCCATATTCGATGCGGCTCGGGTGCGAGAGACACTTGAGTACCGTTTGTTTGAGATCGGTCAGTTACTTGAGTCTGCCTGGCAGGCCTATCAAATTGCACAGCGCAGGGTTGAGATGTTTGAAGGTGGTATCCTCAAAGAGGCAGAGTTGGCCTTTCAAGTTGCCAGGACGGCCCATCGTTTTGGCGAACGTGGATTAATCGAGGTGCTCGATACACAGCGGATCTTGCGTGGGATTCTTGTGGACTCATTATTGGCTCGTTTTGAATTGCAATCGGCAGCTGCTGAGATCGACCGGTTGCGTGCGTATTATCCCAAGGAGCAGACCACCGAATGAAAACAAACATTCTGGCCACCGGCTTTGTTATGTTTCTTGCATTAGTCATTGCAGGATGTAAGGGTGAGCCGCCAGCACCCGTGAAGAAAGAGGTCCAGGATGTGAATAGCATCACACTCAGGCCGGAGTTAACGGAACGTATCATCATTGGCGAGCCAACGATGGTCAGCCTTGCTGATAAGTTGCAAGCCCCGAGTAGGGTCGAGGTTGATGAGGAGAGGCTTGTTCGTATTGGCTCCTTTGTGACGGGGCGGATTACCGATTTATACGTTAAGTTGGGAGAGACTGTTAAGGCTGGTGATCTGCTTGCGCGTATTACCAGTCCCGAGTTAACCCAAGGACAGTTAGCTTATTTGCGAGCTTTTTCACGGACCATCATGACCGAGAAGGCGGCCGATCGTGCTCACCATTTACGTGCTGCTGATGTACTGCCGATGGCAGAGGTGGAGAGGCGAGTATCGGAGCTTGAAATTTCCCGTGCTGAGTTGGAGGCGGCGAAGGATCAGTTGCGACTGCTCGGTGTAGGTAACGATGTTTTGAAAGAGTTGTCGTCTAAGGGACATATCCTTCCATCCATTTCGATTAAGGCGACTAGGGATGGCATCATCATCGATCGGAATGTGATCGTTGGTCAGGTGGTGCAGCCATCCGATCAGTTATTTCAGCTAGCCGATCTATCCTCTGTCTGGGTGGCCGGCGATGTTCCTGAGCAAATTGCGCGTGATGTTAAGGTCGGCCAGCATGTTGAGATTCACGTGCCGGCGCTGGGGGATGAGATCAGCTTCGATGGACTCATCATCTTTGTTGCCGATACACTCAATCCGCTGACCCGGACCGTGATGGTGCGTACGATGGTAGAGAACTCATCTCGTAAGCTAAAGCCCGATATGCTGGCGACCATGCATATTGTTGACAATCCGACTAAGAGTTTGGTGGTGCCGATATCGGCAGTGGTACGAGAAGCTAACCGTGATTATATTTTCCTATCTCAAGGTAATAATCAGTTCTTACGCATCCCTGTCGAGCTTGGGCCAGAAGTTGCCGATATGCGTCCTGTAGTGAAGGGGGTTTCCCTCGGTCAGAAGATTGTGGTGGATGGTGCCTTTCACTTAGATAACGAGCGCAAGCTCGCTGAACTGGAGTAGCTATGCTTGCCGCAATTGTGCGTGCCATGCTCAATCAGCGACTGCTAGTTGTAGTGGTCTCGCTTGGTCTATGCGTTGCCGGAGTGATCGCCACAAAGACCGTCTCAGTCGACGCTTTTCCCGATGTAACAAATATTCAAGTACAAGTCGCCACCGTTGCAGTTGGACGTAGTCCAGAGGAAGTCGAGCGACTGGTTACGGCACCAATCGAGATTGCGATGACCGGCCTACCGGGTCTGGTTGAGATGCGCTCTATGAATAAGAGCGGACTATCTCTCATCACACTGGTATTTAACGACAAGACGGATGTCTACTTCGCTCGTCAGCTCGTGATGGAGCGATTGATCGACGTATCCTCAAGAATGTTACCGGGCATTAGACCGGTACTCGGGCCAGTATCTACCGGTCTGGGAGAGGTATACCAGTATACGATTGAACACCCTGATGACGGTAAGCGCGAACTTACGTTCGATGAGTTGATGGAGCGTCGCACGATACAGGATTGGGTCGTGCGACCGATGCTGCGCTCGATCAGGGGTGTAGCAGAAGTTAATTCGATCGGCGGCCATGTCAAGGAGTATCAGGTTCTGGTTGACCCCAATCGGTTACGACACTATGACCTAACACTGGCGGCAATTGATCTGGCCCTTGCAAATAACAATGCGAATGCCAGTGGCAACATCCTGCCGACGGGTTCAGAGCAATATCTAATCCGTGGTGTTGGTTTGATCCGCTCATTAGACGACATTCGTAACATTGTTCTCAAGGAGTTGGAGGGGGTGCCTGTTTATGTGCGTGATGTAGCACAAGTACAGTTTGGTGGTGAGGTCCGTCTTGGGGCCAGTATCAAGGATGGTTATACAGAATCTGTCACGGGCATCGTGATGATGCTACGTGGTGGTAATGCCAAGGATGTTGTCGGACGGGTCAAGGAGAAGGTTGCCGAGATCAATGATCGTGGGTTATTGCCTGACGGGCTTAAGATCGTACCCTTTTATGACCGGACAGATTTAGTGGATTCGGCATTGGGAACAGTCTACAGCACCCTGGTTGAGTCGTTAATCCTCGTGGTGGTGGTCTTATTTGTTTTCCTGGGTAATCTGCGGACCAGCCTGGTCGTATGCTCGACACTTGTCATCACCCCGCTGGTCACTTTTTTAGTGATGGATCAGCAAGGAATGCCGGCCAACCTGATGTCACTGGGTGGACTAACGATCGCACTCGGAATGATGGTCGACCCCACTGTGGTGGTGGTGGAGAATATTTATCAAAAATTGAACCTGGCTCGGGGTACCGGCGCATCAAAGTTCGATATTATTGTGAAAGCGACCAGCGAGGTAGCCACGCCGGTGATCTTCGGTGTGATTGTGACAGTGCTCGTGTTCTTGCCGTTGATGACTCTGGAGGGGATGGAGGGCAAGATGTTCAGCCCTCTTGCAGTCACTATCGCCATATCATTGATGGTGGCGCTAGTTGTTTCAGTACTGCTATCACCGGTACTGAGCGCATATATCCTGAAGGGAGGATCGGATCAAGATACCAAGATCGTCGCGACCCTTAAGTCACGTTATCTGATCTTACTCAATGCGGCCCTGGGAAATCAGAAGTCGACCATGATGATCGCGCTGGGATTACTCGCGATGGCATTCGTCTTGTTTCCATTTCTTGGTAAATCGTTCATTCCGATTATGAAAGAGGGTTCGATCACGCCGGTCATTATCCGGGTGCCATCGATTTCACTTGAGGATTCAGTCAAGCTGGAAACAGAAGCGATGAAACTGGTTGCCGCTGTACCGGGTGTAAGGTTTGTGGTCTCCAAGCTCGGTCGCGGTGAGTCCCCTGCTGATCCAGCATCTCAGAATGAATCGGACCCGATTGCAGTGCTTGACCTGGAGGAATCTGGCCGCACTCAGATTGAGATCGAGGAGGATATCCGGAAGACATTAAAGTCGCTTCCTGGCGTTAATATCGTGATAGCGCAACCGATCGAGCAACGAGTGGACGAGATGGTCACGGGGGTGAGATCACAGGTTGCGGTCAAGATTTTTGGTGATGATCTTGAAGAGCTACGGAAATTATCTGAGCAGGTGGCACGTATTGTTAAATCCACTCGAGGGGCTAGGGATCTTCGTATTGAACGATTGTCAGGACAGCAGGAACTGACCATTGATATCGATCGACGTGCGATCGCCCGTCATGGTCTCAACGTTGCTGAAGTAAACGAGCTTATTGCTACTGCAGTCGGCGGTAAGGCGGTCACCCAAGTATTTGAGGGTGAGCGTCGGTTTACGCTCTTGCTGCGTTATCCCCTACATTTCCGTAATGATGTCGAGGCCATTCGTGATCTCTTGCTGCGCCCAACGGGTAATGCCGCTCCAGGTGGCTTAATTGCGCGCGGTGGCATACTTGTCCCACTGAGTGCTGTGGCAGATATCAAGGTGATCGATGGCCCAGCGGTGGTCTCACGAGAGTTTGCTAAACGGCGTGTGGTCGTTGGTGCAAATGTGCATGATCGCGATCTGGGTGGCTTTGTTGCCGAATTGAAGGAGCGGACGGCTAAGGAGATGAAGCTCCCACCTGGTTATTACTTCGAATGGGGTGGTCAGTTCCAGAATATGGAGCGTGCCATGTCGACACTCTCGGTGATCGTGCCGATTACACTTGCATTGATCTTCTTCCTGTTATTCATGTTATTTAATTCGGTCAAGCTCGCTACGCTGATCTTTCTGGCATTACCATTTGCTTCGGTGGGCGGTGTTGTCGGTCTGTTCATTACCGGTCAGTATCTATCGGTACCAGCATCGGTAGGGTTTATCGCGGTCTGGGGAACATCGATATTAAATGGAGTGGTATTGATCGAGTTTATACGACAGCTACGATATGAAGGTCTGAGTGTGGCTGAGTCCGTGAAAAAGGGTTGTGAGCAGCGCTTCCGCCCTGTCATGATGACAGCCGCAACGACTATATTGGGATTGGCACCATTCCTATTTGCGAGTGGATTAGGCTCTGAGGTGCAAAAGCCACTGGCCATCGTGGTGATTTGTGGGTTAACGACCGCGACCCTGATGACGATGGTCTTAATGCCGATGCTGTACCGATGGTTCGATGATCAGCCTACCGAGAAGCCTGAGTCTTTAGCTTAATCTCAATTGTAATAAAGCCCCTTGCTGTCATTGACTTTAACGATCCCATCGTTGCGGATTCCCGGTGTAAAATAGCCTAAATTTACTGAGAGTAGTCATGCCGTTGTCTCCATCCACTGCTAAAGAAAAGGCCAATATCCTGGCCGAGGCGCTGCCCTATATCCAGCGCTTTCATGGTAAGACCATTGTGATCAAGTACGGTGGTAATGCCATGACCGAGGAGAGCCTGAAGCAGGGCTTTGCCCGTGATGTTGTATTACTTAAGCTGGTGGGGATGAATCCCGTCATCGTTCATGGGGGTGGGCCCCAGATCAGCGAGATGCTCGAACGGATCGGCAAGAAGGGTGAATTTATTCAGGGTATGCGGGTCACCGATTCAGAGACCATGGATGTGGTGGAGATGGTTCTGGGAGGGCTCGTTAATAAGGATATCGTCAACCTCATCAACCGTCATGGTGGCCTTGCAGTCGGCCTTACGGGTAAGGATGGAGCTTTTATCCGTGCAAGAAAGATGCTGATCCCAGACAAGGAGAGGGCGGGAGAGTGGCTTGATATCGGGCAGGTGGGAGAGATCGAGAGTATCGATCCTGCTCTGATCGCGTTGCTTGATACACGCAACTTTATTCCTGTCATTGCGCCGATTGGTGTTGGTATCAATGGCGAATCTTATAATATCAATGCGGATCTAGTGGCGGGTAAGTTGGCAGAAATCCTAAATGCAGAAAAGCTGATCTTACTGACCAATACTCCGGGTGTGCTGGACAAGAGCGGCAATTTACTGACCGGACTCACGGCTCAGAGCGTGGACCAATTATTTGCAGATGGGACTATCTCTGGTGGAATGCTACCTAAAATTAGTTCAGCGCTGGATGCGGTGAAGGCGGGCGTTAAATCCTGCCACATCATCGACGGGAGGGTGGATCACGCGCTACTGCTGGAGGTGTTGACAGATGAGGGTGTGGGAACGCTGATCAAGGCGGAGTGATAATTTTTTAGATATTGGTATCTGAAATAATAGAAGTACCCTCTAAGCAAGTGAGACAGACATGCCAATCAAGCCCGGTGAAAGAAAGCTTCAGATCCTGCAGGTCTTGGCAGAGATGCTGGAGAATCCTCGTGCGGAGAGGATCACGACCGCATCCCTAGCGGCCAAGCTCGAGGTTTCCGAGGCAGCCCTTTACCGACACTTCGCCAGCAAGGCTCAGATGTTTGAAGGGCTGATCGATTTCATTGAGCAGACTCTGTTTAGTCTCATCAACAAATTAATTACTGATGAGAAGAATGGGGTCCGGCAGATTGATGGAATACTGTCA
>Ga0114969_10005098_pt1 | contig 10341 bp, 7 predicted proteins | sample M_130807_MF_Meta_FD_87316 | JGI IMG/M metagenome (GOLD analysis project Ga0114969, IMG submission 87316) | Freshwater microbial communities from Lake Montjoie, Canada to study carbon cycling - M_130807_MF_MetaG | ecosystem: Environmental > Aquatic > Freshwater > Lake | place: Lake Montjoie...
AAAAAACAAAGAAAAAAAAAAAAAAAACAAAACAGGGGAAACGAAAAAACAAAACCAAAAAAAAAAAAAGAGGGGGAGGGGGAGAAAAAAAAAAAAAAAGAAAGTTGGCGAGGTTGATGGAATTATTTAATAAAAAAAAAAAGAATCAGGCAACACCCGCACCCACTGGACATAATTATGAAAGAGTTACGGGGAGGACTGTATCTGGTCCGTATGCACATTTAGCAAGCGATAGTAGAGTAAATAATCGGCGTGCATGTTTAGTTGGAAAAAATAAAAAATCACCTACCTATGATAAATTAGAACCAAGGAATAAGAATGATTTAAAGGGGGGTGAGGCGAGAAGCAGCAAAGGGATAAACGATAAAAAAAACAGTGCGAGAAATAATGTCTATCCCTCGCCGAACCAAGAGGGATATTTTGGGAATCGGATTATTGTTCAAGGAAAAAATTCAGGTCCAATTATTAACAAACATATGCGATAATAACATATATACATTATATAAAACCAAAGGATTATATAATATGGAAGCATCTTGTAAAAAGAAAGCAGAAGAATCAGAGTATGCTACTTGGCCGAAGCATAAAAACACCTGGGGTGGTGAGCATAAAAACACCTGGGGTGGTGAGCATAAAAACACCTGGGGTGGTAAAAAGCAATACCCACCCTGCCCGACTTCCCCGCCACCACAATTATATGCTCAGCAAGTATATGCTCAGCAAGTTTATGCTCAGCAAGTTTATGCTCAGCAAGTATATGCTCAGCAAGTTTATGCTCAGCAAGTATATGCTCTACCGCCGCCCATACCGCCAAAGTTGCCACCCCCCCGTCAGCTTCCGCCGCCAATTAAGAGAGAAACAAAACCACCGAGTGCAATTCTATTTAACGATGAACTGTTATAAGGGGGTGGGGTGGGGTGCTTACAAACTATACCATTTTTTAGAGAAGCAATTTTAGCAACCGTTTATACTCCGTTTTAACGACCAATTTATAAACAGTTGTGCTATACATTTGGGGTTCACTATTGACACTCAACGCCTTTTCCACTCTTTGCCGAATATCTTCTTTATTTTTCTGAAAATGGTCGTGCATAATATCACCAAATAAAGCAAAATGGTGTGTTGGGTCATTTTTCACCTGATCTAGCATCCCGAGAATTGCCACTTCAATATTTTTATATTTAATAATTTCGTTATAACTCTCAAATTCGGGGTTTGAGCGATTTAAACCAGGTTCATTTAAAAGGGGTGCATCATTTAGCACCGTGCAAATCGCCAATAACACCGACGATAATGTTTGGCAACCGCTCCATTGTTCGCCTTGCCACGTATTAAGAATAGATAAACACACTTTTCCACAACGGTATAAATTCGGATTAAACCGGGTCAACCCATCGCTCGTGCAAAATTCCACTTTCGGCGGTGCGTGAGGGTAATTGGGGGGAAATTTTAGTTTAAAAAAATAAAATCCATCTGCATAAGGCGTGTCTTTGGGACCAATAATCATTGCTTTGCCGCACAACATGTCGGTTTCGTCGTGTTCATAATGAATACCGTGAGCGGAGAGTGGATTTTTCCGAATGTCTTTAATATCGCTTATAATACGGCGCATCGTTTCTTTTGAAACAAATACCTGTGCATTATTCTCGGTCGGGGTATAATGTTTTGTATTCGGCGTAGTAGAAGAGGATGCCATTTGATACTATATACTGTTTTATTTTTAAATTTAAATAGATTTAATATAGTTTGTAAAATCACATCTATGCATTGTATTGCAAACTGGTATCAACGGTCCCGTGCCGACCCTGTATAACCTAGTTCAGTTGGTTGGGTCACACCTACAAGAGACAAAGAGACCGACCGACCGACCGACCGACCCACCTTGCTTTGTGAGGGTGAGTAGCACCTTTACATTTTTGAGGGGTGCAGTGTCAATTCCCACTAAAATAGTCAACCAGATTTACAACTATCTTTAGCCGACCCTTTCGTTTGATTGGCCGGGTCATTAAAAACAAAAATGAACAACATTATGCAGTCTATGAACTCGCGAGAATCCGTCCAGTCTACCTTTTACCGAATTAAATATAAAATTGAAAAAGAGATAAAAACTTCTATCATATATATAATACCCATCTCCTTCCCTGATGGCTTCTTCCAAAAATGCGAATTTTGATAAATTTTTAAAAGAGCATAATGCAGTTAAGGGCGAAGGATTTACACATACCCGCATAGGCGATCCAAATCTGTCTATTTATGGTGGTAGTTATAGTATTAATGAAAATGAATGGACGACCTTTATGGACCTCTATTATCAGCACGTCTTTGTAAATGGAAACAAAGAATACCTCACGGAAAAACAAATGGTTGAGAATGGTCCGGTTATGATTGATATTGATATGCGTTATGATTCGTCGATTACCGAACGTCAACATTCAAAAGACCATATTATTGATGCAGTCATGCTGTATGCTGAGAAAATCGGGCAATTACTAGATATCAGCGATGGAGCCAAGATTCCGGTGTATGTTATGGAGAAAAAAAATGTAAATAAATTGGACAATAAAACCAAAGATGGTATTCATATGATTATTGGTATTCAAATGCACAAGGCACTTCAAGTGATGCTACGAGACCGTGTATTACCTGAAATTAAAAACATTTGGGATGATTTGCCAATTACCAATGATTGGGAAGATGTCTTGGACGAAGGTGTAACCAAAGGGTTTGTCAACTGGCAACTCTATGGTTCGTGTAAACCCGCAAATCAAACCTACCACATCACCTATTATTTTGAGTTGGAGCATCATAACAAAAACTGGGATATTACCGAGTGTCCTTTGGCAAAATTTTCCGTTGAAAAAAACATACTCAAATTGTCGGCACGGTATACGGAACACGTCGCCTGCCCCTTAAAAGAAGGCATTGTGGACGAGTTTGAGAGCGCCAAGCAACGTTTAACTAAATCCAATAAAAAACCTGCAGGAGGAGCAGGAGCAGGAGCAGGAGGAGCAGACGGAAAATCCAAGCATAAATTAAAATTAAAGCATTCCATTACCACCCCAAAATCCAGCACATTTACGGATATTTCAAGCGAAGCAATGCTAGATAATATGATTGAAAGTTATTTTGAAGATGTTGGTCCCATGAATTATCGGTTAAAAGAAACGCATCAATATACCATGTGTTTGCCGGCCAGTTATTATGGTCCGGGCAGTTACAATAAATGGGTTCGCGTCGGTATGGCACTTCACAATACCTCACCGGATTTATTCTTATCTTGGCTCAAGATGAGTTGTCAAGAAAATTGCCGGGACACCTTAAAAGGCAACAACGGTAAATTTGATTGGCGCCTTGTGCCGGAATTATATGAATTGTGGAGTGGGTTTTCACTGAACCCTGACGGATTAACGTATCGTTCTATTTTGTATTGGGCAAAGAATGATGCAAATGAAAAATACGAAGCTATTTGCGCGGAAACGACTGATTTCTTCCTCTCACAAACCATCCAAAATCCGACGGAATTTGATTTAGCCTCCGTGCTCCATAGTATGTATAAGGCCAAGTTTGTCTGTGTTAGTATTAAGAACAAAATATGGTATGAATATATTAATCACCGCTGGGTTGAAATAGATTCGGGTAATACGTTGCGCATGTCTATTTCCAAAGAAATGCACGCGATTTATTTTGACAAAACGTGTGAAATTACGAATCAAGCGCATTTGGTTGGCGAACCAGGCACACCCGAGCGTGATAAATTAATGAAAATTGCGCAAAAGTTAAATGAAATCTGTGCAATGCTGAAAAGGACGCAATCCAAACAAAACATTATGCGTGAAGCGTGTGAGTTATTCTATGATAAGGACTTTATTGAAAAACTGGATATGAACCCTTACCTTCTATGTTTCAATAACGGGGTGGTTGATTTTAAGCAACGCATTCACCGTAAGGGGCAACCAGATGATTTTATTTCCAAGTGCACAAATATTGATTACGTTCCGCTGAATCCAATGAAGCAACAAACCACGATAAATGAAATCAAATTATTTATGGAACAATTGTTTCCAGTGAAAGAATTAGAGGACTACATGTGGGAGCATTTGTCTTCGTGTTTAATTGGTATCAATACAAACCAAACGTTGCATATTTACAAAGGTTCGGGGCGCAATGGCAAATCCGTCTTAACCTCTTTAATGGGCAAGTGCTTGGGGTCGTATAAAGGCACCGTGCCCATTACCTTAATTACCGCCAAGCGCAATTCCATCGGTAGCACTTCATCGGAAGTTGCAATGTTGGTCGGTGTGCGGTATGCCGTTATGCAAGAACCGTCAAAGGGGGATAAAATTAACGAAGGCATCATGAAAGAACTGACGGGGGGAACGGACCCTATTCAAGCAAGAGCACTGTTTAAGGATACCATTACCTTTATCCCTCAGTTTAAAATTGTTGTATGCACAAATACGGACTTTGAAAATACAAGCGATGATGATGGGACATGGCGTCGTATGCGTTACATTGATTTCGGTTCAAAGTTTTTAGAGAAACCGTATGAGGACGAAATCAAGTTTCCACGCAGCGAATGCCCCTATCAATTTGAATTGGATAAGAAAATAGAAGAAAAGTTTGAACACTGGGCGCCGGTGTTTATGGCCATGCTTGTTGCCCGAACGTATACTAATCTAGGATTGGTAAAGGATTGTCCAATTGTTATGTCTAATAGCGACAAACACCGGGAGAGTCAAGATTATTTGGCAGGTTTTGTTAAGGAGAATGTGCGCGAGAAAGAAGGGTCAGTCATTAAAAAGACCAATATGATGGAATCCTTTAAACTATGGTATATTCAAAATTATGGCAAGGGGTCTTTACCCAAAGGCAAAGAAATCACGGAATACATGAACAAGCGGTTTGGTGTGTATAAAAACGGTTGGCATAATGTGGAAATTGTGAATGAAGGAGACGAGGATGATCCGTTAGATGAAATGTAAGTATACCGTATACCTACCATAGACCAAGAAGGAGCGTAAAAAGGTTAATGGGAAAAAAGAAAGGTAACTCTTTTTTTTTGCGTTTTGTATCGTGGGGTTTTGTATATTACAAATCAGCATAGACGTCTTTTGTAGGTAATTCAGTAAACCAATAGGATACTGCATCATACATAACAACGAACCATTTTATTGTTAAATTTAAAATAAGAGGCATTATTATTGCAATAAAAAGAATCAGCCATACTGTATATTTTTTATATAACTCATCTGGTATAAAATTACCAAATAAAATATAACCAATCACTGCCGTGTAATAGATATACAGCATAATGCGTCTATAAAGGAACAGCGAGTCGGTATTGGTATTTTCATATATAACTTTACGTTGACTGGTTTGAAGGATTGCTTCGTATTTATTTATTTTTTTAATTAAATCTTTTTGTTCTTGCATACGTGTCGCTAATAAATTATCCGTTTGTTTTAAAAACACGAGTTGACCTTGATATTGCTTTAATGCTTGCGATAAATTAGTTGCAAATTCTTGTTGTTTTTCAATTGAGTTTGTTTTGAATTCGCGTGCCGTTGTTGCATAGCGGTCAAAAATAACATTTCTATATTTCACATCCCCTCCGCCGATGCCTTTATTATATTCATAATAATTTTTTTCAGCGCGACCAATTTCTTCCGGTAAATCGGTAAGTTTTTGTTTTTTAGTGTTAAGTTCTTGTAGTAAATAGGCATCACGTGAACGTTTATATGCATCAGTCGTAGTGAATGAATTCAATAGTGAAGTAAAACTGTTTTCTGAACCATTTGGGAAAATGCTTTGAAAGGTCGTTGTTAATGTCGTCATGATTGCATTTAATGAAGCATCTACAATCGGTGGTGGCATTTGTTCTTATCTACTATATAATAACTTTTTAATATTATTATATAATTTCATTCAGCGTTATATGTTTCAGCGTTATATGTTTCAGCGTTATATGTTTCAGCGTTATATGTTTCAGCGTTATATGCATTCATTCTTCTATTAGGAAATAGATGTAAAACTCGGATTGACATAATAAGGCATAATACCATTTTCATCTACGTCTTCTTTATAATCGGCAACAACCGTTGCATTTAACCCCAAACTATTATTGGCGGTGATAAATGATTCCGTTGTGGTGGGGTTGGTGGTGTTTGTGCTTGTTATACTATTTGGTAAGACGCATTTCTGCTTTTTCTTATCAAAATATAACCCATCAGAACAACATGCATCTCCAATACAAATGCCTAAATTCTTTAATAAATTTTTAAAAGGGTTTTCAATTTTCAAAAAATTCTTTTTATTATACTCCCATATACCAGGTGCATAGTCATTCGGGTCTTCGTATTTCCAATTGTATTCGTCAAAATTCATATTGCTTCTCGTATGGATTTCCCAGATATCACGTACTATATAAACAGAACCAACGGCGATGGTGATACCCAACAAATAGTTTGCTATTAATTCGGGTATTAAACTTTTCTTTTTTAATATAAACAGTATAATTAAAGGAATACATACAAGTATAATTTTTTTCATTAATACGGTTTGATATTCATATCGTTTCCCATAATAAGTATTAATTTGCACTAATCGCATTTTTGTATCATTCCGATTTTTTAAAGAAGACATTTTGCCTTTTACTGTATTAAGTTGATCTTCAATGACTCTTAATAAAGTCAACTGTCCGACTAAACTAACACTTGATTCCGAAACACCATTTTGTAAAATACTCATCATTCCTGTAACAGAATTAAATAATGCTTCACGTGCTTCCGATATATTATTTATTTGACCTAATAAGTTTTCTATTGAAGTCTGTTTTGAACTAGATTCTGGCATATTGCTGGTGGTTTCTAATTGGGTAATCAGTGCCTGCTCGGTTTCTTGTAAACCATTGATTTGCGTTAATATAGTCTCAATACTTGTAATATTGGCATCAGGCAACATTTATTATATATATATATATTCATTTGAAAAAATATATGTTTATATAGGATAAAGTTTATATAGGATAAAGTTTATATAGGATAAAGTTTATATAGGATAAAGTTTATATAGGATAAAGTTTATATAGGATAAAGTTTATATAGGTTATTCTATAAACCTCTATTTTTTTTAAGAATTCAACGATTTTGTTATTTTTATGGTTACTATAACAATAATAATTGCTAATATACTCCACAAAATATGTTTAAAATTTTGACTAATCATGTTTGTATTCCTATCTTCATTCATTGCAATGATTTGTTCTAATTGTTCGCCACTCCAATCGGATAATTCATTTCGGCTTTTTGAAAGTTCATTTAATGATACATCTATCGTCCTTTTTGTATTGGTCAACAGATTGACAACTTTCGTATACATATTTTTTAACGTTTTAATTCGCGTAATTACATTATTTGAAAGGTCATTTATAACATCTAGACCCGACGCATCTAAACTTCGTTTTTCATTCCTTGTATAATAAGCAAGACCACATTCAACCGCTGGACTCATTATGACCGGGTTAGAAGATAAAGTAAATTTATTGGTCCAATCGGCAGTATTAAGATAGTCATAATCGGCAACATTCGTTGGACACGACGACCCGTTATTACTAATGTCTTTTGTTCTTAAATAATAACTAAAATTAGTGTTTTTTATAATTCTTTTTTCCGAATAAATATTATTATTTTTTAAATAACATAATTGATTACTTGCATCAAACACAATACCTGCACATATCGGAGACGCCGACGCGGTCTCACCCATCGTGCTTCCATAGGTATTACATTTTATTTGACAATCCTGAACGTTACTAATATCCCTGACATCGTAAGGTGTGGTCAATAAATTACTACCGTTATTCGTAACATCAAATTTCCCCACCATGCGATAGGAGTTATCATACCTTGTCATACCACTCGTCGGATATGGTATTAATTTCCCCAAATGATTAATATACCCGATTTTTCCAAGATTACTTATATGGGAGGCCGAAATATCATATAAATTTGATGCATCCGAGTCCGGACCAACCGAATCATTACATGCTTCTTTATTATACATCACTTGAAGCGTTCCATTTTTCATCATTAATCGGTATTTTCCATTGGTTGAACCAATCCATTGAGTCTCCTCTAAAAATTCCCCACTGTTTAAATAATTTCTTCCGACGAGTTCATTATTAAATTTTTTCCCATTTTCTGCAACATACGCTGCATTTTCAATTGAATCGTTGATTAATTGAGAATCTTCATTTGACCATACGACTTCTTCGTTATTAATTGAATTTATTTTTAATAATGTTAAACTTCCATCATCGCCTAACCGTAACCTTAAAGCGTTACATAAATCGTATTCTTCACTACAATCAAACGTAGCAGTCTCGTTACCGCTACTCATAACACGTGGAACCGTTGTTATTTTTATTGCATTTGAGTCAACGCCACATTTATACATTGCGCGAAAATCTTTTCCTTTATCACAATCTACGGCCGGGTCATTTACGCTAGTATACGTTATAGTATAATCATAAACACCTGGAGTGGTTTCTGTAAGTGGGAAAGGAATATGTGTAGTCCAATTATTTTGCTCTATGTAGGGCATTTATATATAAAGTAGATTATTTTATATAAGGTTTAAATGATTAAATGTGCAACGATGCAACGATGCAACGATGCAACGATGCAACGATGTAACCATGTAACGATGTAACCATGTATTGCGTCCTGGCAATACATCGTTTTAATTTATAAAGTAAAGGCATCAAACAACCTCAAATTCTTGTTTTAAATTGGAATTTAAGGTATAACTACGAATCGGACTCGCACTTGGATTCGTGGATGGGGTAGGATCCGTCGTATATAATCCAATTGTCACGCCGTTTGCTCTTTCCCTATACATTTCTTCAAGGCGATTATAATAAACGATTTTGGTTATATCATATATCATACCTAAATCTAATAACCAAAATGCATTGGTAGTATCATTACTAAGGTAGCCACCCGTGCAATTATTATAGGATCTATTTCCCATATGACCATCAATCGCTTGATACTTATTATTCGGTTTAGTTTCAGGACTACATAGTACATACGACTCGGACGCCGTTACACTTCCTTTGGGGGTGCCGGCATAGTTAAGTCTTCCTTTAACTGCTAAATTTAGATGTTGTCCATTTGCATCATACCCATAAACGGCAAGTTGAACTATTTGAAGAACCGCTGGAGCATTCGTTCTATTTTTTACCATAATGTATCGTCCATTTAAGGGTGGGGAGGATTGCGTATTGCAATTTCTGCCAAAACTTGCCTGTATACTACTCTCTAATAGCGTTCCACCGTAAAATGCGTCACATTTACGATAAGGCGCCATCTTTGCCGTCGTGTGAGTGTATTTAGAACCAGAATTCATATATTGAATATGTTTCAAATTATTACTATTCTTTGTAACTAGGTCTGCATAGGTTAATTGTGTCGTAGATGACCCCCAAAGAGTAGTATCCTTATTTACACTATCAACGCCGGATGTAATCAACTTTTCATTATCCGTTAATTTCATTAATGCAAACACAAATCCTCTTGGACCACCATAGTTTCTTAAATAAAATTCAAATATATTTAAGCCTGGTTTAATATTAATCGTTGTTACTGGTGCATAGATGCTTTTTCCAGAAAGTCCAACTAACTGGATCCCATTCACCGTCACCGTTATAATTTGATTATCAACAATCATATGAATAACGCCGCTAATATCAAGTGCCAATTCATTTTTATAAAAACAATAGATGTAGTTTGAAGTATCGCCGCCTTTCCATATCCATCTGGCATCCCTTACTGGAAAAGATGCAGGCGACCATGAAGGAATATTAATCCAGGGATTATTTGTTGCATTATTAAAGGTTGCAATTATATCGGGTTTATTTTGAAGCGTAGTGATCGTTGATATTAAATAAGCATCACTTATTGCATTTGCACTACTAGAGGTATTTTCGGTATAAACCCCAATTAATCCATTCTTAAATAATCCACCTCTATTTGGCATTGTCCCACTTCCGGGAATAACCACCTTGTAAGCAACTTCCGAGGTTTGGTAGAGTGCTCGGTTCATTGTTGCCGATGTTCCAACATGACAGTTATAACCACTACCGCCTGTTTTTTTTGTAATTGCAAAACGTGTCTTATCGGAGTCAATTGCCCACGTTTTACATGCTTCCCTTGCATCTATGAATGAAGAAAAGGGGCGGCTATAGGCATTATTAAACCCCACATCGGGGGGTGATGAGGGTAATAATGAACTTGCTGAAATACAGACGGATTTATTGGTTACATTGGGTTCGGGTGCGCG
>Ga0114969_10005100_pt1 | contig 10340 bp, 8 predicted proteins | sample M_130807_MF_Meta_FD_87316 | JGI IMG/M metagenome (GOLD analysis project Ga0114969, IMG submission 87316) | Freshwater microbial communities from Lake Montjoie, Canada to study carbon cycling - M_130807_MF_MetaG | ecosystem: Environmental > Aquatic > Freshwater > Lake | place: Lake Montjoie...
AACACGCCGAGCTTCTCGTGGGCCAATACGCGCTCAGTTGGCAGCGCGTGCGGAATCGCTTCCTCAGCCGTGGTCGGGAAACTCCCGTACGGCTTGTAGAAGAGTAGGTCCGACAGGCTCATGCGCGTGCCTACCGCATAGGGCGGGCTCACGCCGTACCGCGCTCGCGCGACGGCGTTCTTGGCCGGCGCGGCAACCTCCGCGCTCATGATCAGCGGGCCCCACGGAGCCTTCACCGTGAGAATGCCGTTCGTGGCGCCACCAGAGCGGCGCGCCTGGTACTCACGCGGATTGTCGCCGGGTGAAACGGTCAAGGCAGCCTCAACCTGCGTGTTCTGCAGGTCCGTCAACGACCGCGCGTCGTACGACACCATCACCAGCGCGGTGTCGCCGCGGCGGAACATCGCCTTCTGGTGCTCCAGCGGCTTGAAAATCTTCGCATAGGGCGGCGCGTATCGGCCCATCACGGGCGGGAGCTGCAGCCGCCAGTCGGCTGAATCCGAAATCGCCGGGTTGTTGAGGACAAACCCGGCCGGGATGTAGCGGTACGCGGGCCAGGGCTCGTGGCCGATCACGTTGAAGGGTGGGGCCTCGCGGCTCTGTTGCCCGCGGGCCGCGTCGCGACTCCACGCCGTCTCCCAACCGAAGCGCAACATCAGCTCACGCTGGTCGTCGCTGAACGGCTCGAAGTGGCCCGTGGCGGCATTTTCCAGCATCATGGCCATCGTCATGCGCGCGTAGTGCTCAGTGCGCGAGTCGTTGCCATGCATGAGGTAAAGCGTGCGAGCGTACCACCAGGCGCGCGTCTCGTACGCCTTTCGCGCCGGGTCGCCGCACTGCAACCGTTTGTACGACTGGTTGGCATCTGGATCGAGCAGCATCGAAATGTCGTTCCATTTACACTGGTCACGCGGAAGCATCTTCGCTACGGCCGACGTGTAGACGCTATCCGCCGTCTCGTATTCACCCTGTTCGTGCAACGCGAACCCGAGCAGGACGCCGCACACCCAGTTGTCGCCGTCGCACTCCTTGGCCGCGACCAACGCGTCGGGGGGCCGTCCTTCCTCGACGAGATAGCGGATCCGCTGGCCGAGAATCCAGCCGTCTTCCGGCGCGCGCTTGGCGAGCGTGTCGAGCAGCTTGGTGAGTTGGGCACGGCGGGCCGTAACGACCGGTGGCTCAACGACGTGCGGCGCCTCTTCGTCATACCAGTAGCAGAACGGGCCGACGGGCTCATCGCAACGATTGGATCCGCCCCGTGTGCCACGATACTGCGGCAGATTCATTCGACGGAATCGCTCGAACGCCGCTTGCGCCATTCGCGCGCGGTCCAGCGGAGAGAGCAGCGTATCGGCGGCATTCGCCGGCGCAGCCGCGGTTGGCGGTGTCGGAGCGCCGCGGATGATCTGGGCATGCCCGCGAACGGGCGCAACGAGGGTCCCCAGGGCGAGCAGCGCCCACGGAGCAACAGGCCGTAACAGGTGTGTCATTCTGAGAGTTTTACCCGGCACATCCATAAATGGTCACGGGGGACTGGCGCGGGCAATAGGGCACGAGGCGATCTTACAGCGTGATCATCTTCGAACCGCTTCACCCAGACACCCCCGTGCCGCATCGCGGCACCTCGGCGAGCGCCGGCTACGACCTCTCGGCGTACCTAGTCGGTCGCACGGCTCGCGTCTTTACGGACGGCATCGCCTCTGATCGGGCGGCTGTCATGCGGGGCGAGACGTTCGTGCTCGAACTCGCCCCAGGCGAAAAGGCGCTTGTGCCGCTCGGCTTCAAGGCGCAACTGCCGCCCGGAGTGGAGGCGCAGGTACGGCCTCGCTCGGGAACGAGCGTCAAGACGGACTTGGTGATCGTCAATGCGCCGGGTACGATTGACCCGGACTACGCCGACGAATGGTGCGTCCCGGTCAAGAATGGCGGCACCCGCACCCTGACGATCACTCACGGCGAGCGCATCGCGCAAGCAATTTTCGCCAAATTTGAAGCGCACGATTTTTTGACGGGCAGTGTCAAACGCACGACAGAGCGCGACGGCGGATTTGGGTCCACGGGGACCGGGCCGGCGGCCGCTCACCGGACCAGCTGAGGCCACCCAGGACCACTTAGGCCGAGGAGTTTTCCTGATGTCCCGAACGTTTCATTGCCTCCTGAACATTGCCCTGCTGGGCGCCCCAGCGGCCGCGCTGCAAGCGCAGGGCGGCGCGGCGCCGACCCAGGCGTCGTCCAAGGTGGCATCGAAGGCTGCACCCTCCGCACAAGCAATTCCGGCCGCGTCGAAGAGCGGGAAGATCGCCATAGACAAGTCCACTCTGCCGAATGGGCTCCGACTGCAGCTGGTCGAGGATCATTCGTCGCAGGTGGTGTCGGTGTCGCTCTGGTTCGACGTCGGCGCGCGAGATGAGCTCAAGGGGAAGACTGGATTTGCGCACCTCTTTGAGCACATGATGTTTCAGGGGTCAGCCAACGTAAAGAAGGCCGAGCATGGGCAGCTGATCGAGCGATCCGGCGGCCAGACGAACGCCAATACGCAGTACGACATCACGCGGTACTACGAAACGGTGCCGTCAAATCGCGTGAACCTCGCACTCTGGCTCGAAGCCGAACGCCTGCGCTCGCTTACGGTCAATGCCGAGAACCTGAAAAATCAGATCGAAGCCGTGAAGGAGGAGCGACGGCTTCGCGTGGACAACCAGCCCTACGGCAAGGCGATCTGGGAAGCCCCGCTCCCGTTGTTCGATGAGGGCTCGTGTTTCGCGTACGCACACTCGCTCATCGGTTCGATGGATGACCTGAATGCCTCGTCGGTGGACGATGTCAAGGCGTTCTTCGCCCAGTACTACGCGCCGAACAACGCGGTCCTAACGATTGCCGGCGACATCAAGCCGTCCGAAGTAAAGAAGATGGTGGCCGAGTACTTCGGCTCGATTCCGCGCCAGCCAGATCAGCCCAAGCCGAAGTGCGACCAGAAGTTCAACGTCGGCGCCAGGCGGGCCAGCGTGAGCGACGACAAAGCCACGCTCCCGGCCGTGATGACGATCTACCGCGTGCCGGCCACGTCGCATGCCGACTATCCCGCACTCGATCTGCTCACTGCGATTCTCGGCACGGGCGAGAGCTCGCGCTTCAACAAGGTGCTCGCGCGTGAAAAGAAACTCGCGCTGGGCCAGCAGCTCTATCTCAATCCGTTTGGTCCGCGCCGCGGTCCAGGGATGTGGCTCGCGCTCGCCATCGCCAATCAGGGGGTGTTGGTTGACTCGCTCGAAGCGGGGATGACGGCGGAGATTGCGCGCGTCGCCCGCGACGGTGTGACAGAAGCGGAACTTTCGAAGGCCAAGAGCCAGTACCGCGCCGGTAAGGTGAACGAACGGCAGACCGCGTTCGAGATGACTGAGGCGATTCAGGCTGCGACCATCTACCTCGGCTCTGCAGAGGCCATCAACACCGACCTCGATCGCTACGCCAATGTGACGGTTGCCGACATCAAGCGGGTTGCTGCGACGTACCTCGTGCCGGCCAACTCGCTCGTCGTGACGATCAATCCGGACGCGAAGAAGGGAGGGCCGGTCCCGTGAACCATTCCTCTGTGGACTCAATGATGCCACGATCGTTCACGATCGGTCGCAGGGTCGGCGCCGCCCTGGTGTTTGCAACTGCAACTGCGGCGGCGCAAACCTTTCCCACGCGCCCGCCGGCACCTCTGCCGATCACGACCGCGCAGTTTCCGCCCTTCCAGCAAGCGACGCTCGTCAACGGGCTCAAGCTGCTCGTCGTGTCGAACCCGCGTCTGCCCGTGCTTTCCATTTCGCTTTCGTTTCCGGCCGGCACTCAGTACGACCCGACTGGCAAATCCGGCGTGGCGGAAATGGTCGCGGGTGTCCTCACGAAAGGCGCTGGCAAGCGCGACGCCGACGGGATCTCCGCCGCAATCGAAGGCGTTGGTGGCACGCTCTCTGCCGGTGCAGGGAGCGACTTCCTCGCGATCGACGTGAATCTCCTCTCGGAGAACGCGGCTCTCGGCTTCGAGCTGATGGCCGACGTTGTCATGCACCCCACGTTCCCAGAAAAAGAAGTGGAGCTGTACCGTACGCAAACGCTCTCGGGACTGCAGCTCGCGCAATCGTCTCCGGCCGCCATTGCGGCGCGCGTCTTTGCACGCGAGTTGTATGGCAAGCATCCGTACGGGCGCAGCGCCGACCCGGCCAGCGTAAAAGCCATCACGCGCGATGATCTCATCGCGTTTCAGCAGTCGCGGCTCGCGCCGCGCGGGGCGCTGCTCGTGCTGGCCGGCGACATCACGTTGGAGAAGGCTACGGAGCTTGCCAACGCGGCGTTCAAGGGCTGGAATGGGATGAAGGCGCCCGCTGGTGCGTTGCTCGGTATCGAGAATGCCCGCACGACGTCGGCGATTGTACTCGTCCACCGTCCGGGCTCGGTGCAGTCGAATATCGTACTTGGCAACTTGACCTGGTCGCCGTCCGACCCGCGGAGTTATGCGGCGACGCTCGCGAATAAGGTGCTCGGCGGTGGCGGGGACTCGCGCCTCTTCATGATCCTTCGTGAGCAGAAGGGCTGGACATACGGCGCGTACTCGTCACTCACGCGGCACCTCGGCACGGGCTACTTCACGGCCTCGGCCGAAGTGCGCACCGAAGTAACCGATTCGTCCGTGAAGGAGTTGCTGTCGCAAATCAACAAGATTCGCACGGAAGAAATTCCGGCGAAGGAGTTCGAAGACGCCAAGGCGGCGCTCGTGGGCCGATTCCCGCTGCAAGTGGAAACGGCGGCGCAGGTCGCAGCGCAGGTGTCCACCGCGCAGTTGCTTGGGCTCGCGCCGGATTACGTGCGCACCTACCGCCAGAAGCTCGCGGCGGTGACCCCAGCCACGGCGCAGGCTGCGGCCAAGGTGGCGATGCGCTCCGATGCCGTGCTCGCAGTCGTGGTCGGCGACGGTTCCAAGTTGTACGACAAGCTCAAGGCCATCGCGCCGGTGCGGATCGTATCGCCTGATGGCGCGACGCTTTCACCTGATGATCTCGTGCTGAAGACCGGCGCGCTTGATCTCGCACTGGACCGTCTCGTGGCACGGTCAGATTCGTTCGTGGTGTTCCTGCAGGGCAACCCGTTCGGCTATCAGCGGAATAAGTTGGAAAAGACGGCCACGGGCTGGAAGTACACGGAAGACACGAACATCGGGCCCGTCATTCAGCAGCATACCGAAGTCACCTTCAGTAATGACCTGGTCATGAGCGCCGTGACACAGCGCGGAAAACAGCAGGGTCAGGACATGAAAATTGACGTCTCCTATGCCGGTGGCCGCGCCAAGGGCTCGGCGGTAACTCCGCAGCAGAAGGGAATGAAGACGGTGCAGGTGGATGCAGAGATGCCGCTGGGCGCGGTGGACGACAACGCGGTGGTCCCGCTGCTGCCCGCATTCAAATGGGCCGCTGGCGCGAAGTTCACCGTGCCGGTGTTCCAGTCGGGCAAAGGATCGCTCGCGCCAATCACGTTCACGGTGGCCGGAGAAGAAACCGTTGACGTCCCGGCCGGAAAGATTGCGGCCTGGCGAGTGGAGATGACCGGCGGCGACGGCGCGGTGTCGTTCTGGATTGAGAAGGCCACGCCGAATCGACTGGTCAAGATCGGCGTTGTGGGCACGCCGCTGGAGATGCGACTGGCGAAGTAGGTCGGCGCGTTCCGCTACGGCACCACGCCAGTCCACGCCGGTCCGAGCTTGGTCATCAGGCCGGCGAACAGCTCGATGCCGTCCCACAGATTCTGCAGCCGGATGTTCTCGTCCTTGGCATGCTGCGCATTGTCGTGGTTCACGATGGGCATCGTGATGAGCGGCACCTGAAGCACTTCGAAGAAGTCATGTAGCCCCACGCTGCCGCCGAGCGTAGGGAGTGCGATCACGTCGCGGCCGATCGTGCCCGACACCACCTGGCGCACGGCCTTGCTGACGGGCTGGTCCATCGAGGTGCGGTACGACGCATAACCGCCTTCCCAGTCGAGCCGAACCACGCGTGCGTGCGAGAGGCGCTCTGCCGGCGTTGCTGCGGCCTGGACGACGTACCATCCGCGCGCCGTGAGATGCGCCTCGACGAGTGCACGAATCTTCTCAGGCGTCTGGTTCGGTACAAGCCGGAAATCGAACGACGCTTCGGCTTCAATTGGCACGGCGTTGTTCGCGAGCGCGCCGACCTGACCGACCTTGATCCCGCGCAGGTTCAGCGCGGGGAGCATGATGCGTTCGATCAGTGGCGCATTCTTCGCTTCGCTCGCGCCAAGCAGCAGGGAGCGTCGCAGTTCTTCGTCCACCTTCGGCGCCGCGCGGGCCGCCACTAGTTCCGACGGCGTTGGCGGGACGATGTCGTCATAGAACCGGTCGATCAGAATCTTGCCGTCGGCGTCGCGCATGGACGCGATCATCTCGGTGATGAGCATGCCCGGGTTTGGCGCCCAGTTGCCGTAGTGCCCACTGTGCAGCGCGCGCGAGGGGCCGTACACCGTGGCGTTGAGGCCCATCACGCCGCGCACGCCGAAGAGCAGCTGTGCCTGGCGGCTCTGGTGTACAGGCCCGTCGCAGATGAACCAGGCGTCGGCCGCGAGCAGCGCCTTGTGTTTTTGAAGAATGGGCGTGAGGTGCGCGGATCCCGCTTCCTCTTCGCCTTCGAGGAAGAACTTCAGGTTTACCGTCGCCTTCTGGCCGGCAGCGCGCGTCGCATCAATCGCCGCGAGCATGGCGATGATCGGCGCTTTGTCATCTGACGCGCCGCGGGCGTAGATGCGGTCTTCTGGATCGAAGCGACCGTTCACCGCGCCCGATTTGATCACGCCAAGCGATCCGTTCGCAGCCGGCGTCGTGCGCTGCGTCGGCTGCCAGGGCGGCGTGGCCCAGTCGGTCGGGACGACAGGCTGTCCGTCGTAGTGCGCGTAGAACACAACCGTGCGCGTCGCGCCGGGCGTACGCAGTTCGGCGAACACCGCCGGCGGGTACTGGCCGTTCTCGAGCAGCTGTGCCGCGAGGCCGCGCTTCTCGAACAGCTGCTTGAGCAGTGTCGCATTGCGCCGAATGTTCGCCGAATCCGATGCGTTGTTCGGAATGGCGAGCAGCGTCGTCAGCTCGCGGACGATCGCCTCTTCGTTCTGTTCTCTCCAGCGACGGACAGCGCTGGCCTGTGCGTCGGGGCGGGGGACGGCAGACTGCGCGATGGTGGGCGCCGGGGTAAACACACCGAGAAACACGAGCGCCGGCACGAGAAGGCGACTACGGATCAATGATCACTCCTGCGGGAATCGTGAGTGCGGCGGTGGCTCCAGGAACGACGCCATGTGAAGCGAACCAGCCTTTGCGCGCCTCGATGGCGTAGCGGTACGGTGCCGTGGAGAAATGAATCGTCAGCGTTTCCGCCGTCATATCCTCGATGTTGATCACGCGTTTTTGCGAGTCGAGACCGCGACGGAGAGATCGAAGTGTGTATTCCGCATGAAGAACCCTTCGAACTGCGGGTCCCGGTCCGCGGCCCAGATAAAAATCATCCCGCTGTCGGCGGCGATCGTCGTGCGATTCATCAGGCCAGTACTGCGCGCAGCGTTCAGCGCCGCCATTTCGGCGGAGAGCGGGCCGCCGGCGAATGAAACAACAATCGCCGTGGGAATGACAGGGCCGCTGCCGCCGGGAGGCGCCGTGGTGTCCTTGGTGCCGCCGCAGGCGGCAGCGCCGAGCAATGCAAGAGCGAGGACAGCGTAACGCGTCATGATGCGAAAGGTATCGAAGAGAGTTCCACGGTGTCGCAGCGCAGCAGGACCACAACGCCTATCGCGGTTTCTTCGCGCCCTTCTCGCCGATCAGCCGCCGACGCGGCTTGCCGGACCGAATCGCGTCGTCGCCGAAGCGTTCGCGCACACGATCTACCGCACGCGAGAGATCTCGGTCACGTGTCTCCTCGACGGCACGGACACCCTCGGATTCGGACGGCGTTCCGCGACTGGCCGTCGCTGGCGCCTCTAACGCCATCCCGAGCTGCTCGGCGTCGCGACTCGCGCGAAAGTTGGAGAGTGACACACCGACCAGCCGCGCCGGCTGTTTGTGCGTGGCGCGAAGATGCCTGAGTAAGGCGAGCGCCGTGTCCACCACCGCACGATCCGATTCGACCGGTTCCGTGAGCGTCTTGCCAGCCGTATGCGACACGAAGTCGTTGCCCTTCAGCTTCACGGTGACGGTGTGCGCCGAGAGTCCATCGCCGCGCATATCGGCTGCTGCGCGGCGGGCGAGGCGGCGGAGTTCATCTTCAATCTCGGTCTGCTTGACCAAGTCGCGATCAAACGTCTCTTCGCGGCTCATTTGGCGGGCCGGGGTGCGCGCTTCGACTGTGGAACGCGCTTCGCCGCGCGCGCGCGCGTAGAGCCACTCCGCGGTGGACCCTCCCAGCCAGCGCGTCAGCGTTTGCACATCGTGCGGGAGCACGTCGGACACCTGCATGAGTCCGAGCTTGGCGAGATTCTCCTGCGCCTTGGGGCCGATTCCTGGAATATCGGCGAGGGCAAGCGTGGCCATGAAGGCGCGCTCGGTGCCCGGGGCGACGATATGCACGCCGCCGGCGTTCGGGGCCTTGGACGGTTTCGCGCGCTCGGCCGCGAGCTTGGCGATCATCCGATTGGTGCCGCCGCCAATTGAGAGCGCGTAGCCGGTCTGCTCGAGCACCGCGGTGCGAATCACGCGCGCGGTGTGTTCGAACGGCACCTGCTTGAACAGCGCCTCCGTGCCCGTGAGATCGAGATACCACTCGTCGATGCTCGCCCCTTCAACCACCGGCGTGAACTGCTGCAGCACGGTGCGAATCGCGCGGCTCGCGTTCGCGCACTCGTTGCGTGGAACGGGCACACACATGGCGTTGGGGCAGAGACGGAGCGCGCGCGAGATCGGCATCGCGCTCCGCACGCCGAAGGCGCGCGTTTCGTAGGAGGCGGAGCAGACGACGCCGCGCGACCCGGGCCGGCCGCCGACAATCAACAGTGTAGCGCGGCCGGCACCGTCCGGATCCACACGCCGCGCGACGGCCACAAAAAAGGCGTCAGCGTCGGCGAGGAGTATGCGGTGCACCATCAACGAAAGATGGCGACTTCGGAAAACAAAACGGGGGCCGGACTCTCGTCCGGCCCCCGCGCTGCCAACTGCCTGCTGCCTACCGTACTTCCACCACCACTGCGCGACGGTTCTTGGTCCGTCCCGCTTCGGTCGCGTTGGACTCGGCCGGATCGGCCTCGCCCTTCGTGGTCGTCATGATGCGGCTCGCCGTAACCCCCTTCAATACGAGATAGTCCTTCACCACGGTCGCGCGACGTGCACCGAGGCGTGAGTTGTAGTCATCATTGCCGCGGTCATCGGTGTATCCAGTGGCTTCGACTTTGGCGTTTGCGTTGGTGTTCATGAAGCGCACGACACCGTCGAGCGTGTCCTTCGCGGCCTTGGTGAGCACCGTCTCGTTGAATGCGAAATAGACGGGGCTGAAGCTCATCAACGGCTTCGGCTCGGGGGCCTGTGCAGCCGCGGCCGGAGTGGGCGTTGGTACTGGACGCGCCGGTGCGGGCTGCGGAGCCGGCTCCGGCGGTGGAGCGGGCGCGGCGGCCGGTTGCGGCGGAGCTGCTGCCGGTGCGGTACGAGCCGGTGGCGGCGGCGGGGGGAGCGGAGCGGACATCGCGTTCACACACGGACCCTTCGCGCGATTCTTGCCGAACGCGCGCGCGAGACCAATTCGGGCCACCCAAGTCGTCGTCTTATTGAACGCCGGCGTCTGGTCCGCCGGATCCTTGTAGTCACCGATCACCTGGCCGGTCCACGACCAATCGTCGCCCACGCAGTAACGAAGGCCGAGCAGGGCGTTGGGCCCGGAGTCATACTCATTCGTCGTCTTGTCGCCGCTGAAGTCCGTTCCAGTCCAGCCGGCGCCGAGCATCAGGCGCCACTGATTGTTGAGCGGGAGATTGTAGATCAGGTCGGCGCGATTGTTGATCACACTGAGGCTGTTGCCCGAGCGCGCGCTCTTGTTCGAAGCCCAATCGCCCGATAGATCGATCGAAAGGCGCGGGAGCAGGTAGGTGCCGAGATTGAGGCCAATACCGAGCCCGTTGTCGAGCTTGGTGATTGCCTCGAACTTGGTAAAGTTGGCGTTGGCGCCGATTTCGTACGAAAACGGACTTTGCGCGTTGGCCGGGGCCGCCCAGATGGCTGCTGCGAAGAAGATGATCGCTGTTCTGTTCATGGTCAGTGCATGGGATGTGGACAGTCAAACATAATGATTCGTGGAGCAGGGTTTATGTGCCTTTCGTCA
>Ga0114969_10005101_pt1 | contig 10339 bp, 12 predicted proteins | sample M_130807_MF_Meta_FD_87316 | JGI IMG/M metagenome (GOLD analysis project Ga0114969, IMG submission 87316) | Freshwater microbial communities from Lake Montjoie, Canada to study carbon cycling - M_130807_MF_MetaG | ecosystem: Environmental > Aquatic > Freshwater > Lake | place: Lake Montjoie...
GAAGCTCCATTCACCAATAAATTCGGCAATACCGTTGGCATTACCGATGGCTCTTGCAAAGTATCGTCAAAGTTATTGGTGAAGTCTACTGTTTCTTTGTCAATATCACGAATGATCTCTTCTGCTATTTTTTGTAAACGCGCCTCTGTATAACGCATCGCTGCTGGACTATCGCCATCTACAGAACCGTAGTTACCTTGTCCATCCACCAAAGGATAACGCAAAGACCAGTGTTGCGCCATACGCACCATGGCGTCATATACAGAAGTGTCACCATGAGGATGGTACTTACCCAAAACCTCTCCAACTATTCTCGCCGACTTCTTGTAGGTTCGGTTAGACAAAACGCCCAACTCCAACATCCCAAACAACACCCTTCTGTGTACTGGTTTCAAACCATCTCTAACATCAGGCAAAGCCCTAGAAACAATCACCGACATCGAGTAGTCGATGTACGAAGATTTCATTTGTTCTTCAATATTTACGCGAATAATTTTCTCTCCTTCAGACATAGTATCTATATTATATTGTATAGGGCAACGAAAATACAAAATCAGAGGGCGTAAAGAGCAATTTTTTTACCCCCACTTACTAACAAAATTTTGTTAGAAATTAACAATTGAGTTTTCGATCCAAAAGCGCCGTGAATACTATTTTTTGAATATATTTACCCATGTTGTATATTTACTTATCTAATTATTATGGAAGCTAAATTTTCCCCTAGAGTAAAGGACGTCATCACCTACAGCAGAGAGGAAGCGCTTCGCTTAGGCCATGACTACATAGGCGTAGAGCATTTGTTTCTTGGGATTTTGCGCGAAGGAGAAGGAAACGCAGTGAAGATTTTAAAAAATCTAAAAGTAGATTTGAGCGATTTACGCAAGTCTATTGAAAACAATATCAAATCAAAATCAAAAAACTTCAACCAACCAGGCAATATTCCGCTGGTGAAGCAAGCAGAAAGAGCTTTAAAGATAACCTATTTGGAAGCAAAGCTGTTTAAGAGCCAAATGATAGGAACAGAACATCTGCTTTTATCAATTTTAAAAGATGAAGACAATATAATAACCAAAGTATTCGATGACCTTAACATCGACTACGATTCAATCAAGGAAGAAATGCACGCAGTAGAAGACGAATCAGAACCAAAAGCAGAATTGCCGGGAACTCCCGACGATGAAAACGAAGATGAAACCAATGAGTTTTCATCTGGACCGACTGCTAAAAAACCAACAGACACCAAATCTAAAACTCCAGTTTTAGACAACTTTGGTCGTGACCTTACAAAAATGGCTATTGAAGGGCGCCTTGATCCAATTGTTGGTCGTGAAAAAGAAATTGAGCGTGTGTCTCAAATTCTAAGTAGAAGAAAGAAAAACAATCCTATTTTGATAGGCGAGCCAGGCGTGGGTAAATCAGCGATTGCTGAAGGCTTGGCTTTGCGCATCATCCAACGCAAAGTATCACGTGTGCTCTTCGGAAAAAGAATTGTCACTTTAGATTTGGCTTCTTTGGTTGCAGGTACTAAATACCGCGGGCAGTTTGAAGAACGCATGAAGGCGGTGATGAACGAAATCGAAAAATCCCCGGAGGTCATTTTATTTATTGACGAAATCCACACCATCATTGGTGCTGGTGGAGCTTCTGGCTCACTAGATGCTTCAAACATGTTTAAACCCGCTTTAGCGCGCGGCGAACTGCAATGCATTGGCGCGACAACCCTTGATGAGTACCGTCAGTACATTGAGAAAGATGGTGCTTTGGAAAGAAGATTTCAAAAAGTAATCGTTGAACCAACAACTGTTGAAGAGACCATTCAGATATTAAACAACATCAAAGACAAATACGAAGTTCACCACAATGTGAACTACACCCCGGAAGCGATTGTAGCTTGCGTTAAATTGTCGGCGAGATATATTACTGATCGTCATCTTCCAGACAAAGCAATTGACGCCTTAGACGAAGCTGGATCTCGCGTGCACATTACCAACATCAACGTGCCAAAGGAAATCCTTGACATCGAAAAAGACATCGAAGGCATCAAGGAGGAAAAAAATAAGGTTGTAAAAAGTCAAAAATACGAAGAAGCAGCGCGCCTTAGAGACCGCGAAAGACAATTGATAGAAAGATTGGAAGACGCAAAAAAACGTTGGGAAGAAGAAACTAAAAATCACCGTGAAACAGTAAACGTAGAAGATGTTGCTGAAGTAATCGGAATGATGACAGGCATACCTACCATGCGCATTACCGAAAAAGAAAGTGGCAAACTGGCCCGCATGCCTGAAGAATTGAAAGGCAAGGTAATCGGTCAAAGCGAAGCCATTGACAAAGTAGTGAAAGCCATTCAACGTAATCGTGCCGGTTTGAAAGACCCAAACAAACCGATCGGCTCATTCATTTTCTTAGGTCCGACTGGTGTTGGTAAAACACAATTGGCTAAAGAATTGGCTAAATTCCTTTTCGACTCTGAAGACGCAATGATACGCATTGACATGAGTGAGTACATGGAGAAATTCGCTATCTCTCGTTTGATCGGCGCACCTCCGGGATACGTAGGATATGAAGAAGGTGGTCAGTTGACTGAAAAAGTAAGAAGAAAACCATACTCTATCATCCTTTTGGATGAGATTGAAAAAGCGCATCCCGATGTTTTCAACTTATTGTTGCAGGCTTTAGACGATGGTCAAATGACCGACAGTTTGGGCAGAAAAATTGACTTCAAGAACACCGTTGTAATCATGACGTCAAACATTGGAACCCGCAAATTGAAAGAATTTGGAACAGGTGTAGGTTTTCAAACTTCCGCGAAAGTGGTAGCTGCCGATGACAACGCGAAAAGCGTAATCACCGGTGCTTTGAAAAAATCATTTGCGCCTGAATTTTTAAACAGAATTGACGATGTGATTCTTTTCAACTCGTTGAAACCTGAAGACATCCACAAAATCATTGATGTTGAGTTGGAAAAACTCTACAAGAGATTGGCCAATATCGGTTTGACAATGAAACTTTCAACAGAGGCGAAAGACTTTATTGCCGACAAAGGTTACGATGCTGAATACGGTGCAAGACCATTGAAAAGAGCCATTCAAAAATACCTTGAAGATGCCGTGGCAGAAGAAATCATACAGTCTAATCTGAAGGAAGGTGATGTTATTCAAATTGATTTCAACAAAGAAAAACAAGAGATCATGCTGAAGGTGATAAAACCTAAAAAGAAAAAAACAAAAGAAGAGCCCGAGCAAGAAAGCTAAGCGCTCGAATGAATAAAAAAAAAAAAAAATCCCGCCCAAAGCGGGATTTTTTTTTCATGCGATGGAGTAAAAGCACTATTCAATATGACTTTTGACAGAAATTGAATAAATTAAATTGAATATCTTCAAGAAGATGTTAAACATAGCAAAAACCAAAAGCATGATCCCTGCCACAAAATATTTAATTAGCGACATCATGTCCACCAACTTGGTCCTTCTAAATAAAAGCGATCATTTATCAAAAGCCTTTATTTTGTTTGACAAACACAAGATTCGCTATCTTCCTGTTATGGATGGCGAACAACTGATAGGCATCATCAGTAAATCAGATCTTAATAAAATGAAACTAGACAGCGAAATTGCAGTAGAAGACTTGATGAAGTTTCCAACTGCTGTTTCTCCAAACGACTCCATTATGACAGTCGCTAAAATTCTCAGTGATGCGGAATACCATTCTTTGCCCGTAATAGAAAAAGGCAAATTACTAGGCATTGTCACCACTACTGATATTATTAAGTACCTCATTGAAATAAAAGGAGATCAAAACAAGTTAAACCACTAAAACAAAGCCCCTATGCAAATCACAATTCAAGACGTCAATTTTCATTCTAAAGAAGAATTGAAAGCACATACTTCAGAAAAGCTTAGCAAACTAAAAAAGTTTTCTAGTGAAATCACCACTTGTAAAGTCTTTTTTAAGCTGTCCAACAACCATACGCCCGAACACTTTGAGTGTGAATTGTCGGCGCACATTCCCGGCCATGAAGTATTTGGAAAATCTGTTGCCGACAGCTTTGAAGCTGCTTTAGAAAAAAGCATAGCAAGTGTTGAAAAACAATTGAAAAAACACAAGGAAAAATTACTGAATTGATCCTCCAGTGCGCAGCAACGTAGAAGTATTTTGCTACGCATTTGAACAGACCTGAAAAAATAATGTCATCTTTATCGAAATTATTTCGGGATGACCAGAAAGGATATTTCCATTTCAATTCAAAATGTAAAAAAAAACTTCGGTTCACTGCAAGCTGTGAACGGCGTAAACCTAAATATCTTTAAGGGTGAATATGTTGCTATGCTCGGACCAAATGGCGCCGGCAAAACGACATTGATGGAAATGGTCGAAGGAATCCAGCAGCAAGATGAAGGCAACATTATCATTAACGGCAAAACGTGGAAGGACAATGAAGGTGAGCTGCACAAAATACTTGGTATTTCGTTGCAAGAAACCAATTTCTTCGACAAGTTGAAAGTGATAGAAACACTGCAACTATTCGCTTCCTTTTATGCAATCAAACAGCAACGCTGTATTGAAATATTACATTTGATCAACCTTCAAGAAAAAGAAAATTCATTTGTCAACAACCTTTCAGGAGGTCAGCGCCAACGCTTGGCATTAGGCATTGCGCTAATCAATAACCCGGAAATCATTTTACTCGACGAACCTACCACTGGCCTCGACCCCACTGCACGTCGCGAAATTTGGGACATTCTTTTCAAACTCAAAAAAGAAAAGAAGATCACAATGATTCTCACAACACATTACATGGAGGAAGCCGATTACCTATGCGACCGCATTGTAATTCTTGACAAAGGCAGCATTTTAGCAGAAGGCACTTTAGATGAATTGCTCTCAAAAAACGACAGCTCTGAAATCATCGAATTTAGTATTGACGGCGACAACAGCACTGTGAATTTACCTGAAGGACACGGCAAAAAACAATTGCATTTTGACAACAAAAATGAAAAATGGCAAATACTTGTGAACGACATTATCGCCTACCTTCCCTTCTTTCTTGAAGAAATGAAGTCTCAAAACAAAAAAATCAAAACACTTGAGTGTCGTAAAATGACTTTAGACGATTTGTTTATTGCCATGACAGGACGCCGACTCACTGAATAATTCATAACGATCGACTATGCAACAACTGTGGCAAATGGTACTGGTTCAAATCAGAGAGTTTTACCGAAATCCGGGCATTCTTTTTTGGACATTGGGCTTCCCCATTCTTATGTCTTGGGGACTAGGAATCGCTTTCAGCAAACAAGGCGAAATGACCAAACATGTAGCTTGGGTGCAAAACGACAATGCATCGCCTATTTCAACCTTCTTAGGAATCGATCGCACTCACAAAAAAATAGGCAATAACAGCTCAGGATTCACTGATTATCGTTTTGAAAAAGCCACTTGGACTGAGGCAATATTAATGGTGAAAAAAGGAAAAGTAGCTTTAATTGTTCTAGAAGACAATAGCGGTATTCACTATCATTTAGACCCTAAAAATACTGATGCGCAAACCGCCTACCTTCAAATTTCCTATGCTTTAAAAAACGGTAACATTACCGCCCGTCACGGCGAAATACAAACCTTTAGCCAAATAGGTACGCGTTACATTGATTTCTTGATTCCTGGATTGATGGCACTCAACATCATGATGTCATGCATGTGGGGCATCAGCTACACCTTAATTGACCGACGCGCAAAAAAACTACTGCGCCGCATGGTGGCTACCCCAATGAGCAAATCTCTATTTTTGTTTTCTCATTTGATCACCCGAAGCCTCATGAGTTTCATTGAAGCAACGCTGCTGCTTTCTTTCGCTTATTTTTACTTTGACATTACACTTCAAGGCAGCTACGCAGCATTGATCATAATGATGTTGGCAGGCAATATTGTTTTCTTCGGAATTGCTGTGCTCGCTTCTTCGCGCACAGCAAACACGCAAATAGGCAACGGTCTCATAAATGCCGTGGTCATGCCAATGATGGTCACTTCGGGCATTTTCTTCAGCTATCACAACTTCCCTGATTGGATCACTCCTTTCATTGAAAAAATGCCTTTAACATTAATGGCCGACAGCATAAGAAGTATCTTTATTGAAGGAGCAGGTTTGGCGCAAGTATGGACTGCTGCTGCAGTACTAGTGGGTGTAGGCACATTGTGCTATGTAGTAGGATTGAAAATTTATAAATGGTATTAAGATGAAAACAGGACTTCGCACCTACTTTCTATGGTCTAGTAAAGGCGCATCAGACGATACTCTTTCATTACAAATACTGCCACTAATAGATGCACGCGCTATCATTTTAGACATTGACTCAGAAGCTTATAAAAAAATAATTTCAGAACCTGAGCACGAAGATGCTTACAGTCTGCGATTCTCCGCAAAAAATGGCAGCGGATATCCAAAGCTAGTTTTGGTAGGCGAACACTATACCAGTACCTCTCATAAAAACGATTTTGAAAATATAGTAGTGCAATGCGCCGACATAAGCGGCTTCATAACGGTGATCAACAACAGCATCGATAAATTACTGCAAGTGAGACCACCAACTGAAGAATAAATGCAAAAAGGAAATTACAAAAAAAAGCCTTTGATTTATTTTCAAAGGCTTTTTTTGTGTTATTGATTTTGATCAATCTCCTACTTCTATCATTTTAAAAGGAACTTTGATGATGGCTTGATAGTCTTCACCTGCCTCTAACATATCCTCATCATCCTCTTCATAATACCAATTAATTACCACCTCTTTTCCTGTTTTGTGAATTGCCTCCAATTTTTTGAACAAGTCCAAAATACATTTAGAAGAACTGGTATTGAAGTATTCTAAATGAATATTCACACTTGTTTTCTCTTTTGGGTCACTTGCATATTTATCCAATGACTCCACCACCGGCTTGTAAAACTCAATAGAGTTTTCCGGAATAGATCTCCCTTTCAATTCTAACAAACCTGTTTCCGAATCAAATATAATAGTTGGCGTTTTTGATGTTCCTTCAATAGTAATCTTATCCATAGCGTTTAGTTATTGTGCAATTTTTATATACAAACTGAAAAAGGAATAATCCTCATCAATTTTTAAAAAGTCATAGTTCAAACTTTGCCCACTCTTTCTAGCGATATCAATGAATCCGAGTCCGCCACCTCCTTTTTCAGAGAAACCTTCCAAACTCAACACATCTTGATAATGCTGTTTCAATTCCTCTTTATTCATTGCATTGATCTTATCTATTCGAGTACTGAGAGAAGCCATTTTATCATTTTTGACGAAGTTACCCGTCATAATGTTGTATTCTGTAGCATTTTTGCTAATCATGAAAATTGCCTGCTTTTTTGTTTCGTCATTGGCTGCAGCATTTTCCATCTCATCTCTATGGTGATAGAGATTCTGCAAACACTCCACCAAAACATTACATACTTTTTTGCGGGTTTTGGGCTGCTCATCCAAGTTCTCCAACTTGGTTTCCATGATTTGCAGCATTGACGTGAGTAATTCTGAAGTTATATCCCCTTTGAATGAGAGCATAATGTCATTGTGCTCCATCTTTTTATAGAAACTATAAATATCAAACTTCATACGGGGCTTATCAATATTATCCACCAAGTTTACTTTTTATCATTCAACGCAGCAATTGCATTTGAGTTTCAAGTCTAACAAAACTAATTAATTTACAGTGTTTTCAAAATTATCTACGTTCAAAACAGCAGGGAATTGTATTTTAGTAAAAAAAACACAATGGAATGGTTTGAATCCTGGTTTAATACGCCTTACTACCATGCGCTGTATGCCTCACGCAGCACTGATGAAGCAAGTCATTTTATTCAAAAATTGATACCCTTTTTGGCGCTTCAAAAAAACGCCAAAATGCTTGATGTCGCATGTGGAAAAGGCCGACACGCCTACAACATTCATCAAATGGGTTACGATGTTTGCGCCTTCGATCTTTCTGTTGAAAGCATTGCTGAAGCCAAAAAACTGGAAGAACCAGGCCTACAGTTCTTTGTTCATGACATGCGCCATTTGTTTTACACCAACTACTTCGACTGCGCCTTCAACCTTTTCACCAGTTTCGGCTACTTCAACAACGAAAGAGGAAATATCAATACTTTAAATGCTATTCACGCGGCATTGAAGCCAAAAGGCAAATTGGTTATCGACTTTCTCAATGCTGTTAAAGTCGAAAGAGGTTTGTCCTTGTTACCTGAATATAAAGAAGTAGAAGGCATCACCTATCTTCTTCAAAAGAAAATCATTGACAAAAAGATCATTAAAGAAATACGATTCAGCGATAAAGGTCGCGACTTCTTTTACACCGAACAAGTTCAATTACTTACTTTATTCGATTTTGAAAGACTGCTGCAGCAATGCGGATTCAATATCCTATCCACCTTTGGCTCTTACAATTTAGAGCCCTTTACTTTAGAATCCGACAGATTAATTATCTTTGCCGAGAAAGCACAATGAACTCATTCGAATACATCTTATTAATTGGCGCTGTAGTCCTTGTTGGAACAGTTTTTTTGTACGCGAAGATTCTATCTCTTTCCGCAACAAAACTGCTTAACGCATTCAGCGCTGCTTTTTTAATAGGCATTTGTTTTACAGAAATTTTACCCGAAAGCTATTCGCTCAATCACACCTATGCTGGTATCTTCGTTTTGGTTGGTTTTTTAACTCAGCTGATACTTGGCGTTTTCTCAGGGGGCATCGAACATGGTCATGCCCATCCACACAAACACGAAATACCTTACGCGGTGCTTATCAGCCTTGGTACTCATGCCTTTATCGAAGGATGGCCATTGAATGAACATACCCACGCGCAAAACGAAGCTTTGCACCATGCCCTAATCACTGGCATTTTGGTTCACAACATCCCCATCACCATAGTGCTGACCAGTATGCTCAAACATTCAGCACTTAAAAACAGCACCATTTTAATCATATTGTTTGCTTTTGCATTGCTTACTCCACTTGGTTCTTTTTGCGCCTCTTTCTGGTTCATCACCCCTGAAATGCTTGCCATCCCTTTAGCGATGGTTGCTGGTATATTGCTGCACATTTCTACTACCATCTTATTTGAATCAGCCGACTCTCACAAATTCAACATGATCAAAATGGCGGTAATTTTGCTTGGTCTCGGTTGTGCCTTATTAGTCTAAACGATTGTTGCATTGTTAAAATCTATTGCATTAAAGCCTTGGCCTAAATTTGAAATTGTACTTTTGATCTATAACTAAAAAACAAAAAAAAATGGCTGTACTGGTAGGAAAAAAAGCGCCCCTTTTCAAGGCTGACGCGGTGACAAACGGTGGAGAGTTCGTAGAAAACTTCTCTTTGGATCAATATCTTGGGAAAAAAAATGTGGTATTTTTCTTTTATCCACTTGATTTTACTTTTGTATGCCCAACTGAATTGCATGCATTTCAAGAAAAATTAGCTGAATTTGAAAGTAAAAACACAGCTGTTGTTGGTTGCTCTGTTGACTCTAAACATTCTCATTGGGCTTGGTTGAATACACCAAAGGACAAGGGCGGAATTCAAGGCGTTAAATACCCAATTGTATCAGACTTATCAAAAACCATATCTGAAAACTACGATGTATTGGCTGGTGAATACGACATTAATGAAGAAGGTGAATCCATTTTTAACGGAGCTCCACAAGCGTATAGAGGTTTGTTCTTAATTGACAAAAACGGAGTTGTGAGACATCAAGTTGTCAACGACTTTCCATTGGGAAGAAGCATTGACGAAGCGCTACGCATAGTTGACGCTTTGATTTTTAATGAAGAAAACGGAGAAGTTTGTCCTGCAAACTGGAGAAAAGGCGACGAGGCAATCAAGCCTAATGCGGCAGGAATTGCCAACTATTTAGCAAAACACTAGTTTTTAAAACAAAAAAAGCCTTTCCAAGTTGGAAAGGCTTTTTTTTTGTGCCGTATGGACATAAAAAAGTAATGGCAAGTAATATCTTACGCAAATCTTTGCTACAAAACCACCTTAACTGTTTTACCTTGAAACAAAACTAGGTCACCCACCCGCAATTTATTTCTTTTCCGTGTTTCAATTGCTCCATTGACTTTTACTTCACGATTGTCAATTACAATCTTTGCATGGCCTCCAGTTTCCACCAAGCCCAAGGTTTTAAGCAGGGCATTCAATTCAATGTATTCTTGACCTTTTAAAGAGAATTCCATTATATTTATTTTTATTTCTCGTAGAGTTCTACCGGCAAAGCATCAGGATCGGCAATGAATGTGAATCTTTTATTGGTGTATTGATCCACCCGAATCGGTTCAGCTTCAACATTC
>Ga0114969_10005102_pt1 | contig 10338 bp, 17 predicted proteins | sample M_130807_MF_Meta_FD_87316 | JGI IMG/M metagenome (GOLD analysis project Ga0114969, IMG submission 87316) | Freshwater microbial communities from Lake Montjoie, Canada to study carbon cycling - M_130807_MF_MetaG | ecosystem: Environmental > Aquatic > Freshwater > Lake | place: Lake Montjoie...
ACTTTCATCAACGACTAATCTCATATTGATTGAATGTGTAAGGATGAATACTTTGTCACCTTTGTGGCCATAAACTTTCCTACTTGATGCTCCGATTTGGTTTTCTTTAAGGTATACTGGAATCATAAATTAAATTTGATTGAAAAAATTTTGTAATTAATGATTGAGAAGCTAATCCTACGTTATTTAAACAAAAAGTATTAACTGTTGAAATTAAAGTACCATATCCTATTGAATTTTTTTTATACTCAATAAAATCTTTATCATTTTTTAAATCATTTAAAAAACATTTTTTTGCTTCATTTAGATTATACTTTTTAAAATTATATACTCTATTCATTATTATTAAATTTATTTCTGGATAGTAAATTTTACTGATGTTGAAGATGATTTGCTTGGTGGATAAATTGTGATGACCTCACCTGAATTAGAATCTAATACTTGCATCCCCTCGCTTGGCACTTTCTTTAAAAATTCTTTACGTTCCTTTACTGCTTCATCAATAGACTTTTGTTGCTGTTCTAATTGATCAAACATTAAATCACCGCATTTGCTGAAATCATACTTAGTTCCAAACTCGCCTACTTCCATCTTTGTTCCGCCTGGTGTTATATAACCCTTACCAAACTTTGTTACTTCGTATATAAGAGCATCGTTAAACTCGGATGAATCTTTCATCTCTTTAATTAGAAGTTGAACCTTAGTAAGCATTTCGGATATCTGTACGATGTCTTTTCCGCCATCAAGTATTTCATTTACTGTTGTTTGAGCTATCACTTTTATCTGTGACTTTGTAAGCTCGTGGTTAATTACTGGTAACATAATTTTAAGATTTAGTTGTTAATAATGATTCTACTTCTTTGCTTAATTTGTACTTTAATTTAACTTTCTCAATCGTTCCGTTGTCTAAAAGATACGCTTGAACCTTTGCAAACTCTTGACTATTCTTATTTAACCAAGGCAATTCTGCTGGAGCTGAAGTTCCATAAGTAGCGTAATTCGCATCATCATCTTTTTCAAGAATGTTTAAAAGTAAAGCAGCGGTCAAAGCATATCTTTTTTGATAGGTTATGCAACTACCGATTCCTTGTGGGTCATTCTTTACCGGTGTCATTGTGTAATTACTTTCAATCCATTCGCCTGATTCGTGCATTACTAAGGTTGTAAGTCCATTATCTCCAGTAGGGAATTGCATTACTGCAAGTCCTGATTCTGCCAATGGTTCCTCAATGGCATCAATAATACTTCCTAAAGATGCATACGTTGATTTAAAGAAAGGATTTTTAGCATCCTTACGGATTCCCTCAACTTTAATTTTAAAGCAAATTAATGCCTTACAAATTTCTTTTACTGATTCGCTTTTTTTCATTTTGTTTTGATTTAGGTTTTTGGTTTATTGTTACGTTAAAATGATAGAAGTCATACGCTAATATAACTCCTATAAATGTTAATAGCATTCCCATTAATCTTGCTTTATTGTTAATGTATGCAATCCTTCTTCATAGATTTCAAGACATTTGCCGGTAGTAATAAACTCAACCGATGGAGTGATGTTTGGCCATTGTGTTTTTTCTACATAATACCAGCTTTGAATAAGTTGGAAGATGTCACCTTCTTTGTCTATCATAGAACAAGAAAGGTCAATGAATTTAGTGTTTAATTTTCCTTTGTTAATTAAGTGTACTGTTGTCATTTGATTTGATTTAAAGTGTGTGAAATTGATGAATAAAAAGTGTAAATAAAATTGTTACGATTGCAACCAGTAAGATTGTAAAGGTCTTTGAGTGTAAGAAGTTTTTTTGTTTCATTTGATTTAATTTGATTTAGGTTTAAAAAAGTGTGCGTTGATTGGCCGCACCCCCACGTCTTTCGTTTATCAGGATTCAAAGATAAGGTGGATATTATTCTAAAACAAAATTATTTTGAATTATTTTGAAAGTATTTTTAATAAATAGCGTAACTGATTGATTTACAATAGTAATACATATTAAAATCAACTAAAAAAAAGTATAAAAAAACCCCGATATAGAAATATCAGGGTGCTTATTTACCTAAAATCCAAATCAAAAAACACTACAAAGTTAAAATATATTAAGATTCCTCATCTTCCTCAAACAATTCATCGTGCATCTCGCTGATGCAATCATCTATTATCTTGATTGACTTTCTTATTATTCGCTTAATTCTTTTACTATCTTCTCTACTCATAATTTGAGTGTCCATACCTTCTACTGAAGATATAGCAAAATATGCCGCAGTAATATAATCACTCCTGGTTGTTGTTTCAACTTCAATTTCATCCTCCAGTTCTACTTCCAAAATTTCCTCATTAACAACTTCTGCAATAATCTCTTTTATTTTTTCATCAGTTATCATAAAATTAATTTAATCTTCAGTCCAATCAGGAAACTCCATTGGTATATTAACTTCTGTATTCATCTTAGTTTTTTAATAGTTGTAAATCAGGTCTGTCCTCATCAACTTTGCGGCCCATCTGCTTTGCATTAATTCTTATTGAATTTAATTTCCTATATTGTTTGCAAAGTGATTCAAGCATTGCAATTCTTTCACTCATTGGAACGGATAAAAGCATTTGTTCTATTTCTTTTTTCATAGTTTTTTTGTAGTTTGTTTGTCAGTTTTAACCTTACATTTAAGATATAATTAGTAATTATTTATCAATTTTAGTATGATACTTTCCGCACGTTGCACATCTCATTTGTATCTTTTTTACGCCTGTTGCAGATACCATCTTTCTTGCCCTGATTATTTGGTCAGAACCGCACTCAGGACAACTTCCTCTATCAGCTCCAAAGATAACTCCGTAATGTGTCTTTGCTTCAGTATGCTTTGATAATTCTTTGTAAACTTTCTCCAGCACTATGACATCCATCTTACAATATTTGACCATCTTACCCATACTCACTTTACACTTATTAAGCATTATTTCTTTCCACATTCCGTAGTCAGTCTTAATCTTTTGACCAACCCCTAAAAACTTTGCAATGTAATCTAACTTATTGCTATTGAATTTAAACTTTGACCGACTAATCTTCAAGGTGTCAATGGTAACATATTTAGGGAACATTTCAATCCGATGGAATAAGCACCTGGTTCTAATCCAACTCAAGTCAAATCTATCTCCATTATGACCGATAAGCTCATCAGCTTCATTTGCTATATTAACAAACTTCTGCAATAAGGTCTTATCACATTGTTTGGAATCCCACTCCAAAGAATGTACTTCCTTAGAATCTTCCCACTTGTAGCAAATGCAGATGATAGCACGTTCCTTGATTATACTTTCAGGCCCAATGTTTAATTTGAATCCTGATTGCCAAAATAAGCCAATGTTGGCTGAAACCTCAATATCAAAGAATAATCGTTTTCGGTTTGTTCTAACTTTTTGTAAAGTCATATTTTGAAGTATAGATTTGCTTCTGCTTTCCTACGTTCAATTAAACCCTTTAAAACCTTTCCTTTAGCACTTATATACTTTGTTTCAAACCACTCTCTAATTGCCTCGTTTGATGCCTTAGAATTGATTAAATTGAACAAGGTTAATGAACCTCCGGTGTTAAAGGTATAACTTAATAATGAATCAAACTGATTTTGATTTAATTCTACTGTCACTTTCTTTTTAATAATTGTGACAAACTTGCTTAAAGTTTGCAATAATAATTTCTCCGCACCCTCCAAAGTAATGACCTCGCCCATCTTTATTGACTTCCCATCTGCCCAAAAAGTGTTACCATATCCAATAGTAACTTTATTCGCTGGACATAGATAGGCCTTTAAAACACAGCCCTCATATTTTTTGATTAGGTCAATGCAATTCTTTGATGGTATCATTTTTACTTTCTAAAAAAGTGAGCGATAATTGAAATTAGTAAAGCCATTAATAACCACAAATTTAACTTTGTGCTATTGTCATATTTCTTGTGAGCTTGTTCTCGTTCCGAAATCATTTGTTCAATGATTGTCCTTTCAGCCATACTTTGCTTAATAATAGTATCGTGGATGACTGGCAAGTTTTTATAAATGTTTCTATATATGTAAACTAATCTTTGATTATACTTCAATAACTCAATAGTATCTGCTTGATGTATTGTATCAATTCTTAGGTCATTTAAGACCTTTATTGTATCAAACCAAGACTTGTATTGACTTGAATCGGAAGTTGTCTTAATCGGGATGCAAGGATACCACAATGCCGATTTTGTAGCAACAACTTCAGGGTAATTGATTTGTGCTTTATTGATTTGCCTTTCAGCTTTTTTAACCGAATAGCACCCACTTAATAAAAGTAATAAAATTATTACCCTCATTATGCTTCTTTTTTGAATGTTTCTCCAGTTGAATTAGTAAGAAGATTTTTAATTACATAAGCAAGAGCAGTAGTTAATGCAGTTGTTCCAACTACTTTCCAATCAATAGACAATGAACCAGCTTGAACAGTAGAATAAACTATTGTAATTACTGAAGTTAAAACTGCTAAGATTAAACCTTTGCCAAAGTCAGCAAGATTCAAATTTAAAAATGTAGATTGTTTCATATACTTTTATATTTTTTTGTTTTTAATTTACTTTTCTAATTTAACAATTCTTATTTCGTGGTCGCTTACATCATCCTTTAATCGTTCAATATCTTTCTTATTACTAATGTCGGACATAAGTATTCCCTGAACAGTCTGCTCAAACTTATCTATTTTCTTAATTAGCATTTGACCTATATATCCAATAATGGCAATTACTATTCCAATTAAGACATTGGTTAATTCTTGTGATGTCATAATAAAACTACATTTAAAACGTTAGCAACATAAGTCCATATAATATCATCACTTGCTCCCCATTGTTGAACAATAGTAGATGAGATTTCAACATTACCAGCAAACAATTCAATAGCTGATTCAGGAAGTGCAATAACATTTCCGTTCTCATCAGTTGTATTTCCCGGTGATTCCATTCCGATAAGTTTATAACTTACCTTACCATTGCCATTGTCAAAATGATAATCAAAGAAGTTAGTTAAAGATAAAATTGTAGCAACTTTATTCCCATTGGAAGTAAAGATTGTTGTCGGTTGTATTTGTTTTGTGTTCATAATTATAATTTAATATAGCCAAATCCCAAATGGTTGATAACTATTTGTTACACTACTCATAGTTATTGTAGTTGGTAATAAAGATTGTGAAGTAATATATCCAGCAAGTTTTGCTGAATTTGTAAAATCAAAAGTGCTTGTAGCGTTATTTGCTGTTGCAGCTCCGCATCCCATATAAGGCGATACTGAACCACTTGAATTATTAGCTAAGAAAGCAATGTAATAAACTCCAATACTTGCAGAATAAGTAAAAGCAAATGCTTTACTACTCCAAGTGTTTGCAGTAGGAGCGGTGAATATTGTTCCATCATTAACCGTAGAATCCACCCTTGTTAGCGTTCCACCTGAATAAGAATATAAACCAAATCCGTTATAGTTATTTGCGACATAAGTTCCTTTACCAGCAACATACCATTTAACTCCAGTAATAGTTGTTGCCTTTGGAATGTAACAAGCTACTAAATATAATTGTGCATTATTTATAACTAAATTTGTTGTAATTGCTCCAACAGTAAGCACGTTTAAATTTATAGATTTTACTGAGCTTCCCAATGCTTGATATGCTTGATTGACATTCCAATCTAAATTTGAAGTCCTTACATAATTAGTAAGCATTGAAGCAGTATCGGAAATGTTGACTTTTAAATTAACCGCAGATGTCTTAGCGTAATTAGTAAGCATTGAAGCAGTATCGGAAATGTTGACCTTTAGTGCAAAATTTGTCTTTGTTGCAATCGTTGTTGATGTATCTACTATTGCATAAATATTTCTATTTTTCCAAACCTTTTGAGTATCGGAATAAGCTAAGACTTGATTATTTAATTTGCTATTTATTTGTACATCGTGTATCTCATCAAGCTCGTAACCATTTTGACATTTAACAAATATAGCACCATTACCAGCGTTTGACTTTACCACCACTCCAAGATATACAAGATGTGTCGGAGCTTGTGGTTTAACTTTTGTATAACTTCCTGATATGGTATCAAGATAAATAATATCCCCATTTGAATAAGCAGCAGTATTTAGTTTCTCAATCTTACCGCTTAAAATAACCCACCCAGTATCTTGATTTGCTATTGAACCAGTTACGAATCCAAGTGTATTTGCTGAAGTAGAATCGTGTTTACTATTCGCTAATCTTACCGCTGGTGATTCATTGTTATTTCCTGACATTGTTAATGCCACAACCTTTCCATTGGTAAGCGTTACTCCAGCATCATTGTGAATCTTAACCATTACAACCGTAGCAGTATCATTTCCGAACCTACCATTTTGACCACCACCGCCAACACTATCTTTAATAGCAAACCTAACTCCACCCTTGTAAAATATTATTGAATCCTTACCAGCAGTTCTTGTAATGCTTTGAATCCATTTGTTTGCAGTATCTACTGAATGCAGATAAGGACTTAGCATAGCACTTGTATCTGCTATATTAACTTTTAAATTAATTCTGTTACTTAAAGATAATGTATCAATTTTCCTTAAATAATTTCCAAGCATTGTACTCGTATCACTTATATTAACTTTAAGATTTATTCTATTTGAAAGTGAAGTGCTATCAAAAGTGCTATCTCTATATTGAAATACTTGTATTCCATTATGATAAGCATAAACCGAATCCGAAAATCTTTTTAATGAATCAATCTTTAAATCAATTCTATTTGAAAGTGAAGTGCTATCAAATGATGCACCACCACCACTAACTTGCGACCATACTTTAGTTTTTGGATTGTAATAGTAAAATCTATTATTGCAAGAATCAAAAGCAATAGCCGCCTTTTTAATCAAGTTAGATTTTAACGTAGGTACTCCGCAAACAGATGGAATTGACAAAGTAGAATCAAAAACCATTCTATTAGCACGATATCCATACTGCGGCATTTCCTGATAAACTTGTCCAAAACTGACAAGGCAAAAAATGACAAGACAAAAAAGTATTATTGTTTTTTTCATATTAGTTGTAAACTCTAATTTCTAAAGGTAAGTATTGACCATCTATATTTACAGCATTCCAAGTATTATCTAAAAATTGCAAAACTACATACTCGTTATCATCACTATATACAGCACCATAAGCAGTATAAGGAGAATTATTATAACCAACTTGAACGTTTAAATAAGTATTATTATAAGGGAAATTTGATGATATAGCTTTTCCATAATAACTTCCTTCCGAATCATAACTCCAATAAATATTAAATCCTAAAGTATTTTCAAGAATTGTTATTATTGGAGTAGCATTTTGATAAACTAATTGACCACCACCATCAGTTCCCCAACTATTTGGAGTAGTACCAGTAGCTATAAAATAAGTACCAGGAGTGTTATTAGGAGAGCCAAGATTAGTCCAATCTGCTCCATTATCAGCAGTATCAATTTGGTATGTTCTACCAATTAACAAATCACCACTTGAAATAAATTGATTAGAAGTATCAGTACCACTTTGTTCCAATAAAGCTGTATAAACTTTATATTTTTTCAAATCAGTTACAGTTGCAGTCTTAGTTGTTCCATCTTGATTTAGTACAACTATCTCACTTCCAGTTATGGCATCAGCCGTAGGTAATGCACTTATTTTTTTATTCATAAATTATTGGATTGTTATTTTCAGTTAATAAATTATAAGAATCTTCGGTCATTAAATAATTAGGTGTAGGCATTGAACAAGCATCAAATTTAGAAACGATTGAAATATTAAAAGTCAAAAATACCCCACTTAAATAATCTTCATATTTCTCACTTACCGCATCCCAACTTATTTGTGTGTCTATTGTGTAAGGATTGCTTCCCTTTCTTAAAGTGCTTATTATGTCAGCTGCAACGGAATGCATATCACTTACAACCTCAGTTTCAAACTCACTTTCAACTCCTGACTTATCAAGTAGCCAAAGTTCAATGCTATAAGTCTGTTCCCTACCAGCGTTTAAACCGCCTTTATTTATAGAAAATGCAGCCAAAGGAAAGACTGGTTGCTCATCCCAATTTAACCACTCTATCGGACTTGCAAACCTTACTGAGTGAATCATTTGGTTTGATTCCAATAAGGTTTGTATTTCCTTTACTATTTGATTGTAAGTCATTTAAGTTGTAATTAAATTTTTCTTTTACTTTGTTGATGTACTCTTTTTTGTACCCTTTACTCATAAATAATTATTGGTATAAGAATGTAAATACTTCTCCAGCCATAGCAATATCTCCAGTAGGCAAAGTAACTATGCCTGAAGTTATTTGTAAATATTGTGTATTTGCAGTTGCTGTGGTTGTAATTGATTTACTCAATCCACCTCTTGAAGCAAAGTAAGTAACCCTACCGGACATAGCAACGATTGTAAATGTGGTTTCATTACCAACCGCAACATAAGTAGCTACGTTTGGACTTGGCGTAGTGCTTGAGCTATTCACATAACGAGCTGACCTTCTTTCATTTCCACCCAAATAAATCGGACAAGTGTATGCCTTATCTTCAGGAAAAATTACATCTAATCCCATTCCGTAATTTAGGTATTGACTATAAAGTGTGTAATTCTCTTTTAAGTAGGCAATCATCCGAGTATTATAATACTCAGCCATTGACTTATATTTCTGCTCCAATAACTCCAAATCACTCCTTGATGGTGCCTGACTTTCTTCAGCTGTCTTTTGTAAAAATCCTTTTGAAAATAATTGATAGCCCATTGTCATTGGAAGCATTGACATCGTGTACCATATCAAAGCATCGGTCATATAATCGTCAATCAAAGTCTTTTCATTAACGCTTAAATTATCCAAATCTATTCCAGTCTGTAACCTTTTGTAAAGTGTGCTGCCAAGAATTGGCTGAATATAAATATCCCCAGCGACTTTTATCATTGGGAATAATTGCTTCCCATCAATAGAATTACTTGCACCTGTTCTTTCCTTAAAGGTCTGTTCTGTTATGAATAGAATATTTTTGCTCATTTATAAATTATTTTTTTGTAACTACATTTGCTTTCCATTCGTGTCTACAATGATATTCGTGCTTAGTTGTTCCTGGTACTGTATACCAACCTCCACATCTATCCCAAACAGAATAACCCATTATCATTGAAATTTGCTCAATATCGGAACGAGAATAAAACTTATCTAAATCCATTAACCTTTGGCAAAATGGTCTTGATGAATCATAATCTTTGTCCGAAAATCCTGCCCTCCAATCGTAAGAATATCTAATCATTATTTCAGTAACCTTTGGCTTCTTACCTTGCAGTTCCGAAATTGGAGCAGTCAATTCTCTTTCAATTATTATATCCGTTCCGACCTTAGTTTCTTTAACGCTTAAATATTCATTATCAACAAGTCCTTTCATTGCTTCATCTACGACCTTATTAGAGACGTTTAGAGTGGTTGCAATTACTTCGCTTGTGATACGCTTGTCCTTACTAATTAAGTCCAAAATATTGGCTTCTAATTGGTTTAAAGCACTACTATCTGCAAAGTATTCGTGGTCTTTAAAAGATTTACTTTCTATAAGGTTAAATTCGCCTGAATGTGTACCTACTAAATTAAACTGATTAAGCAATCCTTTGTAAGAATCATCCGAGAATTTTTGCACCTCATCATCCGTTAATGGACTATCATCTATTCCTAAGAAAGTATTGACATCATTATCGTTAAACCCAAATCCGTTTTTAAGCATTAAACCAGCTTGTTCCTTGCTTAGTTTTCCGTTACCAAATTGGCGAACAATTCTCATCACATTTTGGTATTGTCTACCTGAAAGGTTTTTAATAGAATCATTCATTTGTGCTGGAGCTATAACTGGAGCTTCAACAACTGGAGCAATAACTTTTGTAGGTCCAACTACAACCTGACCATCCGAAGTAGCTTCGCCAATTTGTAAAGGTTCCTTACCCATTAACTCACGAATCTCATTCTGTGTTAAATTAGCAGCTATAATTGCTTCACTAAATTCAAATTTTAAAGGTTCTACCGGTATGATTTTAAACTCCCCAACCTCACCCTTTAAATTCCTTAGCCAAGTAAAAGTTTCTTCAAGCTCTTGTTGTCTTTCACTTACATAAGTATTATTAAATATCTCGTATGCATCCCTTAATTCATTCCTACTAAATGCAGATGTTCCCTGAATGCCGAATAATTGTGGTGATGTAACCTGATGTGCAGCAAATACTTCTTGTTGAATAAGATTATTTACATTGGTAAAATCTTCCTTTGTAAGCATTGTATTACCCAAATCCAAAATCTCAG
>Ga0114969_10005103_pt1 | contig 10336 bp, 6 predicted proteins | sample M_130807_MF_Meta_FD_87316 | JGI IMG/M metagenome (GOLD analysis project Ga0114969, IMG submission 87316) | Freshwater microbial communities from Lake Montjoie, Canada to study carbon cycling - M_130807_MF_MetaG | ecosystem: Environmental > Aquatic > Freshwater > Lake | place: Lake Montjoie...
AGGACACCGATCGGATCAGCTTCTTGATGACCGGGATAAAGAAGGGCTCCATGCTGAGTTCGTCGAGCCCGAGGCCGAGCAGCACCAGTGTACACATCGGGTCGGCGGCCATCTCGCCGCACATGGAGATCGGCTTGCCGGCCTCGCGCGCGGCTCGGGCGCACTGGTCGATCGACGACAGCACCGCCGGGTGCAGCGGCTGGTAGAGCGGCGCCACCTTGCGGTTGTTGCGGTCGACGGCGAGCAGGTACTGGATCAGATCGTTTGTCCCGATCGACAGGAAGTCGCAGGCGGCGGCCAGTTGCGGCGCGAGCTGTACGGCGGAGGGCACCTCGATCATCACGCCGAGCGGCAGGTCCGGCACGTGGGCCACCCCCTCGCGCTTGAGGTCGCGACGCGTGGCGGCGATGATCTCCTTGGCCTGCTCCAGTTCCTCGAGCGAGGAGATCATCGGCAGGAGCAGGCGCGTCGGGCCGGCGAGCGCCGCCTGGTGGATGGCGCGGAGCTGGACCGCAAAGAGGTCGGGCATCTCGAGCGAGACCCGGATCGAGCGCCAGCCGAGAAACGGATTCTGCTCCTGCGGTACGCGCAAGTAGGCGGGGTACTTGTCGGCGCCCAGGTCGAGCGTGCGCGCGGTGACCGGACGGCCCTCCATCCCGGAGATGACCTTGCGGTAGATGTCGAGCTGTTCCTGCTCGGTCGGGAACTCCCGAAACGAGATGAAGGGGAACTCCGTTCGGTAGAGGCCCACGCCCTCCGCCCCGTGGCGCTTGGCGAGCAGGACGTCGCCGACCAGGCCGACGTTCGCGTGCAGGAGGACGCGGCGGCCGTCGGTCGTCGTCGCCGGGAGATCGTGTAGCGACCCGAGCTGCTCGTTGAAGGCGCGGTAGTCGCCCTCCATGCGCTCGTACTCGCGCACGACCTCCGGCCCGGGTTCACGATAGACGACGCCCGCGTTCCCATCGACGATCACCTCGTCGTGCTCGCCGACGACCGAGAGCAGTTCGTCGATGCCGACGACGGTGGGAATCTCGAAGGACTTCGCGAGGATGGTAGCGTGCGAGGTGACGCCGCCCGTCGCGAGCGCGATGCCGCAGAGATTCTTGGGGTCGATCTCGGCGAAGTCGGTCAGCGTGAGTTCGCTCGCCACGAGCACGCTGCCCTCGCCGGGGGCCGCCTGCGACTGCCCGAGGCCGAGCAGCAACCGGACGAGCCTCAGGCCGATGTCCTTGATGTCGAGCGCCCGCTCCTGAAGGTAGGGGTCCTGAATATTGGCGAACGCGGCCAGGTACTCCTCGACCACCCGCCGCACCGCGTACTCGGCGCACGCGCCCTCCTGGATCACGTCGCGCACGCGCTGGTCGACCGAGCCGTCGTTCAGCATCATCAGATAGGCGTCGAAGATCTTGCCGGTCCCCTCCGGCAGGATCTCGTACATCTGGTCGCGCTGGCGCTGCAGATCCGCCGCGGCTTCGGCGACCGCCCGCTCGAAACGCTCGGTCTCGACGGCGGGATCGTCGACCGGGCGGTCCTCGATATCCGAGAAGAGGATCTGGGGATGGAGGACGTGGGCGCGCCCGATGCCGAAGCCGGGCGAGGCCGCGATGCCCGTGAGGCGCTCGCCGGGGTCCCGGGCCTGACGCCCGTCGGAGGGGCGTTCGGCCTGCCGCTCGAAGGCCTGCAGCCGGCGAACCGTTTCGAGCATCCGGCGGCGGAAGTCGTCCTGTTCCTGCTCCTTTACCTTCAGGCTGTCGAGCAGACGGGCCTGGACGAGCACGCCGGAGAGTTGCCCCGCGATCGTGCGCAGGAGCCTGATCTCGTCCTCGGTGAACTGGCGGCGACGCAGCGTCTGCACGACCAGCACCCCGAGGGGTGCGCGGCGCTCGAGGACCGGCACGCCGAGGAAGGAGTGGAAGCGCTCCTCGCGCGTCTCCGGGAAGAACTTGAAGCGAGGGTGCACGGGTGCGTCGGGCACGGCGACCGGCGCCATCGTCTCGATGACCAGGCCGGTGAGTCCCTCGTCCGTGCGCATGCGGACGCGGCCGACTGCACCGCGTTCGAGGCCGGTCGTCGCCCAGAGCGTGAGCGTCGTCGAGCCGGGGTCGAGGAGATAGACCGAGCAGGCCTCGGTTCGCATGCGCTCGGCGACCACGTCGACGATCGAGTCGAGCGTCTCCTGAAGGTTGTCGGACTGCCCGATGAGCGAACTGACGTCCTCGAGCAGGCGCAGCCCGAGGCGCGACCGGATCGGCCCCTGGCCCGCTCGCGCATCTCCGGGCCGGGAACTCGAACGGGATCCGGAGGTCGGCATGACGGGGCCTTAGCACGTCCAGGACACCGGCCGCCCGTGCCCCGGCGGTTGGCCCCTCCGGGCCGGAACCTGTACCAACGGGAGCGGTGGCGGAGGCAGCGAGGCGGCGGGGGCGCGGGCCGGCGCGGCGGCCGTTCAAGACGTTCGTCTTCGGCTTCGTGCTCCTCGGGCTGGCGACGCTCGGCAGCGGCGCGGCGCTTCTCTACCGGGAGTTCACCACCAGCCTGCCGCCGGTCGAGAAGCTCCTCGACTACCGCCCGCCGGTCGCCACCCGGGTCTACGCGGCCGACGGCACGCTGATCGGGGAGTTCTTCGTCGAGAAGCGCTACCTGACGCCGATCCACAAGATCCCGCGCGGCGTACAACTCGCGTTCGTTGCCGCCGAGGACTCGAAGTTCTTCGAGCACACCGGGGTCGATCCGGCCGGCATCCTGCGCGCCGCCCTGAAGAACTGGCGGGCGGGCGGGACCAGGCAGGGAGGCAGCACGATCACCCAGCAGGTGGTCAAGACGCTGCTGCTCTCGCCCGAGCGCAGCTACGAGCGGAAGCTGAAGGAGCTCGTGCTCGCCTACCGGCTCGAGAAGCAGTTCACGAAGGACGAGATCCTCTACGTCTACCTGAACCAGATCTACCTCGGCGACGGCGCCTACGGCGTCCAGGCGGCCGCTCGCGAGTACTACGACAGGGACCTGGAGCAGCTCACGCTGGGCGAGGCGGCGCTTCTCGCCGGACTCCCGCAGGCGCCGAGCCGCTATGCCCCGCGCCAGCACTTCCGCTCCGCGAAGGCCCGTCAACGCTACGTTCTCGAGCGCATGGTCGAGGAGGGCTTCGTCACGCGGGCCGAAGCTGAGCGCGCCGCCGCCGAGACGATCGTCATCGCGCCGCCCCGTGCGGCGCTCGCCGGCATCGCCCCCTACTTCCTGCAGTACGTTCGCCACCTGCTCGAGGAGCGCTACGGGGCCGCCGGTCCCGAGCAACTCGGCCTGCAGGTCTGGACGACTCTCGACCTCGCCACCCAGCGGGCCGCCGAGAAGGCGGTCGCCGACGGCGTCGCCGAACTCGACAAGCGACAGGGCTTCCGCGGTCCGCTGCGTCGCCTCGTGGGCGAGGAACTCGCCGAGGTCGAGCGCGCCGCGGCGGCGGCCGCCCCGTCGCAGGCGGCCCTGCCTCCGCTGGGCAGCACGCTCGAAGTGGTCGTCGTATCGCCGCGCGCGGGCGCCCGGCGCGACACCTCGACCCCGGTGCGCTGGGCCGGCGGCAATGCCGCGCTCTCGCCGCGGGGCCTCGAGTGGGCGACGCGCACCGGCTGGACGCCGAAGGTCGGCGATGTCCTCGACGTGCGCGTCGTCGCCGGCCCCGCTGGCCGCCCGGACCTGGTGCTCTCCGGCAGCAACGGCACCCAGTCGGCACTGATCGCGATGGTCCCGTCGAGCGGCGACGTGCGTGCGCTCGTCGGCGGCGTCGACTTCGGCCAGAGCCAGTTCAATCGCGCGACCCAGGCGATGCGCCAGCCCGGGTCGTCGTTCAAACCTCTCATCTACGCCGCCGCGCTCGACAACGGCTACACACCCGCTTCGATCATCAACGACGCACCGGTCTCCTACCCCTCGGGCGCGGGGGAGCGCTGGTCGCCCCACAACTTCGACCACCGGTTCCATGGACCGACGACCCTGCGGGACGCGCTCACCTTCTCCCGCAATGTCGTCTCCGTGAAGCTCGTCGACGCGATCGGCATCGAGCGTGTCGTGGACTACCTGCCGCGCTTCGGCTTCGACCACCGCTTTCCGCGCAACCTCTCGATCGGGCTCGGTTCCTCCGAGGTCACACTGCTCGAGATGGTCCGCGCCTACGGCGTCTTCGCGAACCTAGGCACCCGGGTCGAGCCGCGCTTCGTCACCCGCATCGTCGACGCGCGCGGGCGCGTCGTCGACGACGGCGCCGTGCGCGGGCAGCGCGTGATCCCGCAGGACACGGCCTACCTCATGGAGAGCATGATGCGCAGCGTGGTCGAGCAGGGCACCGGCAAGCGGGCGGCCGACCTCGGTCGCCCGGTCGCCGGGAAGACCGGCACCACCAACGACGGCCGCGACGCCTGGTTCATCGGTTTCACGCCCGATCTTCTCGCGGGCGTCTGGGTCGGCTACGATCAGGACAAGACGCTCGGCGAGCATGAGACCGGCGGACAGGTCGCGGCGCCGATCTGGGAGAACTTCATGATGACCGCCACCGAAGGCACCCCGGTGAACGACTTCCCGGTTCCGCGCGACATCGTCCTCATGAACGTCGACCGGCGCACCGGGCTGCGCGCCGACGAGGACACCGCCAACCCGCGGCTCGAGGCGTTCAGGCGCGGCACCGAGCCGTTGATCTTCGCGTCCCCGAGCAAGCCCAAACGGCCGACACCCGCGGTGGACGAACTCGGCTTGCCCATCGAGGACGATATCGACGCCCGGCGGTTGCGCGGCCTGCGCGACGAAGACCGAGCCGGCTACTGAGGCTGCGCCGTGCATTCCGCCGTGCTGATCGACCCGCGCTACCGGGATCACGACCCGGGACCGCACCACCCGGAGCGGCCCGAGCGCATCACCGCGCTAGAAGCGATGCTGCACGACTGGCGAGGCCCCTCGATCGAGAGAGTCGTCCCGAGGGTCGCCACCGACGAGGAAATCCTCGCGGTGCACGGCGCCTCGCTCCTCGCCGCGGTGCGTGCGACCGAGGGACGGGCGCACAGTGCGATCGACCCCGACACCCATACCTCGGCACGTTCGTTCGAGACCGCCCTGCTCGCCGTGGGCGGCGTGCTCGAACTGACGGACGTCGTCGCGAAACGCGACGTCGCCAACGGCTTCGCCTTCGTGCGGCCGCCCGGACACCATGCGACCCGCGCGCAGGCGATGGGCTTCTGCTTCTTCAACAACGTCGCGGCGGCGGCCGAGCACCTGCGCCGCGCTCACGGCCTTTCCCGGATCGCGATCGTCGACTGGGACCTGCATCACGGCAACGGCACCGAGGCGATCTTCTACGACGACCCCGGCGTCCTCTACGTTTCGCTGCACCAGTACCCGTTCTACCCGGGAACCGGGGCGGCCACCGATCTCGGGCGCGGAGCGGGCCTGGGCTTCAACGTGAACGTGCCCTTCTCGGCCGGGGTCGGGGACCTCGGCTATGCTCTCGCCTTCCAGGAAGTCGTCGAACCCGTCTTGCGCCAGTTCGCACCCGAGTTCTTGCTGGTGTCGGCCGGCTTCGACTGCCACCACCGCGACCCGCTCGGCGGCATGGAGGTGACCGAGGAGGGTTTCCGCGCGATGACCCGGAGCCTGCTCGCGGTGGCCCGCGACTGTGCCGGCGGCCGCCTGCTGGTAGTCCTCGAGGGCGGCTACGACCTCGACGCGATCCGCGGCTCGGCCCGGGCAGTCCTCGAGGAACTCAGCCGCGGCGAGCCGGCGCAGGTGGGGATGCTCGGCCCGGCCCATCTCTTCGAGCGCCTGAAGGGGATCCTCGCACCGCACTGGCGGCTCTGAGCGGCCCGGGAACGACAGGACGACCCCGAGTTCCCGTAGCCGCAGGTACGTTGGCCGATTGCCGGGTCCCGGGCCATCGGGTAGTTTCCGCGCCATGTTCGGTATCGGCATGCCCGAAATGGTGGTGATCCTCGTCGTCGCCCTCATCGTGCTCGGACCGCAGCGGCTTCCCGAGGTCGCCCGCGCCCTCGGCAAAGGACTCGCCGAGTTCCGCAAGGTCACCGGCGACGTCAACAAGGAGCTCGACGCCGCGCGAGCGATGATCGAGGCCGAGGCACGCCAGCACGAGGCGGACCGGCGCCGCGAGGCTCGCGAGAAGGCCCTTGCCGCAGTTGCAGAAAACCCGGTTGCTGCCGCTGGGCCCAGTGGTGAACCTGTCGCCGCTCACGCCGCCGAGACGACAACCGTACCGCCGGCGACGGCCCCCGAGACGGCGAGCGCCGGCAAGCCCGACGGCGAAACCCAGGCTTGAGCCCCGACGGAGCGACCGACGTGCCGGGGAGCGCCCACGGCGCGTCCGAGATGCCGCTCACCGCGCATCTCGAGGAGTTGCGCTGGCGCTTGGTGAAGGCGCTGCTCGCGGTCGCGCTCGGTGCCAGCATCGCCTACTGGTTCGCCGATGGCCTCTTCGCGATCCTGGTCCGCCCGCTACACGAGGCAGCCGCCGGCCACGACGTCCGCCTGATAGGCACCGGGCTCGCGGAGGCCTTCTTCACCAAGCTGAAGGTCGCGGCGATCGCGGGCCTCATCCTCGCCCTGCCGGTGGTGCTCTTTCAGCTGTGGCGGTTCATCGCGCCGGGCCTCCACCAGCACGAACGGATCTACGTGGTCCCCTTCGTCGTCTTCGGCACTCTCTTCTTCCTCGCCGGCGCGCTTTTTTGCTACCGCTACGTGTTCCAGGTCGGCTTCGGCTTCTTCATCGACCAGTACGCGTCGATCGGCATCGAGCCGGCGATCCGGATCAGTGAGTACCTGTCCTTCAGTTCGCGCCTGATCCTCGCCTTCGGTGTGACCTTCGAGATGCCGGTGCTGGCATTCTTCCTCGCGCGCACGGGCGCGATCGACCACAACAGCCTGATCCGGCCGTGGCGTTACGCGCTCATCGTGATCGCGATCGTGGCGGCGGTGCTCACGCCGGGGCCGGACGTCGCCTCGCAGATGCTGCTCGCCGCGCCGCTCACCCTGCTCTACATCGTGAGCATCGGCGTCGCCTGGGCCTTTGGGCGCGGCAAGCGCCCCATCGAAGCCGAGTGAGCCCCGTGCCGCCGCGGGATCACGTCCTCGGCGGCAAAGGCAAAAGCGCGCTTACGCGGCGCATGTGCTCAGCATAGCCGGGACGTCGCTCGGCGCTGCGCTCGTCGAGCATCGGGATGCTGGCGAAGAGGAACATCGCTGTCATCGCGAGCGGGCCGACGATCGTCCACCACCAGCCGGGCGCGGCGGCGATACCGAAGAGCCAGAGCCCCCACCAGAAGCCGAGTTCGCCGAAGTAGTTCGGGTGGCGCGACCAGGCCCAGAGCCCGCGGTCCATGATCGCGCCCCGCTCCTTGCCGCGCGCGAAGGCCCGCATCTGCTCGTCCGCGACGAGTTCGACCAGGATGGCGCCGGCCGTGATGACGAGCGCCAACACGTCGAGCCGGCCGAACGGTCGCGTGCCGCGTGCGAGGGCCGGCACGAGTGCAAGCGAGCCGAGGAATACCTGGATCGTCGGAAAGACGTGCACGCCGAGCAGGCTCGAGGCCCACTTCGGCATCGGTGCACGCTCGTAGAGCAGGGGATAGCGCCAGTCCTCGTGGTGCAGCCCCGGCCAGCCGCGCGCCCAATTCCAGGTGAGCCGCAGCGCCCAGGCGAGTACCAGGATGGCGACCGCCGCCTGACGGGTCGGGGACGTTCCGTGGGACGCCTCGGCGATCCACCACGCGACGAAGAACGGCGGGGCGACGCTCCAGAACGCGTCGTAGAAGCTGCCATTGTCGAAGGCCATGCTGAAGGCCCAGATTGCGACGGTCGCGGCGACGTCGGCGAGGAACAGGGTGAGCAGCGGCCGCTCGCTCCCGAAGCAGAGGCCCGTCCAGAGGCCGACGGCCGCAGCCACCAGGTAGGCCGCACCGACGATGGCAAACGAGTCGATGCGGCTGTACCCGAGTGGCTGCGGATCTTTGGACATGGCTCCAGTGGGCACGAGCAACGGAGGATTTGCAAGCGCGATCAGCGGGGTCTCACTCCGCGCGGCCCCAAGTGGCAAGGAACCAGTCCTCGCGACACACCGCCGGGAGAGTCTCGACCTCGAAGTCGGGTGCGCTGCCCTCCGCGAGCGACGCGAGGATCGCGTCCGCCTCCGGGGCCATGTCGGGCGTCGCCAACAGGGCGATGATCGCACGTTCGTCGTCCAGTTTCGCAACCGTGCGCAGGATCGCGACTCCCTCGTAGGACTCGAAGAGGTGCTTCCAGAACGCGATGTCGCGCCGCCAGACGCGGAACGCCCGGGCATCGACCCCCGCCGTTTCTAGCCGGGTCCACGCCGGGTCGCGTAGCGCCGGAAGCCTCAACGCGCGGGCGCCGTGCCGGAACCGGCGGCGGACTTCCCGGCGCGGCTCCCGAGCAGGCTCTTCACCCAATCGCCAAGGCCAGCACTGCCCGATCCACCAACCGCGCGCGAGGCGAGCCGCGCCGCGAAGTCGGAAGCGGGCACACCGCTCAGGTGCGGATAGGTGCCGCGCACGACGATCGGGATCGTCACCAGGCCGTCGTCGCCGGCGAGCAGCGAGACCAGCCCGGCGTCGGCGACGAGGGCGCGCGAGGTCTCCCCCGATAGCGCGAGTCTCCCCTGGATGTCGGTGCCACCGTCGAAGCCGATCTTGCCACGCGCATCGAACGCGTAGTCCGGGTTCGCGAGGCGCAGGTGATCGAACAGCAGGGCGCCGGCATCGACCCGGCCCGAGGCCGCGAGCGTTCCGATCGAACTCGTTTCGGCGACCAGTTGCGGCGCACGGGAGCGGGCGACCCGCAGGACGGCGTCGCGCAGCCCCGGCACCGACCGCAACCCGGAGAGCGTGGTACCCGCGAGGTTCAACCCCCCGATCTCGCCGTCGTGCAGGCGGACTTCGAAATCGCCCGCGAGATTGCGGAGCGCCTCGTCGAGGTCGCTTCCGCTGGTCGAGAGGTGCGCCGCACCGGCGAGCGTCCCCCGGCCGGTCGTGGTCGAGCCGATCACCGAGAGGAGGCCCGCGAGATCCACCGCATCGAGGGTCGGATCGACGACGGCGTCCCAGCGTCCGCCCGCCTCGTGTGCGATCCGGCCCTTCGCGAGGACGGTGCCGCCGAGGGCGTCGGCGTGCGCGGCCCGGATCTCGATGCCGCCGTCCACGACGGTCGCTTCGAGGCCGATGCGGCGCAGCGGCAGTTCGCGCAGGCCGCCTTCCCGTGCGGCGAGGACAACCGTCAGCCCGTCCGGACGAGTCTCGATACGACCTTCGACGCCGTCCATGCGCGCCGCGACGCCGTCGACTCGGGTGATCGCCAGCGACCCGGCGACGCCGTCGCCGTCCTCGTTCAAATCGAGCCGCACCTCTCCGCCGCCGATGTCGACCGGCAGGCCCCCCGGGGCCACGCGCAGCGCATCGCCACGGATCGCGACGAGACCGGTGACCGGACGGCCCGGCTCGATCCTGCCTTCGAACGCGAGTCCCCCGGAAGGTTCGATGCTGGCAAGGGCGGGGATCCAGCGGGCGAGCGCGCGCGCGTCGAGCTTGTCGGAGGAGAAGACGAGCGGGGCCTGTGCCTCGCCGGCGGGGCCGGCCGCAGGCCGGATCCGCAGTGTACCGCCGTCGAGCCGAATGTCCGCGGAGGCCACGCCGAGACCGGCCGTGCCGGTCCGCAGGTCGAGATCGGCGTCGAGGCGCGATCCCGCGGGCTTGCCGATCCATCCACCGGCGGTGCGCAGCGTCGCGTCGTCGGCGCGCACGGAGAGTGCGATGTCCGCGGCGACCGGCGGCCAGGCGCTCGGCAGGGTCGCCCGCGCGCGGAGGTCCACGTCGCCGTCGACGGCGGCCCCGAACGGCAGGCGGCCGCGCAGCAAGGACACGAGTTCCGCGAGGCGGGCGCCGTCGACCTTGCGGGCGTCGAATTCAATGGAAGCGTCCGCCGCGGGGCCGTCGAGCGGAGGGATCCGCACGGAGCCCGAGAGGTTTCCAGCCGGTCCACCGAGAGCGCGTCCCTCGAAGACCAGGTCAAGCGCGGAGCCGATGCGGCGCAGTCGCAGGTCGAGATCCCGCAGCTCGTATTCGCCGATCCCGGCGACGCCCCGGTCGCGCAAACTCAGTCGGCCGTCCCGCACGCGGATCGATTGCACCGAGACGCCCGGCCCGGCGGGCGACCCGCGCAATTCCAAGCCGGGCGACGTCGTGCCCGGCCGGCGCCTGCGGAGATTCCAGCCACCATCGGCGCCCCGCACCGCGCGCAGCACCGGCGCCTGCAGGCGGACGTCGTCGACCACGATTCGGCC
>Ga0114969_10005105_pt1 | contig 10334 bp, 6 predicted proteins | sample M_130807_MF_Meta_FD_87316 | JGI IMG/M metagenome (GOLD analysis project Ga0114969, IMG submission 87316) | Freshwater microbial communities from Lake Montjoie, Canada to study carbon cycling - M_130807_MF_MetaG | ecosystem: Environmental > Aquatic > Freshwater > Lake | place: Lake Montjoie...
AATCTGGCAATGTGTCTTATTCAATGTGGCGAGCGAGCGGAGGCGTTGAAGGCGATTGACTTTGCCCTGGAGCTAGACCCGAATGACCAAGTGAATCAACGCATTCGTAAGGACTTTGCGGGGTTCTTAAATTTGTGAGCGGCCAACCCAACTAATGGCAAGATTCAACTTGGGAATGCTTGATGGGGCTCATTGAAATAGATAACCAGGCTGTCATTTATTAGATTCTTTAATTTGGGTGGGGTAGACCTAATAAGCCAGGAGGGATTACCACGTTAAGTCTGCGCAGGTTGAGCCGGCAGTGTGGAAGGCCGTTTTGAAAGAGCGATTTTATATTTGCAGCGATTTTGCTCTGTAGAGATATGATAGATATTTATCCTTAGATCATTTTGTTAGAAACTAATTTTGGAGATTAAATATGAGTAAAAAGAAATCTGATTTAACAAAAAGTTTAATTACTAATTTAGAAAAACAGAATAGCTTTAAAAAACAATGGAATGTTTCAGAACAAGAGTTAAAAAAACTGGCAGCAAATGCAATGTCAGACTCACTTTCAATGTATGGATGGGGCTTGAAATCCAAAAAATTTGAAACTAGAGAATTTGACCCAAGCCAAATTGCGAGTACTATTATAAATTTAGTCGAAATAAATAATCTAAAAATTTTTGGTTCTGAATTTGCAGCGCATAAAGACATTTCGCAATACATTTCAAGAGCAACCAATTTTCAAACAATTAATAATTGGTCGGACCGTGAACACAAAGTTTTTTTAATGAAGCTGGCAGCATATACATGCCTTGGCAGTGAAGCAATTGATTCTAATAATCTTCTGGATTTAACAAGTAGTGAAATTGATTTACTTGGGATGTGTGCCGATAAAATTTTATTAGCCACCCCCGAAAAGACCCTTATGTTTCTAGGGGCAAAATCATTCAAAAATTCAGTCTTAAATATTTCGGTTATGAATTCAAAGAATTGGAAATCTGGATTAAGTGAAATAGATATAATGGATACTTATATTCATCGTGTTCTCGGAACTGAAAATATAAGCTTAGATTTCAAGTGTTTTCATGAAATAATATTAAATGTTTCAAAATCTAAATATTCTGGAAAATCTAAAAAAAAGCAATTACTACACAAACAACATCAACAATCTCTGATTTTGATTGCGATAAATCAAAGAATTGAAGATAGAATTCCCGGAATTAAACTAGCAATTGATTTTTGTATGCTTTTAAGGCAAATTGAACACGAATCAATAATTGATCCCCGAATAGATATTTATTGCACGTCGCTTGGTCAAAATTATTTTGATTTTAAGTTTGGGGAGCCATTCAAAGTGGGTGAACAAGGATCTTTAAAGCTCGCGGCTCCGTTTTTCACATCAGTTAAGCAGTCAGAAAAGACAAACAAAACTCTGGTAACCGCGAAGAAGATGGAGGATACTGAGAATGAAGGAATTGAATCAACAGAAAATTCAGGTAGTGATAGTGCTTTCGACGATTTCCTTAGGAATCTCGAGGGTCTTTCCCCAATAGGTGGTATGCGCGGGCTTTTGCTTTGGAGAGGCGGGCAGCATTCCTTTGATTGTGCCAAATCTGAATTATGTAAGATCCTGCCGTCGGCAATCAGAACTGCTTGGCTTGTCATATCTGGGGGGGAGCCCGTTCTTGGATATTTAATAGATCCTTTGTATAGGAGTGCGGATGACGGATTTAGAGAGCCATCCGTTGCAAGTAATTATGGCGGGATGTCGTGTATAAAAGATATACGAATATTTCCAGAAGTGTTTCCTGTATTTGATTGGATTCAACAATCAATAGACCACGTATTTAATACGGGAAATAATCAAGGTCAGTCCCCGGATTTTCTATCGAATGCATTGCTGTTGTTGAGAGAAGCTGATGAAATGATCACAATTTCACCCAGGCAAACATTCGCATGCTCTATGGCAGCCGTAGAGGTTTGTTTGGGGGGTAAAGGAGGTGAATTATCTCAGCGCATAGTTCAGCGTATGTCCCGATTATTGATCAATCAAAACAATTTACGAACAACTGCCGAGAAACTTTTTTTGCTGCTATATGAACTTCGAAGCAAAATTGTCCATGGCGATATGTGTGAAATTAGTTTGGAGGCTGCCGTGTTTATGCGGTATGTCGCAAGCTGTGTTGTATTTAATGCGGGCGGTTTCTCAAAAACCCTCGCGCGCATGGGTGTTACTGGTTCAGCAAAAGATATCCGGACAGAACTTGATGATGATAAGTATGGGGAACAACTTCATCCAGGTGTTTTGGAATGCAAATATCTTTTACATTTAATACGTGCGGGACTAAAGAAACCAGATGAGTGGAAGCAATTTTCAGCAGGTTTTTGATATACGCCTACGTGTGAAGTGTAAAAATTTTTAAATCTGATTGCCGATATCGAACTTCGAACAACTATACTTTTCGGTATTTACTTTTGTTAGCTCCAGTGCCCCTAGCCCAAACTGATGCCGGCGTAGAGTTATCTTTAATTCTTTGGTCTTGTCCTCTATAAACTTTTTTACATTTATTTAATACAGCAAATCGGTCTGCAACATTTAGTAATACTTGAGATTTGGATTTAGTCAGATTTCTACAGGCCTCATAGAACACATCCTCTTTTAATTTCAAGCCACTCAGTGCCTTAATTAAGAGCGTATCGTTAGGCTCAGTGTCCGGACAATATTGTTGGAAAAATAAATTCCGTAATTTTTTAAGTTCTGATTGTTTGGCTACAGGCGCTTTTTGATTTGACAAGATTCAACTCCTTTGATTACCAATATTAGTCACGTACAACATCTTTTATTTCGACGAGAGCTATTTGGTATGAAATAATTTACGGTTGCGTTGAAGTACTTAGATCAGGCCATTTTGCGAATACAGAAGCCACGCAGCGTTTTCTCTTTGGCAATAAGGACAACAATTGCATGGAACTAAAATAGTAGACTAGTTGAATTAATAACGGCAGTGGATTTGAGGTTTAGCAAAATTAAATCCATGTATGTTGTGCAGCTTTTGATAAAAATAAATTGCTTTTAATGGCGCTCATTTAGGGGAGTCGTCTTTAAGGCATGGGAGGTTTTTTCTCTGTCTTTCATCGAATTGTGTACTGCCGCAAATGCAAATTGCATTGCCTGATATAGTCGTAACCAGGAGATATTTAAATGATTACCGGTGAGCTCAAGAGTCGGGTTGACGGCCTTTGGAATGCATTTTGGACTGGAGGTCTTTCAAACCCATTGGAAATTATTGAGCAAGTGACCTATCTCTTGTTTCTCCGCAGGCTAGACGACCTTGAAATATTGGAGGAAAACAAATCCGCCCAACTCAAGCGCCCAATGGATCGTCGTATATTTCCATCGGGCAAAGACGCGCGCGGCCGCGCCTATAAAGATCTTCGTTGGTCGCACTTTAAAAATTTCGCCCCCGCTGACATGTTTGTCGTTGTGAGCGAGCATGTATTTCCATTCTTAAAGCAACTTGGTGGCGACGGTTCCACCTATGCGACCCATATGAAGGATGCGCGCTTCACCATACCAACCGCAGCATTGCTGGCGAAGGTTGTGGACATGATCGAACTGATCCCCATGAATGACCGCGACACCAAGGGGGATTTGTACGAATATATGCTTGGTAAAATTGCCAGCGCCGGGCAGAATGGTCAATTCCGCACCCCTCGCCACATTATTGCACTAATGGTGGAACTCACTGCGCCGCAACCAAGCGATCTGATTTGCGATCCCGCCTGCGGCACATGCGGTTTTCTAGTTGGTGCTGGTGAATATCTGCGTGAGCGACACCCCAAAATGTTGCACGATGCCAAGCAACGCGGTCACTTCCATGAAAAAATGTTTCACGGTTTTGACTTTGATCACACCATGCTTCGCATTGGCAGCATGAACATGTTGTTGCACGGAGTGGAAAGACCAGATGTCAGCTACCGCGACTCGCTTGGGCAGGAACACGGCGGTGAGCAGGAAAAATACACACTGATTTTGGCGAACCCACCATTTGCAGGCTCACTTGATTTTGAAAATACTGCCAAAGAACTTCAGCAGATGGCCAAGACAAAAAAAACTGAGCTCCTTTTTTTAGCGCAGTTTATTCGTCTACTCAAGCCTGGCGGACGCGCCGCCATCATCGTGCCGGATGGCGTGCTCTTTGGCTCGTCCAACGCGCACAAAACTCTGCGTCAACTCCTTGTTGAGGAACAGAAACTTGACGCTGTCATCTCAATGCCCGGCGGTGTGTTCAAGCCCTATGCCGGCGTCTCCACTGCCATTCTTCTCTTCACTAAGACAAACTCCGGCGGCACGGACCACGTCTGGTTCTATGACATGGACGCCGACGGTATGTCGCTTGACGACAAACGAACCGAACTCCTCCCCAACGAAAAGTTTGGTCCGGTGCCCAAGGTTGCGCTTACTGCCGACGACCATGCGAAGAACAACTTGCCCGACATCCTCGCCCGTTGGCTGCATCGCGACAAGTCGGAGCGCAAGAACCCGCGCACCGCGCAAAGCTTCTGCGTGCCCAAGGCCGATATTGCCGCGCAGGGCTACGACCTCTCGCTCAATCGCTACAAAGAAGTTATCCACGCTGAAGTCGCACACCGCCCGCCGAGCGAAATACTGAAAGCCCTCGGTCAATTAGAGGCGGAGATACAGCAGGGCATGAAGGAACTTGAGGGGATGCTGAAGTGAGGCATTGGGAAAAACATCGGCTCGGCGAGCTTGTGGAAATCCTTTCCGGCTTCGCTTTCGATTCGGAGAAATTTAGCGACTCGGGCGAGATGCCGATTGTTCGGATTCGCGACGTTGTTCCGGGCCGCTCATCAACATTCTACAACGGAGAATACGACAAGAAGTATGTTCTCCGCGATGGCGACATGCTCATTGGCATGGACGGCGAATTTAACCTCGCGAAGTGGCAGGGCGGTCCGGCTGTGTTGAACCAACGAGTCTGTCGGATTGCCGCGTCCAACGGGATTCTGGACGACGGGTACCTGTTTCGCTTTCTGCCCGCTGCTCTCAAGGCAATCGAGGATGTCACTCCGTATGTCACGGTGAAGCACCTCTCGGTGAAAACCATTCGGGACATTGAAATCCCCCTGCCGCCGCTGGCGGAGCAGCGGCGTATGGCGGAGGTGCTGGACCTGGCGGAGGCGTTGCGGGCCAAGCGCCGCGCCGCCCTCGCCCAACTCGACTCCCTCACCCAATCCCTCTTCCTCGACCTCTTCGGCGACCCTGCCACCAACCCGAAGGGGTTCCCGCTCAGATCATTGTCGGAATTGTACATAAACAAACGCGATGGGACGAAGTGCGGTCCCTTTGGAAGTGCGTTAAAGAAGAGCGAACTCGTCGATTCAGGTGTGCCCGTATGGAACATGGACAATATCGATCCTTCGGGTCGGATGGCGTTGCCATTCCGAATGTGGATCACACCCGCTAAGTATCGGCAACTCGAAGCGTACGCAGTGTTTGACGGGGATGTAATCATCTCGCGCGCAGGCACTGTTGGGAAAATGTGCGTTGCAAATTCGGGCGAAGCAGCGAGTATCATCAGCACAAACTTGATCCGGGTTCGGTTCGGACCCGATCTACTTCCAATCTACTTCGTTTCACTGATGAACTATTGCAAGGGCGGTGTTGGGCGCCTGAAGACGGGTCCAGATGGCGCGTTCACGCACATGAATACCGGCGTTCTCGACCAACTGAAATTCCCTTATCCGACGCTCGACCTTCAGTGTGAATTCGCCCGCCGACTCACGGCGGTGGAGACGCTGAAGACTGCACACCGCGCGTCGCTGGCGGAGCTGGACGCGCTCTTCGCTACCCTCCAACACCGCGCCTTCCGCGGAGAATTATTCGCATGAGTCAATTCGCTTTTATACAAAAAGAATGGCCTACAGTATTTGATGCCGCAAGCAAAGCGGAGTCTTTAGCCCTTTCTGATCCGCGTACTTCATGTTTTTACGCCAGGCTTGCCTTGGAAACCGCTGTGACATGGGCTTACAAATATGACAGATCGTTAGTGGCGCCCTATCCAAATAATATTTCTGCGCTTATTCATGAAACATGCTTTAGAGAAGCCGCTGGAGAAGCGGTATTCACTAAGGCAAAGTTAATTGTTCGACTTGGCAATTCAGCCGCGCATCACCCGCTCTCAATTCCAACAAATGATTCGGCGACAGCTGTACGCGAGTTGTTTCATTTCTGTTACTGGTTTGTCCGAACATACACACGTGGTGCCGTGCCGTCCCCCGAGCAGATCTTTGACAGCAATAAATTGCCAAAGACAACACCGTTGCCTAAACAAACTCAAGAGCAACTTCAATTATTAGAGTCGGCCAACCGTGAGAATGAGAAAGTTTTGGCGGCGGCCCAGGCAAACAATGCAGCGCTGAAAGCAGAAGTGGAACAATTGCAAGGCGAAGTGGCCAAAGCCAAATTGCTGGCGCAAGCCAAGCCAGACACACACGATTATTCCGAGGCGCAGACCCGGGATTATTTCATAGATCTTCTTTTGAAAGAGGCTGGGTGGGCTTTAGATAAACAACAGGACCGCGAGTTTGAAGTCACAGGCATGCCCAACATGCAAGGCAAAGGCTTTGTTGATTATGTCCTTTGGGGCGATGACGGAAAACCACTGGGACTTGTCGAGGCAAAAAGAACTAAGCGTTCCCCACAGGAAGGCCAGCAACAAGCAAAGTTGTACGCCGATTGCCTAGAACAAAAATTTGGTCAAAGACCGGTGATCTTTTACACCAATGGGTACGAGCATTGGATGTGGGACGATAGCCAACATGGGCCGCGTTCCGTGCAGGGGTTCTACAAGAAGGGCGAGTTGGAACTTTTAGTGCAACGCCGACAGAGTCGAACAAAGCTGGATGAAACAAAGATTGACATCAAGATTGTGGAGCGTTTCTATCAGAGCCGAGCGATTCGCCATATAGCCGAGTCGTTCGAAATAAAAAACAAGCGTAAGGCCCTTTTGGTTATGGCAACTGGCGCCGGTAAAACCCGTACTGTGATTGCTCTTTCCGATTTACTCATTAAATGCAATTGGGCAAAGCGAATTTTATTTTTGGCTGATCGTGTGGCGCTTGTGAATCAAGCCGTTAAAGAATTTAAAAAGCATCTGCCTTCATCGTCGCCCGTGAATTTGGTGACAGAAAAAGATGTCGAGGGTCGTGTATTTGTTTCAACATATCCAACCATGATGGGACTTATAGACGAGACCAAGGACGGCCAACGCAGGTTTGGAGTTGGACATTTTGATCTTGTCATTGTGGACGAGGCGCATAGATCCATTTACCAAAAGTATGGGGCCATTTTTGACTACTTTGATTCCTATTTGGTTGGCTTGACCGCCACTCCAAAGGAAGAGGTAGACAGGAACACGTACAGGCTTTTTGAACTTGAGGATGGAATGCCAACGGATGCTTATGCGCTTGATGAAGCCGTGAATGATGGCTTCTTAGTGCCGCCCAAGGCGGTATCAGTGCCACTGAAATTTCAACGCGAGGGTCTCACGTACGCGGACTTATCTGCAACTGAAAAAGATCAGTGGGATGAAATTGAGTGGGAGGAGGATGGCTCAAAGCCCGATCGCGTTGATGCGCAGGCAATCAACAAGTGGCTTTTTAATATAGATACGGTGGATAAGGTTCTAGCGCATTTAATGGAGCGTGGGCAAAAAGTGGCTGGTGGGGATCGTCTTGGAAAAACAATTATTTTTGCCAAGAATCAACACCATGCAGAATTTATCTCTGAACGATTCGATGCAAATTACCCGCACTTGAAAGGACATTTTGCGCGCATTATCACATTTAAGACGGAATATGCCCAAAACTTAATCGATGATTTTTGTGTGAAGGACAAGGCGCCGCACATAGCCATTTCAGTCGACATGTTGGACACGGGGATTGATGTACCCGAGATCTTGAATTTAGTTTTCTTTAAGTTGGTGCGATCCAAGACTAAATTTTGGCAAATGATTGGTCGCGGCACGCGACTATGTCAAGACTTGTTCAGCCCTGGTCAACACAAAAAGTTTTTCTATGTATTTGACTATTGCCAGAACTTTGAATTCTTTAATCAGAATCCAGAGGGTTCAGAGGGTTCGATTATTGATTCACTTAGTAAGAAATTATTTAGCGCGCGCTTGGAGTTGGTAGGAGAACTTGATAGTCGAATTGGCAATGAAACAGATGGGGCGGTCGGCAGTGTTGGTGACCCTGTTGATGATCCAACAACAGAAGGGGGTGTTCGTATATCTGTGCTCACTCATTTGCACCGTGAAGTTGGGGCAATGAAATTAGACAACTTTGTTATTCGCCCGTATCGAAAAATTGTTGAGAAGTATTCGAAAGCTGAGGCGTGGACAACTTTAAAGGAAGAAGACCGTACCGAATTAAGTACACAGGTTGCTGGGCTTCCCTCAGAATTACCAGAGGAGGGCGAGGAGGCAAAGCGATTTGATTTACTTGTTTTTAATTTAGAATTGACATTATTGCGATCCGAACCAGGGTTCGATCGCTTGCGCGACAAGGTGAAAGAAATTGCTGGATTGCTTGAGGAAAAGACGGCGATTCCAATGGTCAACGCGCAGATGTCATTGATTTTGGAAATTCAGACGGATGAGTGGTGGGAGAATGTGAGCGTTCCGATGCTTGAACGCGTCCGCCGTCGAATTCGTAATCTCGTGAAGTTCATCGAAAAAGCCAACCGAACGCCGATCTATACAGATTTTCAGGATGAGATTGGTGAAGATGGTGTGATGGAATTGGATGGAGTTGGAGGTGGCGTTGACTTTGAGAAATTTCGGTCCAAGGCACGGGTGTTCTTACGGGCACATCAAGACCATATTGCAATTCAAAAATTACGCATGAACGAGCCATTGACCCAATCTGATTTGGCAGTCCTTGAAAAAATGTTATTGGAAAGCGGGACAGGACAGGCGGATGAACTTGTTCGTGCCAAAAGTGAGTCGCATGGACTTGGTTTGTTTGTGCGTTCATTAGTTGGGCTTGATCGTGTAGCGGCCAAGAGTGCTTTTGCGGGGTTCTTATCCGAGAAAACATTCAGCGCACAGCAGATCGAATTTGTTGATTTGATTGTGAATCATCTCACCGAGCACGGGGCAATGGAGCCAGCCATGCTTTATGAATCTCCATTTACTGACCTTACTCCTACAGGACCAAATGGTCTTTTTGCAAACGGGGAAATTGAGAAATTAGTCCGAGTGCTTCATTTGGTCCGTGCCACCGCCGATGCGGCGTAATACTTGCGTGATTAATCAATTTTAAATATTGAAATCCGCAATGATCGGAAGATGGTCGCTCAATCTTGGATTCGCTCCAAAAATATCTTCTTGCAAACCAACATCGCATGATTGCAATTTATCGGCAAGGCATTTTGTCACGAACAAATGATCAATCTGATGCTGGATCGAACTGCGGCTATGACGAAATGTTGGCGCGAGCTTGCCTCTTGATTTTCGAAGGCACTCAGTAAGGCCAAGTTCAGCCATGTGATCCAGATGTTCTTTGTTGCCGCGCGGACCGCCGGGCCCAAGATCAAAAGTCTCTGATGAATTGAAATCCCCACCAATAACCCATGCTTCGTTCGGCAACGTGGGAATTTGTCTAATCGCGTCGCGCAATAAATCTGTCACCCAAACATAGCGATTGAGTGATGACTTGATATTGCTTGTATCGATTCCTTCTAGGCGTGAGGTTGGTATAGGCCATGCAGGGCTATAGACGCAAACAGTTTTTATGAGAGGTCCGTTCATCGGCTGGACTTGTTTAGCAACCAAGTTGCCCTTAAATCGCTCGTGTTCGGCATTCAGCCAGTCATCTGATCCTTGAAGTTTGATGTTCGAACCCATTGTCCCTCGCACAAGAATGACAGTATTAAACTTCTGCGGATTATCATGTTTTGTAATAGCAATTTCTTCGTGATGCGAAAATGTATTTGCAATTTCTTCAGGAAATGAGCCGACTTCTTGAAGCAAGGCTAGATCCGGCGCGCAATCAAGAAGGTATTTCCAGGAAGGACTCTTAGAGTTGGCCTTATTCATGTTCCAAGAAACAATTCTCATTTTGGAATGATTCTACTTGTTGATTCGTCCAGGACACTATTAACGTTGCGCGTTTGGATTTAAGCTTCAATCAGAAAAACCTCCCCAAATCCCGCCCCCACAAAATCACAAGCTACGATCGCACGCATCAAGACCAGGTCGTGCCACACAGCAAGGACCGCTTGGAAACATTCACCACACCCAGGAGCCCCCGCAATGTCCGAC
>Ga0114969_10005106_pt1 | contig 10333 bp, 11 predicted proteins | sample M_130807_MF_Meta_FD_87316 | JGI IMG/M metagenome (GOLD analysis project Ga0114969, IMG submission 87316) | Freshwater microbial communities from Lake Montjoie, Canada to study carbon cycling - M_130807_MF_MetaG | ecosystem: Environmental > Aquatic > Freshwater > Lake | place: Lake Montjoie...
ATTAATATCCATGATAAACCCACCCGCAAGGTGGGTTTTCTTTTAAGAACGCATGGCTACAAAGGCCATATTAAAATTGCTATCGACGACGAATTTGAAGATTTTGAGCCGACTGGTTTCTTATTGGTAAACATCAATGAAAAATTTGTTCCATTTAAAATAGACAATTACAACGAAGATGGCGGTATCATTAAACTCAGTGGTATCAACTCAATTGAAGAAGCTGGCATAGTGGTAGGCAAACAAGTAATAGAATTCGTGCCAGAAAATGCCGAAGCCGCCTTTACCTACAACGATTACACCTTAATCGATAACGATACCAAAATTGAATACCGCATTACAGATACGGTTGTTATGCCGAACCAAACTTTATTAGAATTTAGAAACGGCTATAAAGATACCTTGCTCCCTTTTCACCCCGACCTTATTTTAGAGGTGAACGATGAATTAAAAACAATTACAGCACATTTTCCCGATGGTATTTTAGATTTGTAAGATGAGAGTCGATATAATAACTGTACAACCCGCTTTATTGGAAAGTCCGTTTAATCACTCGATGATCAAAAGGGCACAGGACAAGGGTTTTGCCACGATCAATCTCATCAACCTACGCGACTATGCCATTAATGCCCATGGTCAGATTGACGACTACCAATACGGTGGTGGTGCAGGCATGGTGATGATGTGCGAACCCATTGCCAATGCCATTGAAGCACTCAAAAAAGAACGCACTTATGATGAAATTATCTACACGTCGCCCGATGGTGAATTGCTAGACCAACCCATCGCCAATGCCCTTTCATTGAAAGAAAATATCATCATTTTATGTGGCCACTATAAAGGCATTGATGAACGCATTCGTCAACTTTATGTAACCAAAGAAATATCCATTGGCAACTATGTATTAACAGGCGGAGAGCTCGCTGCAGCTATTATTACCGATTGCATGATTCGTTTAATACCAGGTGTTTTAGGCAACGAAGAATCGGCCTTGACAGACAGCTTTCAAGACGACTTATTAGCACCACCTGTCTACACCCGACCCTCAGAATTTCAAGGATTAAAAGTGCCTGATGTGTTACTTTCTGGGAATTTTAAAAACATTGAAACATGGCGCCAAGAGCAAGCCGAAGAGCGCACCAAACAAAGAAGACCAAATTTGTAAAGCTTTTTTACAATTAAAAAATATTGCATTAAAATGAACCTAAAATTAAATAAAGCCTTGGTGATTTTCGATTTGGAAACCACTGGTATCAATACTTCTAAAGATCGCATCATCGAACTCTACATGATCAAAGTGCAACCCGATGGCAGTCGAACCGACTTACACCAGCGCTATAATCCAGAGATGCCAATAAGCGCCGAGGCCACTGCTGTGCATGGCATTACCGATGCCGATGTGGCCAACGAACCCACCTTTAGACAAAAGGCACATGAGCTGAACCAATTCTTATTGAACTGCGACTTTGCGGGTTTTAATAGCAACAAATTTGACTTTCCTATGTTGGTCGAAGAGTTCTACCGTGTAGGTGTTGAATTCGATACACTAAAAAGAAAATTTATCGATGCACAACGCATTTTTCATTTAATGGAACCCCGCAATTTAAGTGCTGCATATAAATTCTATTGCCAAAAAACACTCGAAAACGCCCACAGTGCAAAGGCTGATACTGAAGCCACTTGGGACATTATTCAAGCGCAAATCGAACATTACAAAGACTTAGAAAACAACATTGATTTCTTACACCAATTCAGCGGTCAGAGCAATTTAGTGGATCTTGCTGGTCGCTTGGTATACAACGACAAGAAGCAAGCTGTCTTCAATTTTGGAAAACACAAAGGCAAAACCGTTCAAGATGTTTTGAAAATAGAACCTAGCTATTATGAATGGATGATGAATGGCGATTTCTCTGCCCAAACCAAGAAGGTATTAACCCAATTGCGTTTAGAGGCAATGGGGAAATAATAATGTAGCTTCGGCCGCATTAAACAACTACAATCCTTATTACATTTTTTCGTAAACTATTGCAAGGCCTTGACCAACGCCAATACACATGGTCGCTAAGCCATAACGCACATTGCTTCTTTTTTGCATTTCGTGAATTAAAGTCGTGCTGATTCTAGCACCACTGCAACCCAAGGGATGACCAATGGCAATAGCGCCGCCATTCACATTCACGATTTCAGGATTTAAACCCAATTCTCTCATGCAAGCGATGCTCTGACTGGCAAATGCCTCATTCAATTCTACTAAACCTAAATCGGCAATACTCAAGCCTGCGCGCTTCAATGCTTTGCGACTTGCCTCTACAGGACCAATGCCCATGATTTGAGGATGCACGCCACTGGCAGCACTCGATACAACGCGGGCTAAGGGTTTTAAGTTATGTGCTTTTACAAAACTTTCTGAAGCCAAAGCCAAAGCTGCTGCGCCATCGTTCACGCCGCTTGAATTACCTGCCGTTACACTACCATCTTTTTTAAAGGCTGGTTTCAAAGCGCCCAATACTTCCATACTGCTCAAACGCGGTTGCTCATCTTTACTGAAAACAATGGCATCACCTTTTTTCTGAGGAATATGTACTGGTATCAATTCATTATCGAAGGCATTTATTTTATTGGCTTCGCTCCATTTCAATTGAGAGTTATAAGCAAAGGCATCTTGTTCTTCGCGACTTATATTCCATTGCGCTGCAACATTCTCTGCAGTTTCGCCCATGGTATAAGGATGGTATAATTTAGAAAGGGCTGGATTGGTAAAACGCCAGCCGATGGTGGTATCATGTATCTCGGGCGCACGACCGAAGGCAGAATCTGATTTGGCCATTACGAAAGGGGCACGGCTCATGCTCTCTACACCACCCGCAATGTATAAGTCACCATTGCCTTGGGCGATTTCCATACTAGCATTGGCGATGGCTTGCAATCCACTTGCGCATAAACGGTTAACGGTATAACCAGCTACAGTAATTGGCATGCCAGCTAATAAAAGTGCCATTCTTGCTACGTTTCTATTGTCCTCACCTGCTTGGTTGGCATCGCCTAAAATAACCTCTTCTGTTAAATCAAAAGGAATATTTTTATTTCTATCCATTAAGCCTTTAATGGCCATGGCAGCCAAATCATCCGGACGGGTATTGGCTAAAGTTCCAGCATATTTACCAACAGGCGTTCTAGCGGCATCAATTACATAAATGGTTTCTTTCATCGGTTGCAAAATTAGGAAATTGTAATGGTATAAGTGATAGATTTAAAGTATTTCATTATTTATAAAAAATACAATTTGTAACAACATCAAATTAAAAAAGATTTTTAGTTTACTATAAACTAATTTGATGCGAGAATTTAAACTTGCCAAAGGCTGGTTCAAGATGCTTTGGTATTAAGTGAAGTAATAATGATAAATTGATCGCCAAAAAAAACAATTATTACGCCATTTTGTCTTTAAATTTGAGTTAATATATTCAAAAAGCGTCATTTTGTCTCATATAGTTACATTGGAATTAGAATTGAAATCCAAGTAACATAACAAATAATAAAAACAATCACATGGTACTTTTAAAATCAAAACCTAGCTTAATGAATGAATCCATCATTCCACAATCTTTCAATTCATTTTTAAACGAGTTCTTACACGACTCTAAATATTTTCAAACATCTTTTGGAGAGCAAGTTCAATTTTCGCCTAAAGCAGATATCATCGAAAAAGCGAATAGCTTAGAAATCCACTTGGCTTTACCAGGCATGAAAAAAGAGGACGTAAAAATCAATGTTGAAGGCGATTTCTTAACTGTGAGTGGCGAGAAACAAAGCACAACTATTGCTGAAAACGAAAAGATGCACAAGAGAGAAATTCACTTCGGAAAATTCTCTCGCAGCTTTAATGTTTCAAAAATCAACAAAGCTAAAATTGAGGCCCAATTCGAGCATGGTCTGCTAGTTCTTAACTTACCAAAAATTGAAGCAGCCTTGCCATTAAGCATCGATATTAAGTAGTATTTTTTCATAATAAATAAGGATGGGGTTTTGCGAAGTTTAAATACTTTGTGAAACCCTTTTTTTTAGTCGACTAAAAAAGTTTAGCAAAACGGAAATAGTATAATTGAAAACCAATGGTTCAAACCTTAACAACTATCGCCTATTCACCGCACGTACTAGCGTTCTAAAGACTAAATCTTTCGATGACCCATTCAGGAATAATTAAAGCTTTACCGGTTTTCAAATCGATCAGACTGTATTTAAAATAACCATCGCAACTCACCTTTTTGGTTTGTTGATTAATGATTTCAAAATCCACTATTACATTGTTTTTTTGAAGTGAAACGATGTGGGTGTTGATTTCCATTTTATCGCCCATCTTTAAGGCGCGTTTAAAATGCATTTTTGTTTTGATGATCACGAATCCCATACCGTGTTCCATGAATTCTTCGAAACTCATTTTATAGCATCGGTGCATTTGATCGTAACGCGCTGCCAAAACAAAGTCCATGTATTTGCTGCTGTGCACATGCTGAAATAAATCGATGTCATCGGGCCTTACTTCAATTACCGAACTGTAGACAGTCGTATTAAGCTGCATCGTTTACTTTGTTATTGTCTATTTTGATAATACGTGCCGGAAATTGTGTCAGCAAGCGGTGTTCGTGCGTAGCCATTAATACTGCAGTGCCTTCCTCTTTGGCAATAAATTGTAAAAGTCGCGTGATATCATCTGATATTTCTGGATCCAAATTCCCTGTTGGCTCATCGGCTAATATGACTTCTGGTTTATTCAACAATGCACGTGCAATCACCAAGCGTTGTTGCTCGCCTCCACTCAATTGGTGTGGCATTTTATAATCTTTGGTTTCAAGGCCTACAATGTGCAACACCTCTCCAACTCTTTTGGCCATTTCCATTTTGTTTTTCCAACCCGTGGCTTTTAAAACAAACAATAAATTTTCTTTGGCATTTCGGTCGGTCAATAATTGAAAATCTTGAAAAATAATGCCCAATCTTCTTCTTAATTTTGGCACTGCTCTTCTACTCAATTTTCCCAAATCAAAACCAGCCACACTGCCATTGCCCAATTCTAATTTCAATTCACCATAAAGGGTTTTTAAAAGCGAGCTTTTGCCACTGCCTGTTTTACCAATTAAGTAGGCAAATTCGCCTTTATTTATTTCCAAGTCGACTTGGTGCAACACCAAATTTTTTTCTTGAAAAATATCGGCTTGTCTTAAATTTATAACAGATAATTCCGCAGACATGATACGCAAAACTAATACTACTGCGGCAATTGCCAATCAATTGTAGGCATTCCTTTTTCAACAAAATAAGCATTGGTTTTTGAAAAGTGACCAGAACCAAAGAATCCAGTATGGGCCGAGAAGGGCGAAGGGTGCGCTGCTGTTAGCACCAAGTGTTTTTGTTTATTAATCAATACACTTTTATTTTGGGCGTATTTTCCCCATAAAATAAACACCAAATTTTCTTTTTTGGCATCCAATAATCGTATCACTTCATCGGTAAAAATTTCCCAACCTTTTTTTTGGTGACTGCCAGGTGTATGCGCTCTTACCGTTAAGGTGGCATTCAACATCATTACCCCTTGTTCGGCCCAATGTTGCAAATACCCATGCATAGGTGGCACAAAACTAATATCGCTCTGTAATTCTTTATAGATATTTTTCAAAGAGGGTGGCAACTTCATGCCTTTGTTCACACTAAAACACAAGCCATGGGCCTGCCCTTCGTCGTGGTAAGGGTCTTGACCCAAGATCACCACTTTTACTTGGTAGAAAGGTGTTGATTCGAAAGCCGAAAAAATGGCTTCGCCTTTAGGAAAAATCGTATGGCCTTGTTCCTTTTCATTTTTTAAAAACGATTTTAATTCTGCAAAATAGGGCTTTGCAAATTCCGATTGTAATTCATCAAACCATGAAGGGTGTATTTTAACAGCTGGGTTGTTCAAACTGACGAGGTATTAATTTGAAAAAAGAATTTTCAAAATTAACGTTTATCAGTTGGATTTTTCAGCGATCCTTTCACTGGTAGATGCGGATGCCTATCCGCGACCTTGCCCGTTCGGCGTTTCAGCATTTCTGTACCGGCTTGCTTCATGCCTAGTTTCATTATTTTTACGATATCGGCCTCACTTAATCCATACTGCGCTTCTATTGCTTCGAATGGTGTCAGGTCTTCCCATGCCATTTCTAATACATGGTCTATCTCTTTCGCACTTAAGTCTTTCATTTTAAGTGTTACCATATTCAAGATTAACCATTTTTTTGAAACTTGTTGCTTATTTTTGAAAAATCTTTTATGCAAACCACTGACATTGAAAATAAAATTACGCAATTAAGAAATGACCTTTCGCGCTATAACTACGAATACTACGTTATGGCGACCCCTAAGATTAGCGATTATGAATTTGATCAGTTATTAGAAGAATTGCAGCGCTTAGAAAAAGCGCACCCTGAATTTTACGACCCCGATTCTCCAACCTTAAAAGTGGGTGGTGCCATCAATAAAAATTTCGAAAACTTTACCCACCAATACCCCATGTTGAGTTTGGGCAATACTTATAGCGAGGATGAGTTGCGTGATTTCGATCAACGCATTATCAAACAATTAGGGCATACCGATTACGAATATGTTTGTGAATTAAAATTCGATGGTCTTTCTATTAGTTTACATTACGAAAATGGTCAACTCATAAGAGCCGTTACCCGTGGCGATGGCTCCAAAGGCGATGTGGTGACTGACAATGTCAAAACAATTAAAGCACTGCATACCCGTATGAAAGGGGATTACCCTTTGAACTTCGAAGTGAGGGGCGAAATATTTATGCACCGCCAAGCCTTCGACCGCCTCAACCAACAACGCGAAGAAGAAGGTGAACCCTTGTATGCCAATCCACGCAACGTAGCCTCTGGTACCCTTAAATTACAAGATAGTGCCGATGTTGCCAAAAGACCATTGGATATATATTTATATCAACTTATAGAAAAAACGGAAACCATTAAAACGCATGCCAATAGTTTAAACGCTATCAAAGCATGGGGCTTAAAAATAAGTGAACATACCAAGACTTGCTCGAACATCGAAGCCGTTTTTAATTTCATTAATTATTGGGACAAGGAACGCAAAAATTTAAGTTATGATATTGATGGTGTCGTATTAAAAATCAATGATTACCACCAACGCGAGGAATTAGGATTTACAGCTAAGTCGCCACGTTGGGCCATTGCCTTTAAGTTTAAAACCGAAGCCGCTTGTACGAAATTATGGAGCATTGCATATCAAGTTGGGCGAACTGGCTCTATTACACCAGTGGCCAATTTACAACCTGTCTTATTATTGGGTACTACGGTCAAACGCGCCTCTTTGCACAATGCCAATGAGATTGAACGACTAGACTTGCGTGTGGGTGACTATGTGTATGTAGAAAAAGGTGGTGAAATAATTCCAAAAATTACGGGTGTGAATCTTGAAAAAAGAAATGAAGCAACCCCTCCCCTTGTTTATATAACCCATTGTCCTGAGTGTCAAACGGAGCTAGTGCGAAAAGAAGGGGAAGCCAATCATTATTGCCCGAACGAGGTAAGCTGTCCAACACAAGTAGTGGGTCGCATTCAACATTTCATTCATAGAAAAGCCATGGACATCAATGGTATGGGCGATGAGACCGTTCAACTGCTTTATGAAAGTGGCTTGGTGCACAACATTGCCGATTTATTTGATTTGAAATATGAAGCTGTATTAAAGCTCGACCGCATGGCGGAAAAGTCGGCACAAAATTTAGTAGATGGCATTAAAGCCGCTGTAAATATTCCCTATCAACGCGTGCTTTTTGGATTGGGCATACGCTATGTTGGTGAAACAGTGGCTAAGAAATTGGCTGCTCAATTTAAAACCATCGAACAATTGCAAACAGCCAGTTTCGAAGCCTTGATAGCCGTTGATGAAATTGGCGAGCGCATTGCAGAATCCATCATCGAATATTTTCAAAATCCTTACCATGCTGAGCAAATCGCTAGGTTAAAAGCAGCTGGACTTCAATTCGAGAATATGGAAAAAGAAAAGGTCATGGAATCGGCTATTCTTGCGGGTAAATCTGTTGTTATATCAGGTGTGTTTAGCAAGTATAGCAGAGATGAAATCAAGCACATGGTAGAAATCAATGGCGGCAAAAATGCGAGTGGTATTACTGGCAAAACCGACTATGTGGTAGCAGGCGAAAACATGGGTCCCGCTAAACTCGAAAAAGCGGTACAATTAAATATCCCGATTTTAAGTGAAACAGAATTTCTGCAACTTATAGGAAAGGTATTACAATAGAAACAAAATCACACGAAAACGATAAGCCTAAGACTTCTCAATATTTTCAACTAATTTTGCAATCGATACACTACTCACTTTGAATTTAAAAAGTCTGATAAAAAAAAGCAAGATGACCAGCAACAAACGCATGGCCAAAAATTTCAACAGCATCCAAACAGTGCTGATTGTATGGGATGCTACCCAATCGAAATCAGACATCGAAGAACTCAAAACCTTCGGTCATGAATTACGTCAAAGCGGCAAAGTGATTACCTTTTTGGCCTACCACCCCATTAAAAAATTAAGTGCCGATATGCAGCCCAATGAAATTTATCAATTGTGTGCGAAGGCCGATTTTTCTTTTTTCGAAGCACCTAAAAGTAGCGCTTTAAAAAAGGTTTTAAACCAGCCCTTCGACTTGTTTATCAATGGCTGTTTAGCCGACAATAAAATAACAAGAACCATGGCAGCGTTTACGCAAGCCCAATTTAGAATAGGTCCTTATATCTACCCAACAGATACTAATTTCTATGAATTAATGATTATCCCAAATGGGGCTGATCCTTGCGAAAACTACTTAATAGAAATAGGTAAATACTTAAAAAAAATCCACTAATTTACAATGGCACATAAAGCATCACAAACCCTCAGAGGCACAGGCGTAGCATTGGTTACTCCTTTTAATAAAGATTATAGCGTTGACTTTGATGCTTTAAAAAAGCTCGTTAATTTTCAAATTGACAATGGCATTAATTACCTTGTTATTTTAGGCACTACGGGTGAAGTTCCAACCGTTACCAAAGCCGAAAAAGACGCCATAATTTATTGTATTAAAGAAACCAACAACAACCGCTTACCCTTGGTATTAGGCATAGGTGGCAACGACACCATGGGCTTAGTAGACACTTTAAAAAATCAAAACTTCGATGGCTTAAGTGCTGTTTTAAGTGTGAGTCCTTATTACAACAAACCCAATCAAAACGGCATCATTGCACATTACCAACTATTGGCCGATGCTTCGCCATTGCCAATCATCTTATACAATGTACCAGGTAGAACTGGCAGCAATGTGAGTGCTGAAGCCACTTTAAAATTGGCCGAGCACCCCAATATTTTAGGCACTAAAGAAGCCAGTGGCAATTTCTTGCAATGCATGGAAATCATTAAACACCGCCCTGCAGACTTTGCAGTAATTAGTGGTGACGATGCTTTTACACTGCCTTTAATTGCAATAGGCATGGATGGTGTGATCAGTGTTATGGGTCAAGCCTATCCTAAAAAATTCACCAGCATGGTTAACCATGCATTGAATGGCGAAATAGAAGCTGCCAGAAAATTACATTACGAATTATTAGATGCCATGAACTTAATCTTTGCAGATGGCAGTCCGGGTGGCATTAAAGTTTTATTAGAAGCGCAAAACATTTGTCAGAACATTGTGCGCATGCCTTTACACAATGTCAACGAGGTTGTCAAACAACAATTGTTGAAGACATTGGGAAATGCTTAGGTAGAAACAATACTACTGCATTCTATAACACTCTTCAAATATTTAGTCTTATAATTATTATAAAACTATTTAAGAATAGTCAAAGTGCCTCTTTGATTGTAACTATCCCTTTTGTTTTTCAATTTGTATTGCAATGCATATACATACACGCCTTGTGGTACAGATTTATTCTTAAAGGTGCCGTCCCATAAGAATCCAACTTCATTGCTTTCGAATACAATTTGCCCCCAGGCATTTAACACTTGAATTTTTAGTGTTTCAATACTTTCAACATTCGTAGCACTTATGCAAAACATATCATTCAGTAAATCCTTGTTAGGGGTGAATGCATTTGGCAAGTATATATAAGGCTTTATTCTAACCATGACACTGGTATCATTTTTACACCAATTATTCTCAATAGGAACAGTGGCTAAAATAGAATATATAATACTTGAATCCGGCAGAGAGACAACATCTGAACAGGTATCACAATTCAAATACAAATTTGGCGACCATTTCCATTTGGCATTCTTATAG
>Ga0114969_10005110_pt1 | contig 10324 bp, 7 predicted proteins | sample M_130807_MF_Meta_FD_87316 | JGI IMG/M metagenome (GOLD analysis project Ga0114969, IMG submission 87316) | Freshwater microbial communities from Lake Montjoie, Canada to study carbon cycling - M_130807_MF_MetaG | ecosystem: Environmental > Aquatic > Freshwater > Lake | place: Lake Montjoie...
GACGCTACGGCGCCGTGTCGTCGCAACCCGTGACGGTGGGCCGGTAGTTGCTCACCCGAGTACTGTCGGGTGTCGTCCTGATCGCCGCCGTGCTCGGCATCGTGTGGTTGCTGCCGCCGCTCGCGACGGGCGCACTGATCGTCGTTGTCCTCATGATCGCGCGCGGTGAGTTTGAGAAACTGACTGCGCAGAACCTGTCGAGCACGGCGCCCGTGTTGCGTTTCGCCATTCTGGCTGTCGCGTTCTTCGCGTACGTCTTCATCCCACTGGTGCTGGTCTACAACATTCGAACGAACTACGGACCCGGCGTCGTGATGATCCTCTTTGGCGTGACCGTTGTCAGCGACAGCGCCCAGTATTTTGTCGGCCGCGCCTTTGGGCGCCACACGCTCGCGCCGGTCATCAGCCCGAAGAAGACGATCGAAGGCGCGATCGGCGGCGCGGTGTTTGGCGCGATCGCCGGCGTCGCCCTCGCTCAGGTGTGGCTGCCCACGGTGTCGCCGGTCGCGGCTGGCCTCGTGTCGCTCGCGATGGCGATCGCCGGCATGGCAGGGGATCTGTTCGAGTCGGCGCTGAAGCGGCGCGCAGGCCTGAAGGACAGCGGCCAGCTCATCCCAGGTCACGGCGGCATCCTCGATCGCATTGACAGCTGGTTGTTTGCGGCGCCGGTGTTCTGGCTGTTCCTGCGAGTGTGGGCGTGAAGCGCGTCGCGATTCTCGGCGCCACCGGTTCAATCGGTCGCAGCGCGCTCGGTGTTGTCGATGCGCATCCCGACCGCGTGAAGGTCGTCGCCCTGGGCGCCGGCGAGAACGCCGCGCTGCTCGCTGATCAGATTGCTCAGTATCAACCCTCGGTCGTGGCCGTCGCGACAGACGCCGCTCGTCAGGAGCTGTTGCAGCGGCTCGATGCGCCTGAGCACCGTGCGTTTGGGTTCGGCGCGTTACCCGCCATCCTCGTCGGTGACGAGGGCCGTCTGGCTGTGGCCACGCATCCTGACGCCGACATCCTCCTCTGCGCGTCGTCTGGCACCACAAGCCTCGACGCCGCGCTGGCCGCCATCGACGCGGGCAAAACGCTCGCGCTCGCCAACAAGGAAGTGCTCGTCATGGCCGGCGAGATCATGGTCGAGGCCGCGCGCAGGCGCGGCGTGGCGATCCTTCCCGTGGACAGCGAGCACAACGCGATCCACCAGTGCCTGCACGGTCGTGGCGCGTCTGAAGTGCGCCGATTGGTCCTCACGGCATCCGGCGGTCCCTTTCGCACGTGGGACGACGCGGCGCTGCTGACGGTGAGGCCGGCTGATGCGCTGCGGCATCCGACCTGGCAGATGGGAAAGAAGATCACCATCGACTCGGCCACGCTGATGAACAAGGGCCTCGAGGTCATTGAAGCGCGCTGGCTGTTCGGCGTTCGCGGCACCGAGATCGACGTCGTCGTGCATCCGCAGTCGATCGTGCACTCCATGGTGGCGCTGCGCGACGGCTCGGTGATCGCGCAGCTGAGCGTCACGGACATGAAGCTTCCGATTCAGTACGCCTTTTCGTACCCCGATCGCTGGGATGGCGCACTGGCGCCGCTCGACGTCGTGCGGATGGGCACGCTCGAGTTCCATCCCCCGAACCTTCAGCGATTCCGCTGCCTGCAATTGGCCTACGACGCCCTGGCACACGGCGGCGCGTGGCCGGCCGTACTCAACGCGGCCAACGAGGTCGCCGTCGAGGCGTTTCTCGCGAGCCAGATTCGATTTGTTGATATCCCTGTCGTCATCGAACGGGCGCTGTCTGCGTCAGTGACGCGCACATCCGTCCCGCACTCGCTCGACGACGTGCGGGCCGCCGATGTCTGGGCGCGCGGCCATGCCCGTGAAACCCTCCGTACGCTACCATCGTCGTAACAACTGACCCTGTGACCACACTCCTGGCATTTCTCTTCGTCCTTGGTGTCCTTGTCTTCATTCATGAAGCGGGGCACTTCCTGATGGCGCGCTGGCACGGCATCCGTGTCATCACCTTTTCGCTCGGGTTCGGCCCCAAGTTGCTCAAGTGGACGAAGGGTTCCACGGAGTACTGCATCAGCGGCGTGCCGCTCGGCGGCTACGTCAAGCTGGCGGGTGAGTCGGTTGAAGACGACCGCACTGGCGCGGCCGACGAGTTCATGTCGCAGAGCAAGTGGGTGCGGTTTCAGGTGTACGTGATGGGGCCGGTGATGAACATTGCCCTCGCGCTGATCCTGACGACCATCGTGCTCTACAACGGCGCGGAAGTGCCGCTCTATCAGAGTGCGGCGCCGGTGATCGGACAGATCGCCGCCGGGAGTGCGGCTGAGAAGGCCGGCCTCAAGATCAACGACAAGATCATGCTGATCGCCGGCAAACAGATGGCCACGTGGGATGACGTCACGATGAGCATCCTGCCGAAGGCCGGCCGCGAGATCTCGCTCACGGTGGAGCGCGACGGTCAGCTGGTCGCCACGACGATTACGCCGGCCTCGCAGACGAAGTACGAACTTGGTGACATTGGCGTCGCGCCGAGCGTGCGCCCCCAGTTCGCGACCATGTCCCCGAATGGCCCGGCAGAGAAGGCTGGCCTGAAATCGGGTGACGTCCTCATCGCCATCGACGGTCAGAAGTCGCTGTCGCAACCGAAGGTGATCGAGTACATCCGCGCGCATCCGAAGCAGCCCATTGTGTTCACGGTGGAACGCGCGGGCACCCAGATGCCGATCACGGTCGTGACCAACGACCAGGGCGCCGGTGGCGCGGGTCAGATTGGCGCGCAGATCAAACTCTACGAAACCAAGCGCATTGATCCCACGTTTCCGGAGGCGATCTCCATGAGTGCCACGCAGACCTGGGAACAGTCGTCGCTGATCGTCAAGACACTCAAGGGCCTGTTCACACGCGACACGCCTGTCAAGCAGCTGATGGGCCCGGTGGCTATTGCTGAACTGTCAGGCAACGCCGCGCGGCTGGGCTGGATCGACCTGTTCGCGCTGATGTCGATGATCAGCTTGAATCTGGGCATGCTCAATCTGATGCCGATCCCGGTACTCGACGGCGGCCACATCGCGATTCTGGCCCTCGAAGGCATCGCCCGGCGCGACTTCAGCATCAAGGTGAAGGAGCGCATTCTCTTCGCCGGCTTCGCGATGATCATGCTGCTGATGGTCACGGTTATTTACAACGACGTCGCACGGCTGTTCCGCTAAACCGTGACACTATTGATCCATGGGTGACGCAGGTGAGGGATTGGTCGACGCGGAATCACGGATCCAGGAACGCATGGATCAGCTGGCGGCCGACAAGAAAGCAAAAGCCGACTCGGTGATCGTCGACGCGCAAGCGGCCGAGCGCGCGTATTCGAAAGAATTGGTTCGCGCGTCGTTGCGCGATCAGCTGGCCGCCGCCACGCACCCGGTGCGACGGCAGCAGCTCGAAGCCGCGATCAAAGACATCGACGGCATCAAGCTGTAGCCGGCGAGTTTATTTCTTGCGCGCGATCGGGAACGTCTTCACGGTGTCCCCGAGCATGTCGTCCAGATAGTTCCAGTTCACCAGACCATCATCAGACGTCGGCGCCAGCAGGTAGAACGCGAGGCGCGCGAGCGGCTGCTTCATGTCGACGGCGTAGCTGCCAGCGGGCACATCGCTCGCCGCGGTCTGCCAACTGCCTTCGAGTGAGCGCAGGCGGTGCGTGCCGAGGTCGATCGACGCGTTGGCTTGCGGCCGCTGCGTGTTGGCGGTGATGGCGAACTGTTCGATCGTGGCGGCCTTCACGGCAGCTGTGAGCCTGGTCATCTTCACACCATGCAGCTGGAGCAGGGCGATGGCCCTGGTGGCGGTCGCCGGCACGTAGTACGTGCTCGCGACGGTGTCGGTGATCGTCGGCTCGAACCAGAGCTCGTCAAACATCTGCACGGGCTTGACGACGTCCTTGCGGCGATTCATGCGAGCGCTGTTGTTCGGATTGAGTTCGTCTTCGACTTCGCCCATCAGAATCTCGATCATGCCGGCGCGCTTGACCTGCGCGCGCGTCGCGAGCGGCGTGGCGACGACGGCTTCCTTGTCGGCGTCTGCGCAGGCCTTCTTCAGCTTGGCGGCGTTCGCACTGGCGTAGTTCATCGCTTCTTCGATGATGTAGTTCGTGGCGAGGATGCGGTCCTTGAAGGTCGCGTAGGCGTACGCTTCGGTCAAGATCGCGAAGCGGTTGCGCATGCCGACGTAGTTGTTGTGGAAGCGCGGCACGTGTTCGAACGTGCGCCAGGCCTGCGGCGGGGCCGGTGCAGCCGGCGTCTGCGCGCCAACCACTTCGGGCATCGACACCGGGGGGGTGGCTGGCGGAGCCGCCGTGGCACCTGCGGCGCCGGCTGCCGGTGGCGCGCCTGCGCCGCCTGGGCGTCCAGCACCGCCACGGCCGCCGCCACGCGGGCCGCCCGAGACGTTGCCGTAGTAGTACGTGTCCCAGCCGTGTTTTGCCTTGATGTTCTTCGTGATGGCCGGGAACCAGTCGTTCTTCTGGATGTCGATGATGGTCTTGCTCGTGTTCGGGTTGAGACCCGGCGCGTAGGTCAGGTAATAGCCGTGCGTTGAGCCGTCGGACGTGTGCAGGTCGAAGCCCACATGCGGGTCGTACTCGTTCCACAGCTTCACGAACGCCTTGCCTTCAGGCGTTTCGAGTTTCATGAAGTCGCGGTTGATGTTGAGGTCCATCGCGTTCGCGCGCGTGCCCTGACCGTTGATCGGGCCGTTCTGCGGACCGCGGTTGGTCATCGCGAATCGCTCGTTGCCGTCGGCGTTGAAAATCGGCGTGATCAAGAACACCGTCGTCTGCAGCCAGTCTTTGTGCATGCCCATCGCGAATTCGCGGAGCAGCGCCTGCGCGGACTCTTTGCCTTCCACTTCGCCGGCATGCACGTTGCCCTGAATGTGAACGCGTAGCTTGCCGGTGGCCTTCACGGCCGCGGGCGTGATGCCGCTGAGGTTCGTTCCGACGACCGCCATCGGCATGGCCCGGCCTTCCGACGTCGTGCCGTAGGTCGTGTAGGTCATGATCGGCGACCCGGCGGTCACAGCCTTCATGAACTTCACGACGTCTTCGTAGGTCGAGGTCGACTTGTAGTCGGTCGATTCCGGCGTGGTCTTGAGATCAGCCACCTTCGGATTGACCGCCGTTTGAGCCAGTGGTGTGGAGACGACCAACGTGAGGGCGGCAAGGGCAAGCAGAGCGCGGCGCAGCATGGAGAGATGCTACGTCGTGGCGCGCATTTGGTCCAGATAGAATGTGCGCATGAAACTCCGTCCGAGTGTGATCCTGGCACTGCTCGCCGTGCTGGCCATCAAGGCCGCTGTGCTGTTCCAGCTCGGTCACCATCCGTTGCTGGATCCCACTGGCGAGGTGGATGGCGCTTACTACCGGCACTTTGGTGAGATGGTCGGGCGCGGTGACATCGCACTCTCGTCACGTGACAGTTTTCTTGGGCAGCCGCCGACGGCGTTCATGATCGCGCCGTTCTACATTTACTTCCTCGGGCTGATCTTCAAGCTGTCGAACAACTCCGTGATGGCCGCACGGGCGGTGCAGATCGTGCTGGGCACGGCCGGCGTCTGGCTGCTCGCGCTCTCGGTGCGCCGCTGGTTCGGTGAGCGCGCGGCGTGGATCGCCGGCGCGCTCGCGGCCTTCTGCGGCGTGTTCACGTTCTTTGAAATCCTGTTATTGCCTGCGGCACTCGATCCGGTTCTGACGGCGCTCGATCTCTACCTGGTCGGCAAGGCCGCCGACGAGGGCGGCACGAAGAACTGGGCGCTGGCGGGCGCGGCCCTCGGCGTGCACGTGCTCAATCGGCCGCACATCGGCGTCGTTGTGGCGCTCATGGCCATCGCGATCATGTGGCGCGCCTGGCGCGCCCGGGCGGTTCAGGCGGCGGCATTTGTGGTCGCCGCCGGCGTCATGATCGCTCCGGTCTCACTACGCAACATGAGCGTCGGCGGCGAGTTCATTCCCGTCTCCTGGAACCTTGGCCTCAACATATTGATCGGCAATGGCCCCGATGCGACCGGTGTCATGTCCAAAACAATGGGGATCATCCCGACGATCAGTGGTGAATGGTTGAGCGCACCGGCGGTGGCTGCGCAGGTGCTCGGGCATCCGACGACCCCGCGACAGACGTCGTTCTTTTTTCTGAGACAGGCCGCGAGCTGGACGCTGCATCACCCGCACAAGGCAGTGGCGCTCTTCGCGCGGAAGGTCTGGTACACGCTGAGCGCGACGTTCCTCACGCTCAATCATTCGTACGTGTTCTTTGCACGCGAGCTGATGGGACCGCTCGCATTTCTCATCGTCGGTCCGGCGCTGATCGTGCCGCTCGGTCTCGTGGGGATGATCTTCGCGCGCCCGCGTGATCGCAAAGGCTACTGGCAGTGGGCGCTCTACGCCCCGTTCGCGATTCTGTCGGTCGCACTCGTCTTCGTGGCGGCGCGGTATCGGCTGCCGTTCCAGATGGCACTCACGGGCTTTGCCGGCGCCGCAATCGCCTGGGCGATTGAGCGTGCACGCGCGCAATCGTGGGGCACGCTCGCGGTTCCGACGGTCGCGCTCGCGGCGCTGACGGCCGTTGCGGTCTATCCGACCAGGCTCGACGATGGCCGCTCGGAAGAGTTGGTGCGCATGGGACTGACCGAGATTCAGAACGGACATGTGCCTGAAGGCGAAGCGTGGGTGCAGCGCGCGATCGCGCGCAACGCGCCGGTCGGTCTCGTACATGTGCGCACGGGCCAGGTGTACGAGACGCTGTCGAAGCCGGGCGAAGCGATTGCGCACTACCGGCAGGCCCTTGCTACCGATCCGAAGGAGCCGGTGATCCATTTCGTGTTGGGCCGCGCGCTGCTGGCGCAGGGCGATCTGAGCGCCGCGGTGCGTGAGCTGGCCGGTGCCCGCGTCGGTCCGCAGCAGGATTCCGCGAGCCGACTGCTGGTCGTGGCGCTGGCGCGCGCCAAGCGCGTTGATGAAACGAACACCGTGATCCACGATCTGAATCCACAGCGGTGGAACGTCGATGTCGCGCGCCAGTTCGCGATGGCGATTGCCGATGCCGGACGCGTGGACCTCAGCATCGCTGCCTGGTCACGCGCGGCCGAGCTGACCGATGACGTGCGCGACTACGAGCGCCTCGGTCTGGCGTGGGCACTCGTCGGCCGCAACGAGGAGTCGCTCGCCGCGTTGGCCGAGGCCGTCAAGCGCGACAACACGATCGCCTCAGTGCGCGTGAACTACGCCGTCGCGCTTGCGACGGCTGGCCACATTGCCGAGGCGCGCGCCGAAGCTCAGGCCGCGCTGCAGATCGATCCGAACTACACGAATGCGCAGCAACTGCTGGCGGCCCTCAACAAGAAACAACCGTGAAGCACGTGAAGAGCGTGAAGGCAGACTTCAAAAAGCTCTTTGAAAAACAGTCTTCACGTCCTTCACGCGCTGTAAGGTGATTGGTTTGGTCCTACTCGCCACCGATCAGCGTCGCGGCAAACGTCGCGGCGCCGAGCAGGCCCGCCGACGGATTCAGGATCACGCGCACTGGAATCGTGCGGAGCAGGTCCGCGAGCGGTTCCTTGTCGCGGAAGGCGTCCATGAATCGTCCGCCTTCGAGCGCTTGCAGCAGTTTCGGCGCAATGCCGCCGCCGAGGTAGACACCGGCGGTCGCTACGGAACGCAGAGCCAGGTTGCCCGCCTCAGCGCCGTACGCGTCAATCAACATGTCGAGCGCTTCGACACACGCCGCGCAACGTTTGCCGAGCGCACTCTCGCTCACTCGCGCCGGCAGCGTCGCGGCGTCATCGTCGGCATCGACGATCACGCACGGGCGCTGACGATGCGTGAAGCGAAAGAGATTGGCGAGGCCCGGCCCGGAGATCACGCGATCGTGATCGACGCGGCCGAGACTGAGGCTGAGGTCGGCGACAAACGCAAGTTCACGCGGTGTGCGCGCAGCGAAATCCGCGTGGCCGCCTTCGGACGCCGAGGGCACGAATCGGCCATCGATGTTGTGGAGGAGGGCTTCGCCGAGCCCCGTGCCGGCCGCGATCAACGCGGCGTTGCCCGTTGGTACTGTGACGCCTTCCTGCAGCGTGGCGAGTTCGTCGGGTTCGAGCACGGGCACCGCGTGCGCCATCGCCTCGAGATCGTTGAGCAGTGCCACCGGGCAACCGAGACGCTCGCCGACGGGCGCCGCGTCTGCGACCCACGGCACGTTGACCATGCGCGCCACCAACCCGGTGACCGGGCCAGCCACGCCGAATGCCGCTGCACGAATGCCGGTCGCGCCGGTCTCGTCGAGGAAGGTGGTGATCAGGTCATCGAAGCTGTCGAAGTCGAGGGTCGCGTACTCACGCACGATCCGCGGTTCCGGTCGTGAGGTTCCTGGGGCAAAGACACCGATAAGAGTTTTCGTGCCGCCGACGTCGGCTGAGAGCCACATGCGTGGGTGATATTGTCACGTCGTGAGCGTGATCGCGCCAACGTCTTTTCTTCGAACGGCGATCGTGGCGGTGGTCACGTGCACTGTGGCCGCTGCAGCCTGCAGTGGATCTGATGGTCCGCGAAGACCAGCATCGACATCGTCAGCGCCGCTGAAACCATCAATTCTGCTGATCACGCTTGATACCACCCGGGCCGATGCCATCGGTCCTGACGCGGTGGGCGTCGTTACACCCGCGTTCAACGCCGTGGCCGCGCGAGGCCGGCGATATCTGCAGGCGTATGCCACGGTGCCAGAGACACTGCCCTCGCACACGTCGATCATGACGGGCCTCTACCCGGCCGGCCACGGCCTCCACGAGAACGCCCGCTATCTCTCCGCAGGAACGCCGGTGGTGGCCGAACAACTGCAGAGCGTCGGATACCGCACCACGGCGTTTGTCTCGTCGTTTGTGCTCGCGCGACGGTTTGGGCTCGCGCGCGGCTTCGATGCCTACGACGACCAGTTACCCTCTGGTGCCGCCGAGCGCGCAGGCGCCGACACCGTGACGGCGGCGCTCGCCGAACTCTCTCAACCGGCCTCGCAGCCCCGCTTCATGTGGGTTCATCTGAACGACCCGCACGCGCCGTACGCGCCGCCTGAGCCGTTTCGTACCGAATATGCCAGCGCGCCGTATCGCGGTGAGGTCGCGGCGATGGATCGCGAGATCGGCCGTCTCGTTCTCGCGTTTGAGCAGCGCGCCTCCGGGCCGATCGCCATCATCGTCGTTGCCGACCATGGCGAGGGCCTCGGCGAGCACAGTGAAGCGCAGCACGGTCACTTGCTCTATCAGTCGACGATGCATGTGCCGTTGATCGTGATGGGGCCTGGGGTTGCGGTTGGCACGAGCGAGGTTGCCGTGAGCACGCGGCGGATCTATCACACGATCCTGGATTGGGCCGGTCTCGGCTCGGCTCACAGTTTGAGGGCCTCCGGTCCTCAAGAGAACGACGTCGTGCTCGGCGAGGCCATGAAACCGTTTCTCGAGTACGGCTGGCAGCCGCAAGTCATGAGTGTGCAGGGTCGACATAAGGCGATCCTGTCTGGTCGCGTCGAGGCCTACGATCTTTCTGCCGACGCGGCCGAGCGCAAGGATCTGTCGGCCGGGCCAGACGTGCCCAGTGCGGTGCGCAACGCCCTGTACGACTATCCCGTGCCGGTGCCCGGTGCCGCGCTCGAGTCGGGGAGCCTGGGTGATGATGCGCGTCAGAAGCTCGCGAGCCTTGGCTATGTCAGCGGCGGCGCGACGCCCGTTGTTCGCAAGGATGCGCCGCGGGCCGTGGACATGACGGGCCTGCTCCCGGTGATCGAGCAGGTGTCAGCGCTGTTTGTCGGCGAGCGGTACGCGCAGGCGATTCCGTTGCTGATGAAGATTCGCTCGGCAGATCCGTTCAACCTCGACGCCGTTCTTCGGTTGGCGAGTGCGCACTCCGCCTTGGGACACATGGCGGAGGCCGACGCCCTGTTTAAGAAAGCGGCTGAGCTTGCGCCGGCCTCGAACGACGTGAAGGTGTATCGCGCGCTGCACCAGGCGCGCGGCACGGATTGGGCGAAGGCCGTGCCCGTGCTCGAGCAGGCGATCAACGAGACGCCAGATCGCACACCGGTCGTCGTGGCGCTCGCGTCGATCCGAGAACGGCAGGCGCGGGCGGCGATGGAAGGCGGGCAGACCGCGGAGGCCATTACCGCGTTTGAACGGGCGCGCGCTCTTCGTCAGGGCACGTTCGCTTACGACCTCGAGCTTGGCGTCTTGTACCTGGCCGCCCGGCGCTTACCCGACGCGGCATCAGCCCTCGACCGAGTCCCGGCATCATCTCCC